>Ga0116229_10007613_pt1 | contig 17073 bp, 20 predicted proteins | sample S1TSphgellanicum_3_FD_87313 | JGI IMG/M metagenome (GOLD analysis project Ga0116229, IMG submission 87313) | Host-associated microbial communities from peat moss isolated from Minnesota, USA - S1T2_Fc - Sphagnum magellanicum MG | ecosystem: Host-associated > Plants > Peat moss > Unclassified... | reverse complement strand
TGCCGGCCGGCCCCAGTCATGTGAGTGAGGGTCGCCTGCACCGTTGTGATCGTGCCCTTTGTCAGTGTCGGTTTCTGGATAGCCGTCAGGACCATAACGGCGCCCCTGTCCACGGCCATTGTCCACGGTGCTTCCAGGCTCACCCTGCACAGGTCGACCCGAACTGCTTTGTGAGGTCGTCCCCTGAACGATATCTTTTATGCCGTTGGCAACCACCACAACGCCGCCGCCGACGGCTGCTGCACCAAGGCCAACGGCCGGCGCTGAAACCGGCGTTGAGAGGCCGCCCGATACTCGCTCAGTAAACGCGCCGCCTGCCGCAACGACGGTTCCTTCGACCACCGAAGCGCCTCCCCCGATAACTTGGACCACACCCCAAGCAACTTCCCAACCGTCATCGCCCGTAGGGTCTGTTTGGTTGACCGGATCGTTGTGGGCATGAGTCACCAGCACTAAGCATCTGGCACAGTGATCCAAAATTTTATCCTATCAGGGCGCCTGCATATCTGAGATGAGCGCTCCCCATAATCGAATCTCCCCGAAACGCATTCAGCAACAAATGGAGCTCTATCACAGTATTTCTTAAATTGTTCGAATGATAGCTGATGATGTATGTCAAAATAGGAACCTATATACCGGTGACATCTTGCTGGAAGTCCTTCGCCCGCCCTCGCGTCGAGGCTACCTAGAATATTATCCCAAGCAATGGTCAAAAAAATTATAAATGTAAGCGTTATGCGATTACGCATTATTGCAGTCCACAGTTACTACGGGTTTCTTGCTTTTAGGCGCAGAGTCGTCTGACGGCTAGTAAGACGGTCTCAATGGAATGTTGTGCTCGGCTCTAATCATATTCTCTGCACCAAGGGCGGCACGTTCGGGAGGCGGCGTAGTGCCTGCAATTGCAGGATAGTCCGAAGTTGATCCACGTGACCTTCCACTACCATTTTCTCTTGCGTGCCCTAATTCATGCCCCAGTCCAACAAATGCTGGCCTATCTTCTCCAAAACTGGATTGTTTAGCTGGATCGTAAAATATTGTGGAATTTTCTCCGTCAGAATCTGTTTCATTAACGCCCGGCGCTTTTGCTGGAACACTATCATCTCTGTATGGGCTCTTAGCAAGTCTATCAACTAGCGCAGCGCCACCAGGTTTAGAGCGGTTTGTAACAACTGACCTTGTACGGCTAATCTAAACCCCGGCATACCACCGATTAAAATATACATCCAGCTCGGATCTGTCCCATCGAGTGGACTGTTGTGTGTATAGGCAAACACCTACGCTTCAAGATGGTCGGAACGGACGTACCATGAAAAGAATATGCGAGAATCCGGAAATTTTATCAAATCACTTATTCCATTGATTTGGTCGCCAAATCCGTTACTACCCTCGCGCAGAAACTCTGCTCTACCCCCGAGATTTATAAAACATTTCATTGCAATCTCAGCTGCCGCATCAGCCTGCTTGTCTGGCCCTGCGTTGCGCAAGTGATCGCGATCGATTGCAATGCCGATGTTGACACATTCGCAGAGACCGCCACTGTCCGAAATAAAACACAAATCACCTCCCGCGCTAACGGCCCCCGCGCACCGAAGGGCTTCTATGATCGCTGGCACAAACAGGTAAGGCCAGATAATCGTACTGCCAATTTGAACTGATGCAGATCCTATATAATCGGGCACCCTACTAAGAATCTCGTTCATCTAATTATCTCTACGTAATTCTCGAGTCCGGAACCCATGGACCGTTTTTATCGCTGACCTGGACGACCTCTCCTTGCTGATTTATCACGACATAAGCCGTTTTACTTCCGTAAACATGGGCCGACTCATCTCGTTTCTGACCGTCGGGTGTCTTGCCCGGACCACGCTGATCTCTTGTGTCACCAACTATTCCATTTTTGATTGCCTCTTGAATCTCGTCCTCAGTCCAACCCCGATCCTTGAGCTGTTGCTTTATCTTTTCGTCAATCGTGACTCCGCATGACATGGAAGTTCCGCACGCATGGCCATCCGATAGCGGCTGCAAGGTTGGGTCGAATGCAATTCTGAGGGCGCCTACCCACATATTGGAGACCACGATACTTACGATGCGCAACGCCGCGAGCGCTTGGAAGGGTAACCGCGGCAATCGCGGTGCGGTGACACAAACCTCTTCTGCAGGACACGGCGCCGCCGCTTCGCCGGACGGATCTTCGAACTGCAGCGGACTGTTGTGGGAATACGAATAATTGAGATCGTCGGCTGTTCCGATCGGATCGGTCTGCCAGAACCGCCCGTTGCCAGCCGAGTAGATCCGCGCTTTATAGTCATAGGCCACCAGGAATGGGTCATAGCGCTGCCCGGTATAGAGGTAGGGATAAGCCGACGCCTCAGGACCTATCTCGTTTACGGCCTGGCTAGGCTTGCCGTAGCTTTCATAGCTCAGGGCACCGGTATCAGCTTCACCTTGGCCAGAGCGGCCTGGCGCCTTCCAGCGTCAATGGGGTGATGGTGGCGCTTCGGTTCTTCTTCCGCGTCACCCTGAACCGGCCCGAGGCGGTAGATTACATCCCCATCGCCCGCGAGCCTCAGCGACTCTAATAGCTCTTGGGCAGGTGCAAGACGCGCTCGGCCACAAAGTTCAGGATCATCTCGCGGCTCACCGGGGCAATGCGCGCAATCATGGCTTCGCGAAAATACCGCTCGACATCGTATTCCTTCGCATAGCCCATGCCGCCGTGGGCGAGCACACTGGCTTCGCAGGCGCGAAAACCCGCTTCCCCGCCGAGGTATTTCGCGGCGTTGGCTTCAGCCCCGCATTCGCGGCCTGCGTCGTAGAGGGCCGCGGCCTTAAAGGCCATAAGATTGGCGGCCTCGAGTTCAGCCCAGGCTTTGGCCAACGGGTGCTGGATGCCCTGGTTCTGCCCGATCGGCCGTCCGAACACGACCCGTTCCTTGGCGTACTGAGCGGCCTTGGCGATCGCAATCCTGCCAATGCCAATGGCCTCGACGGCGAACAGAACCCGCTCGGGATTGAGACCCTGCAACAGGTATTTGAACCCCTGCCCTTCCTCGCCGATCAGCGCCTCTTTGGGCACCCTAAGGTCATCGATGAAAAGCGTATTACATTCAACCGCGCGTCGGCCCATCTTGGGTATGGGCTTGGCGTCAATCGCAGACCGATCGAAGTCGGCGTAGAACAGGCTGAGCCCTTCTGTTGGCTTTTTGGCCTCGTGCTTTGGCGTGGTGCGGGCGATTATAAGCACCTTGTTGGCGCGCTGGGCCGAGGTGGTCCAGATCTTGCGACCGTTTATTCTGTACCCGTCGTTGGTGCGCTCGGCGCGGGTCTCCAGACTTGAGGTATCCAAACCGGAGTTGGGCTCGGTGACAGCGAAGCACATTTTGTCTTCGCCGGATATGATCCGCGGTAGATAGGCGTCCTTCTGAGCCTGGGTCCCAAACTTCACGATCGGCATGGGACCAAAGATATTGAGGTGAATGGCGGACGCGCCTGTGAAGGCGGCGCCAGATTGCGCGACGGTCTGCATGACGATGGACGCCTCGGTCAGTCCAAGCCCCGCACCGCCAACGGACTCCGGCATGGCCACGCCGAGCCAGCCGCCTGAGGCCATCGCGGCAACGAATTCTTCAGGGAATGCGCCGACCTCATCCGCGTGGCGCCAGTACTCATCGCCAAAGCCGGCCATGACCCGCCCGACACCTTCGCGGATCGCTTCCTGCTCTTCGTTCAGCCAGAACGCCGACATCTAGCCTCTCTTGCTCATCCCGCATCAAACCGCTCCGGGTGCAAAGCTGACGCCCACGGCCCAGGATCCTCACCCTTGCAGTAGGCCGCAATGATCCGGCCCACAAGCGGGGCGAACAGCCAGCCATTCCGCCGCGCGCCCGTCGCCAAGAGCGTTCGCGATAAGGCCGAAGGCCCAACCAGCGGCAGGGCGTCCGGGGTCTGCATGCGCACACCCGCCTGTCCGAAGGCGCCCCGCGCGTCGATGCCGGGGGCATGGCGCGCCGCGGCGCTTATGAGGTGCGACACCACAGCGGGTTCAACCACAGTGTCGCGCCGGCCAACTTCCATGGTCGCACCGATACGGGCGCCGCCGGGCTGGGGAGCCAGATAACCGCCCGGCCATCGAACCGTCGGACCGGACACCGGCCCCATCGGCAGGACGGCGATCTGCCCCTTGACCGGAGTCAAACGCTGAAGCTCGGGCGGATCAAGGCGCTCGACCATCCCATCTCCGGTCGCAAGGACCAGAAGGTCCGCGGTGCGCCAGTCGGCCTCCGCAACATGCCGGGTTTCAATCCTGCAGCCCCCGGCTTCCACGGCGCGCCGCAGCGACAGGAGCGCTGAGGCTGGATCCACAACACGCGGATCCGCCTGCAGGTAAAGTTCATCGCCCCGGGCGTCGAAGGCGCAGCCCAAACGGACCAGGGTTTGCTGAGCGCTCCGCGGAACGACCAGCCCGTCGTCGCTGATCCTAAGGCCGGCCCTTTGGGCAAAGCCTGGCCATAGCCCGAGCGCGTCCACCATAAGCGGATAGTGCGCTGCAACATCAGGATCGAAGATGACCTCGCCGACGGGCGCGAGCAAACCTGCGGCGACCGCCGAGGCGTTCGGGACCCCAGAGTGCGGATCTAGGAGCAAAACCTCAGTGTCGCTATCCAGAAGCGCCAGAGCGGTTCCAAGACCGAAGACGCCGGCCCCTGCGATCACAACACGCAAACGTCCGCTCATGCGGCCAGAACCGCCGGGAGGAAAGGATCAGAGGATGAAGCTAGCCCGCAAAACCGCCAGCGGCGCGGCGACGCTCCCAACCCGAGGAGAAGGCTCGAGCGAGGCGGTTTTCCTGGAATATCAGCACTTTCGCCTCTTCCCCAGCCGCTGGGTCGGCCCGGATCATCATGAAGGGCGCGTCCGCTTCCGCCACTCGGCGCTCGGCCCAGCTCAGGCTGCGCTCCATGAACTCGGACAGGTAAATGCCGAACTGGTGCGCTTCTTCTCCAGGTTGGATCGGCAGTTTTAGAACGACATCTGTCACGGAAGCGCCCCAGGGTCAGAGTTATGCGTCCATTAAGCAACGAGTGTCCTCTGCACTCCGTTCCGAGTCCAGCGGCAATTGCGCACCGCAGCATATTGATCCGGGGTGATCTCATCCTGGCGGCGGCCATGCACAACTGCGCAGCGATTAAGCAACCCTTAACCCTTTCGTGTAGCCAAGCTCAAGCTTAGCCGCACGGATCTGGCGCAAGAGCCGGCGCCCTTGAGCGATCGGAATGGTCCGGGGCGTCGCACGCCCTTCAAGACCGGCCTCAAAGGCCGCATCCCAGCCGCTCAATTGGAATTGCAGTCATCTTGGACCTGCGCTTTGACTGAGCTCTAACACCCTGCCTAAGTCCAGCTCTCCTGAGTGGTACCGCCCTCCCGGATCGAACGGGAGACCTCCAGAGCCACAATCTGGCGCTCTAACCAACTGAGCTAGGGCGGCATCGCAAAGCGAGGCGTTCTTCTAAGCGCGGACGGTGAAGGGATCAACACGGCCTTCGCCACAAAATAGTCGGGCCGCCCGCTCTCGCGGACGGCCCGATGGGTAAGGAGATCGTCAACCGCTAGTCAGAGGCCAGTGTAAACCTGATCCTCGTCGACCACGTCCCACCCTCGACCGGTGATCCATCCTGCGCTTGAGGCGCCATCTGGAACTGACGAGCCAGCTTCAGCGCCGCATCGCCGAAACCAAATCCAGGCGGATCCTCGTTCGTCACGACACACCCTGTCAGCGTGCCTCGCGAAGTGACCGAGCATTTGATCGTGGCTGAACCGGTTTTCTCCAGCCGCTGCGCCCGGTCTGGATACTCTCGGGCCATGTCGTCCGCGCTGGGCGTACGAAGCAACCGCGCATTGGTGATGGTATGCTGAACCGGCGGAGCCGGGGGCGCCACGACGGGCGGCTCGGGCCGCGGCGGTTGCGGCGGCGACGGCGCAATCGGGTTTGGCGGCGGGGGGGGAATATTCACCGGAGGGAGCGGGGGTTCGTGAACCTGCTGCGGCGGCGGCGGCGGCAGGTTTTTGGGCGGCGGCGGCGGCGGCGGCGGCGGGGGGGGCGGCGGCGCGTTCTTGCGAAGCTCAACCTTAACCGCCGTATCCTCGTAGGCCACGTAGTGCGGTGCGATCTTGGTAAAATAGAGATAGACGACAAGCGCGACGTGCAGGCCGATGATTATGCCGCCCGCAATGATGTTGCGTGTCGTCGACCCCTTGGCGCGCCGGGGCGCATCCCATAGCGGATCGTACCGGTGAACGGGAGTTTGCGAGTCGTCAGACATGCGTCCCCCTACCTTGCGTTGTCTACGCCCACGAGGGCGACGCTGTAAAAACCGTTGTCCTGAAGCTTGATCATCACGTCCATAAAGTAGCCGTAACGTGCTCCCTTGTCGGCGCGGATGTAGATCCGTTCCTTTGTCGGGTCCCGTTTGACGATCTGCTTCTTAAGGTCCGCAGCAAGGTCGTCCTTCGTGGTCCGAAAGTTACCGACGAACAGGCTGCCGTCCTTCTGGATCGAGATATAGATCGGCTTCGGTGGTGTCGTCGCCGGTGGAGCCACAGCAGTGGGAAGTTCGACCTTCACCGACACGGAAGCCAAAGGCGCGGCCACCATGAAGATGATCAGCAGAACCAGCATAACGTCCACAAAGGGGGTGACGTTAATTTCGCTGTTCTGCTTGATCGAGTACTTACCTCCCGCACCAGGCCCTGAAAGTTGGGCCGCCATGGTGGTTATGCTCCCTTATCGAGCTGTCGGGAGATGGCGTTCATCAATTCGGCGATGAAGCCGTCGGTCCGAGTGCCGAAGCTTGAGATCTGAACCTGGAAAAAGTTGTAGAAGATAACCGCCGGGATGGCGGCGAAGAGGCCGATACCGGTCGCCAACAGAGCCTCCGCGATACCCGGGGCGACGACCGCCAGGTTGGTGGTGTTGGTGTTGGCGATCCCGATGAAGGAGTTCATGATCCCGTACACCGTTCCGAAGAGACCGATGAAGGGTCCTGACGAGCCCACCGACGCCAGGAAGGTCATGCCGCCAGAAAGCCGCTTGGCGAGACCTGACTGCACCGCAGACACCGCAGACTCGGCCCGGTGCAGGGTCGACTCCTTGCTTTCACCCGCGACGGCCAGACCGGCCTGACGGGAAAGCTCCACTTCGCCCGAGGCGGCGGCGGCCATGTCCGCCAGGGGGTTGCCTTCGAACTCTTCGGAGGTCGCAATGCGGTTGATATCCGCGATCGAACGGGCGCCGCGGAAGGCTTCCACGAAGCGGTTCGACTGGCCGTTGAGGCGAGAGAACTCAAGCAGCTTGAGGATCAAGAGGGTCCAGGAGAGGACCGAGGCAAGGAGCAGGCCGATCATCACGACCTTAACGACGGGGTTTGCGTCGAAGAACATCCGCACCGGGTTCAATGAACCTGAGTGCTTGATACTGGTGGGAGCGGCTTCGGCGCCGCCGTTGGCGAGGCCGGAGTCAGCCGCCGCCGGCGCGGAGCTTTCCGCAGGTGCGGGAGCCGGCGATTGCGCGAGCGCCGGCGCGCTGGTCAGCATCAGCGCACACGCGCCGAGGACCGCAAGGATGGGTGTGGGTCGTTTGTTGTCCAGCATCTTTCGCCAATTCCTGGTTGGTCAAACTCGTTGAAAACGCGGGTCGTCGCGCGATAGCGTCTCTACCCTAGTCAGATCATGCTCCAAACGTCAGTGTCCAAAACCTCCGCTTAGAGCCGCTTTCGCTCCACCGCCCCGGATTTCAACACGACGCACAAATCCGCGGCGTGGGTCTTCCGAGCGGCGATAAGGCGACCCTCGTCACGCGCGACGAAAGTCTTACCGCAGATTTAGAATTGCAGTCTTGGCTCCTTTGGCAACCCCTCACTGCGGCGTCAAGCGGAAGATGTAACGGCGCCAAGCGCTAAACCTCCCAGTTCTGTGACGCTTAGTCAGCGGGCAGACGGCCTCGCCAAACGACCAATTCCGTCCTATTCAACATAAAGGCGAACTGAAGCCGCGCTACAGGGGCCCAGGATCCGAGCTCCGGCGCGTAAAAGCGGCCGTCGCAAGGCGCGTCTGACGCTAAACACGAGGGGGTCTGCGGTCGCGCGGGCCGATGGTGCCTGGGGGCGGATTCGAACCACCGACACGCGGATTTTCAATCCGCTGCTCTACCAACTGAGCTACCCAGGCCCGGCGCGCCGGATTGGAGGCGCGTCGTATAAGGAAGTGGGCCCTGGCTGTCCAGCGTCAGACCTGATCCTCCTCATCTTCGTCGCCCAAGGGACGCCCCGGCACAGCGTAGCGGCCTGTAAACCAGCGCTGAAGGTCGAGGTCCGCGCATCGACGCGAGCAAAACGGACGCAGGCCCTCTGCAGCGGGTTTTCGGCAGATCGGGCAAGGCTTTTCAACCGTCATCGTGCGCCTCCCAGGGCTTTATGATCGGCGCGTCCCGCGGCGCTTCGGGGGCGGCGAGAATTCGAAACCGCGCTCCGATCCTCTGCCTAAGATAGGCGTCCATACGGACGGCCGCAGCGGCGACCTCAGGCGCAGCCCGCGCTTCAACCCTGAGCCCTGGTCCGGCGGCGGACTCAAGGTCACGCAGCAGGCGAAAAGCCAAGCTTTCGTCCGTAACAAGGCCTTGAGCTGTGCACAGGATTTCGGCGACCGGCGCCGCACGATGCGGCAAAACCAAAGGCCATAAGCCAAAGCGCGTGATCGGACCCATGGCCACTCCGGGCTGATCGGGCGCAAAAGCGGCCGCTGCAAGCGCCTTTAAGGCGTCGCCGTCGTGACCTTTGCCGGCGAGATCGATCACGATGGCTCCGCCGAGCGCCTTCAGACGCAGCAGGCGCGCCGCAGCCGCTATAGCCTCCCGGTTGGCGCGCGCGGCTGCGCGCCGCGCGTCGCCAGCCGCCGCACCTAAGTCCACATCCAAGGCGATGAGCGCCCGGGTGGGCTCGATCGCGAGAGATCCGCCCGAGGGAAGGCTGTGAACGCGCGCCAGAGCTTCGGTTTCAGCGACCTCGGCGGCCGCGCGCGCCGCTCTGCCTGTGACAATCTCGGTCTTGGGCGCGAACCTGGCGAGCCGCTCGATCAACGGGGCGGCCGCCGCCAGCACCCTCGGCTCGCCCACTGCCGGACCGACGAGCCTGACCACAGCGCCCTTTTCGCGGCGCGGCGCGCTCACCACCTCGACTTCGATCCGAGCGCCCTCGCTCAGACCGGCGGTCTGCGCTCCCAGCGGCAAGACCGCGTCCGGCTCAAACCCGACATCGACAAAGACGGTCAAAAGCGATCGTTCGATCCGGCGCACCCGTGCGGCCAGCCGGGCGCCGGGTCGGTGACCGGGCGGGTCGCTCGCGCGCTCGATCAGGAGCCGCTCAGGACGCTCATCGAGGACCACCACCGCCCGGGCCTCTCCCGGCGCATCATCCAGAAAAAGCCGCCGGTTCAAGGGCCTGAATTCTGGGCGGCCGCGCGCCAGCCCAACCCCTCGAGCAGCATGCGCGTCTCATAAAGAGGAAGGCCCACGACGGCTGAATACGAGCCCGACAACCCCATCACAAACGCGCCTGCGCTCTGGTGGATTTTATAGCCGCCGGCTGCATCGCGCCACTCACCGGCGGCGATGAAATGGTCCATCTCCTGGGTCGAAAGCCGCTTGAAACGCACCTTGGTCTCCACAAGACGGCTGGCCCTCCGACCGCCCGGCGCAATCAAGACGACACCGGTCAGCACCTTATGGGCGCGTCCGGACAAAAGCGTGAGCATACGCCGCGCCTCGGCTTCATCCTGCGGCTTGTTGAGGATCCTTTGACCCACCGCAACCAGGGTGTCGGACCCCAGGACAAAGGCGGCCGGGTGACGGGCGGCGACGGCGGCGGCCTTGCCCAGGGCCAGGCGCAGGGCGAGCCGCCGCGGCGTTTCATCCTGGCCCGGCGTCTCATCGATGTCGGCTGGATCAACCTGGTCGGGCTCGACGCCGATCTGGCGAAGCAGCTCGAGCCTGCGCGGGCTGGCGGAGGCCAGCACGAGAGGGACGCGTGGATCCACGCCCGAATTACTTGAAACGATAGGTGATGCGGCCCTTGGTGAGGTCGTAGGGCGTCATCTCGACCAGGACCTTGTCGCCGGCCAGAACGCGGATTCTATTCTTGCGCATCTTTCCGGCTGTGTGGGCGATGATCTCGTGGTCATTTTCCAGCTTAACCCGAAAGGTGGCGTTAGGCAGCAGCTCCGACACGGTGCCGGGAAACTCAAGCAATTCTTCTTTCGCCATTGGCCCTCGCGAGTCTGGCGATTCGGCACGTCGCCTAGAATTTTCGCCTGATATGGCAGATCACCCTCCGAAGGTCGATGGGCGGGGAAAGCGTTCGCGGATTCGCTGTTCGAGCTCGTCGCGGACCTGCCGATACGCCTCTAGGCGCTGTTCACGCGCGCCCTCAACCACGGTCGGATCGAAGGTTCGCCAGTACTCTATATCGACGGCCCGCCCCCGCGAGAGCTCGACCGCCCGGTGTTGGGCCTCGGGCGAGAGGGAGATCACAAGATCAAAGGACCCATCCTCCAGCGCATCGAAGGTCTTGGGCCGGTGAGCGGTAAGATCCAGGCCGATCTCGTCCATCACCGCTTCAGCAAAAGGGTCAGGCTCCGCTGCGGCGCGCAAGCCGCAGCTGTCCACGAAGATTCGCCCGCCCCATCGCTGGCGAAGCAGCGCCGCCGCCATAGGCGATCTTACCTGGTTCATGGTGCAGGCGAACAGCACCGCCCCGATCTCGGCGGGATCGAAGACGGCGGGCATGCCTGTCTAACCTCGCCGATAGAGGGCGCAGATAAGGGTGAACAGGCGCCGCGCCGTGTCGAAATCGGTCGCGACCTTCCCCTCCAGCCGTTGGCGCAGAAGCTCAGAACCCTCGTTGTGCAAAGCGCGCCGACCCATGTCGAGGACTTCGATCTGCGCGTTCGAGGCGCTGCGGATGGCCGCATAATAGCTGTCGCAGTGCAAGAAATAGTCGCGGATCAACGGCCGGAACGGCGTCAAGGAGAGCAGGTGCCGGCGTTCAAATGCGCGCACGCCGTCAATCTCGGGCGTGCCTATGTCGAACGCCAGTCGGCCGTCGATCAGAGACAGAGCAAGGTCGTAGGGACCGCCAGGGCCGCCCGCCGGCTCGAAGACGTTGGCCTCGAGAAGGTCGAAGATCGCCACCTGGCGCTCATGTTCAGCTTCCCGGCTGGTCGCCGCTAAGGACCGCTCGTCGATGACGATCGACCCTAGACGGTGATCCGGACCGGCCACTAGAGGCGGGGACCCGATGGCCGCGCGGGCTTGGGATCGAGCCGAAGGCGAACCTTGGGTTCGATCATCCGCGCCGCGGCGCCGGCGTGGCCGGACGATGGCGTTTCAGACATCCGCATTGCCGATCTCCTCCCCGATAGGCGAACTTCTGGAGCGCCACACTATGGATCCCGGCGCGCATTGAGCCTTATCGCGGCCGACCTGGCGTGGGCCGGCAGTCCCTCAGCGTCCGCAAGCGCCACCGTATGAGGGCCAAGGACACGAAAGCTTTCAGCGGTGCATGCGATGATCGAGGTGCGTTTCAGGAAGTCGTAGAGCGACAGCCCGGATGAGAAGCGCGCAGCGCGGCTGGTGGGCAAGACGTGGTTGGAGCCGGCGACATAGTCGCCAATGGCCTCGGGGGTCTGGCGCCCGAGGAAGATTGCGCCGGCATGGCGAACGCGCGCGGCCAAGGGGCCAGGATCGTCGACAGCGAACTCAACGTGCTCGGGCGCAATCTGATTGACCAGGTCCGGCGCGCGCTCAAGGGGGGCGATCACCACAGCCCCGTGATCGCGCCAGCTCAGGGCCGCGTCTTGGCCCGTGGAGAGGGTCGTCAGCTGACCCTCCACAGCCAAACACACCTCAGCGCCGAACGCTTCGTCGTCGGTGATCAGAATGGACTGCGCCGCCGGATCATGCTCGGCCTGTGACAGGAGATCGGCGGCGATCCAATCGGGGTTGTTCATCCTGTCGGCGACCACGACGATCTCAGATGGCCCGGCCAGGGCGTCGATGCCGACCACCCCGTAGACCCGCCGCTTGGCGGCGGTGACGTAGGCGTTGCCCGGCCCGACAATCTTGTCGACGGGGCGGATCGGCCCTGCGCCATAGGCCAGGGCCGCGACGGCCTGAGCGCCGCCGACGCGCCAGATCTCAGTGACCCCCGCCGCTTGGGCTGCGGCCAGGACCGCCGGCTGCAGCCTCCCGGGCGGCGTGACCATGGCGATCCGCTCGACGCCGGCCACGGTTGCGGGCACCGCATTCATGAGGACGGTCGAAGGATAGGCCGCCCTTCCGCCCGGCACATAGATGCCGACAGCCGCAATTGGGTTCCAGCGCCAGCCCAAGGTGGTTCCTGTCTCGTCGGTCCAGCTCTGGTCAGGCGGCTTCTGGCGCGCGTGGTAGGCTGCAATGCGCTCGGCGGCGAAGTCGATCGCCGCCCTTACATCCGCAGCGCAGGCGGCGGCGCCGACCTCGATTTCCTCTGGAGACACGCGCAGAGTTTGCGCCGTCAAGTCGACCTTGTCGAAGCGCCGGGTGAGCTCGAGCAACGCCTCGAGGCCCCGCGTCCTCACCTGCTCGATCACATCAGCCGCAGCGGCGTCCACGGCCTCAGGCTGGCCTCGGCGCTCGTCCAGGAAGGCTTGGAAGACGGCGTCGAACCCGACTGCGTCTGCGTTGAAACGGCGCGCCATGTCAGAGCCCATGCCGCGGCGTGCGGATCGCGGCCCAGGGCTCTGAGAGATCGACCAGCACAGCGTCCACGCACTCCACGTCGAGGCAGATGTCGCCTCCGCCAGCCAGCCGAAAATGCACGGCGCCCGCCGGATCCTCCTCGCCCCGCCCCCCTTCAAACACGATGGCGAGGATGGAGATCACAGCGTCCGGATCCCCAATCGGCGCACCGCGCGACTTGACCCCAAGGACGCCCGCGAACTGGATCGCCGCCCTCACCCGCTCCTGCGCGGCCGCGCCGGCCTCCCAGCGGAACCGATTCAGCGCCAGGGTGAAGCGTCTTTGCCCGGGTTCGAACGACAGGTCGGCGATCTTGGCCACCGCATCCTGGAGGGCGGCGGAGATGACCTCAAGATCGGTCGCGTCTTCGGCCAGCAGACGCAGGGATTTCTGAGCCGTTTGCGTGTCGCTCATCAGGCCTCCGTGATCCGGCGCACATCGGCGCCGCAGGCGCGCAACTTCTCCTCAAGGCCCTCGAAGCCGCGGTCAAGATGATGCACGCCCTCCACCAGGGTCTGTCCACGCGCTGCAAGCCCTGCGATCACCAGACACACGGACGCACGCACGTCGGACGCGGCGACCGGCGCGCCGGTGAGGTAGTCCACACCTGTGATTCGGGCCTCTCCGCCCTGGACGATGATATCGCCGCCCATGCGCGCCAACTCGCCCGCGTGCATGAAGCGGTTCTCAAAAATGGTCTCGCGGATGGTGCACTCGCCCTCGGCCAGGGTCATCAGGGCCATGAACTGGGCCTGAAGGTCGGTGGCGAAGCCTGGAAAGGGTTCGGTCTGGACGTCGACGGCGCTGAGCCGGCGGCCGGGATCGCGCTTGACGGTGATGGCGCCGCCCGACGTCTCGATCCCCACACCGGCGGCCCTCAGCCGGTCCAAAAGGGGCAATATATGCTCGGGCCTTGACCCGGTCAGCCGCACATCGCCGCCCGCCATGGCCGCAGCCACCGCATAGGTGCCCGCCTCGATCCGGTCAGGGACGACCGCGTGGGTCGCCCCGTTCAGTCTGGCCACGCCGTGGATTCGGATCACGGAGGTTCCCGCGCCTTCAATGCGCGCGCCCATGGCGTTGAGGCAGTCCGCAAGATCCACGATCTCAGGCTCGCACGCCGCGTTTTCGATCACCGTCTCGCCGCGCGCCAGAACAGCGGCCAGCACCGTATGTTCTGTTGCGCCCACAGAGACGCCCGGGAACACGATGTGCCCGCCCTTAAGGCCGCGCGGGGCCTGGGCGAACACATAGCCGCCGTTAAGATCGATGGTCGCACCGAGTTCGGCGAAAGCGTCGAGATGATAGTTCAGCGGCCGCGCTCCGATCGGATCGCCGCCCGGCAGGCTAACCTTGGCTTGGCGCGAGCGCGCCAGCAATGGACCCAAAACATTGAAGGAGGCGCGCATCTGGCGAACCAGATCATGAGGCGCGATCGCCGAGATAATCTCCCGGGTCTGCAGGATCATTTCGTGACCATCGGGCCCTTCGCGCTCTTGGACCTCCGTGCCGAGGCGCTGCAGGAGCCGGGCGAGCAGGCGTGTGTCGGCAAGCGCCGGCATATTGACGAGCCGCACAGGCTCGTCGGTGAGCAGGCTGGCGGCCATCAGTTTGATGGCCGAATTCTTGGCGCCCGAGATCGGGATCTCGCCCCGGAGCTCGGATCCGCCGATGATGGCGATGCGTTCCATTCGGCCCCACAGATCAGGCGCGAGCTTCTATAGCAGGGTCCGGGGGGCGCAAGGGCAAACACCCTTGGGGGCGGCGCGCGACCTAACCGTCCCCAATGTGATCCTGATAGAATTCCGGATCCTCGCCTGGCTCAAGGGGATCCTCGTCGGAGGCCTCGCCGGAGGGCGGCGGCGGCAGGATATCGGCGGGCAGGTCCATCCCAAGCAGGCCAGAGGCTTTCAGCTCCTGGGCGCCCGGCAGGTCGTTTAGGCCGCCAAGACCGAAATGCTCTAGAAAGGCGTCGGATGTGCCATAGGTGATGGGGCGGCCCGGGGTTCGGCGCCGGCCGCGCATGCGCACCCAGCCGATTTCCAGGAGAAGATCCAGGGTGCCTTTCGAAAGGCCGACGCCGCGGATCGCCTCGATATCGGCGCGGGTGACCGGCTGGTGGTAGGCGATGATGGCGAGGGTCTCCATAGCGGCGCGGCTGAGGCGTCTTTCCACCTCACGCTCTTCAACCATCAAGGCGGCGAGGTCTGCCGCGGTCCGGAACCGCCAACGCCCCGCGACGCAGTCAAGCTCTACTCCCCGGCCGGCGTAGCGCGCCATAAGGGCGGCGATAGCCGGCTCCACCTCAGCCCCCTCAGGCAGACGGCGCGCTATGTCCGCCACGCTGAGGGGCTCGGCCGCCGCAAACAGCAAGGCCTCGACCTGGCGCTCAGTCAGGATGGCGTCGCTCATCGGCTGTCCACCGGTTGGCGGGGCCTGATCCTGAAGCTCGCCCGGTGCGCCAGCGCCAGGTCGAGGCGCCCGTCAGGTCCGCGGCGCAGGGGGCGGCGAAACGGCCGAGGCGCCCGGCGGCGAGACCCCCCATTCACCTCAAGCCGCCTCAAACAATTCGCCGGGACGGCGGCGCAGGAAGATCTCGGCGAAGGCCTCGCGTTGGCTTGCCTCGAGTTCCCCCTCCTTCACCAACTCCAGACCTGCTGAGAGGGTTGAGGCGACGTAGGAGGCGCGACTGGGCCCCTCGCCCGCCGGGAAGGGCGCCACGCCGCCCAAGGCGGTCCAGTCGGTAAGCTCGCCCATCAGCTGGCGGAGCCGGTCGCGGGCCACTTCCAGAGGATAGGCCTCGATGCGACGCAAGGGGTCATAGCGACGGGCCGCGGTGCGCCGACGCTGGTCGGCATAGGCGCGGACCAGGGCGTAGAGGTCAACGTCGAACCTCTGTTCTGCGTGGACCACAGCCGATTGCGGGTCGCCCCGGAGAAAGACGTCACGGCCCGTGCGCGGCAGGTCCATGAGCGCTTCGCTCATGCGGCGCATAGCGTCGAGCTTGGCGAGACGGAAGGCGAGGCCAGCGGCCAGGTCGCCGGCGTCCGGCTCGTCCTTGCTGCGCTTCTCAGCCTTGGGCAGCAAAAGTCGTGACTTCAGATAGGTGAGCCAAGCGGCCATGACGAGATAGTCGGCGGCGAGGCTGAAGCGGCGCTTTCGGGCGTCGCGGACAAAAGCCAGGTATTGCTCGGCGAGGGTCGAAATTGAGAGCTTCAGCAAATCGACTTTCTGGGCCCGCGCGAGGGCCAACAAGATGTGCAGAGGGCCCTCGAACCCGTCGAGGTCAAGGATCAGAGCCTCACCATCCTCGGCCGCGCCCTCGGCGGCGTCGAAATCAAGGGCCGGCTGGAAGGGTTCGCTCACGCCGCCCTCCCCGTCGGATCGGCGCCAAGCGCGCCCATATTTGGAAAGGATGCGGCGAAGCGGGCGCGCGCATCGTCCTCGTCGAGGGGCTCTATGCGCCGGACACGCCGCGCCAGCGCCGCGTTGGCCCGCTTGAGCGGCGCGCCTCTCAAGCGTCCGGTCGCCGCCCCGACGGCCTTCATTTCCTCAAGGTCGCCGTTGCAGTGAAGGACAACGTCGCACCCGGCTTTGAGGGACGCTCTGGCCCGCTCCCCTAAACCGCCGCAGAGCGCCTTCATCGAGAGATCGTCGGACATGATCAGCCCCGAGAGCCCCAGGCGTTCGCGCATGAGGCGGATCACCCGGCGCGAGGTGGTTGCTGGACCACGCGGGTCAATGGCGCGGTAAACCACATGGGCCGTCATCGCCATGGGCATGTCGGACAGGGCTTCGAAGGGCGGAAAATCGACCGCTTCGAGCGCCTCGAGGGACGCGTCGACCTCGGGCAAAGCCAGATGGCTGTCGCTGAGGGCGCGCCCGTGACCCGGAATATGCTTGATCACCGGCAAAACGCCGCCGGCGAGCATGCCCTCCGCCAGGGCGCGGCCGAGGCGGATCACGCTCTGCGGGCTCGTCCCGTAAGCGCGATCGCCGATCACGTCGTGGGCGCCGGGTTGGGGTACATCGAGGACGGGCGCACAGGCGACATTAATCCCGACCCGGGCGAGATCGGCCGCCATCAACCGCCCGCCAAGGCGGGCGAGCGCCTGGCCCGTGATCGGGTCGTTCGCGCACTGCTCGCCGTAGGCCCGGCCGGCGGGATACCTCGGCCAGTGCGGCGGCCCGAGCCGCTGGACGCGTCCGCCCTCCTGGTCGATCAGCACAGGCGCATCAGGATC
>Ga0116229_10007611_pt1 | contig 17075 bp, 9 predicted proteins | sample S1TSphgellanicum_3_FD_87313 | JGI IMG/M metagenome (GOLD analysis project Ga0116229, IMG submission 87313) | Host-associated microbial communities from peat moss isolated from Minnesota, USA - S1T2_Fc - Sphagnum magellanicum MG | ecosystem: Host-associated > Plants > Peat moss > Unclassified... | reverse complement strand
GGCCGTGGTGAGTCTTGTGTGTCCAAGTGCCCGTGGCAAGTCCCAACACCAAAGGGTGTCCCGAATGCTAAACTAACCTCGTGGGGTTGGTTTTTGGATGCAGAATCACACAAGCTAAGCTAGCCCTCTTCCTAGTCTAATCCCGGGGCTCCCAACTCAACCCTCTACCCCCTTTCTAGAGTTGGAAGCCGGGAGCGTGCTACCAAGTTCAACTTTTCGCAACTTGACTTTGTGAAACCCTCAAGTGGGTTTCACCCCGTGACTTGGGAGCGCGTCAAATCTGGTGATGCAATGCATAAGGACTTATGCATTTATCTTGAATGATAAAGGTCTTTCACATGATCATTAAAGGTATGTACTGATTCTAAACCTTCAACATGTTGAAAAATTTGATTAAGGGATGAATCAACAATGCTAAAATGGATTGAGTGTATTCATGATAGGGGTACCAAAAATGAATGATTTGTATTTAAAGGACTGCAAAGGACAACTTTGGATTTTTGTTTATCTAACATTATTATAGTTGTAATGAATTGTTGTATGCCAATAAATAAAATGATGTTTTGTTAAATTAATAAAAATATTTTAAAATAATTTGGATATTATGTAGATATCATTTTGAGTCTTGTAAACTAATTATATCAAATGTCTAAATTACATTTTTTTAAATAAAGGAATCAAAAGAGATGCATAAAGTCATACAATTGATTTCAAACTTTTAGTACAACAAAAACATGCCCTTTTCTATGAAAATATATGTTCATTATATGAACTTGATGAAAAAACCAAATTATAAAAAAAATTCAAAGTCTTTAACTTTTGAAGGAAAGGGTTGCAAGGAAAGGAATTTAAAAAAAAAACCATTTGACAAAAAGATTGTGTTCAATGGGTTCAAAATGTCTAGCTTGAGGTGTGTATCACATGTGAAGGAAAAAATCTTACCAAAAAACATATTTGGTTGTCCATTGAAATTCATTTTTGGGAATTTTTGTGTTTTTAGCTATAAACCAAAATATTCATATATAATTATGTATGAATGCGAATTATCTTAAATTGGACTATTCAATTTTTCTCACTTAAATTTGTTTCAAGTAAATGTTATTTGCAAGAAATAGTCCCACAAAAGTCCTTAAGTCATTTTTCCTTTTCTTGGAACCCCAACCGTGAATAAGCTCGATCAACATTGTTGAATTATTCTATAATACTCTACGCATGTTGAAAACTTATTGTGCATCTCCTTTGTTGTGTGCATCAAAGTTTTATTTTGGAAAAAAAAGCTCCTTACTTTTGTCGCCCTTGAGATCTTTCTCATGACATCTCCGAGGCTTGTAATCACATTTGCCATGTTCATTTGTGTTTCATTAGTGATCTTGTTTCTGCATTTGAAGTAGTCCAATTGTTTGTCAACAATAGTTTCTTGAGTTTCGAATACTTTTCCTTTGATAATCAAATTTGACTCATGTGTGTGTTTTTGTATACGATCCATGGAATCCACTAATAGTTGAGTGTTTCATTCTATTGCTCCAACCATGCTCTTATGTGTTAAAGAGTACCTGCATTTTACATTAATGCTACCAACATTTCTTGATATGGATCCTTGACCTCTTGCATTTCAAATTCCTTTGTTGATTGAATTCAATGTTTGAGGCTTTTGCATTGGGCTATGCATCGAGATCTTAGTTGCATTGTGCATTGTGGCCTTCACTGGTGTCTGAATTGGGATGTCACTAATGTCTGCAACAGCTTCACTCATGGCTTCTATGAAAGTTTGTGAATTCTCAAGAAGTATTGCGGCCTATTGATTCGAAACTTTCATCATGAATGCCCAGCTATCCTTGGTTTTTGTAACATCCTCACAATTAATGAAAGTTGTTATTTCACACCACTAACATTGAGATCAATTGGTTCATTAGTAAGCCCAACAATGTTATCTACATCTTGCATGAGATCACAAATATGCAAAGGGTTGAATACTGGCCTTTTTCCCATGAACTCCAAGATCATGTCATAGTGGCTATTGCTAAAAAGTTGTGGCAAATGATGTGCAACCTTGTCCTGTGGGCTCATTGCTCAATAATCTTCAATCTACTTTGTTCTGATATGCGATCAAAAATCTTCTTGAATTATCTAGAGATGGCTCCCCATTTGTCTTTGCAAGTAGGGCTGTTATCCACATGTTGAGAATAACTAACATTCATGACGATCACAAAAACCTTTTTCCATTTTGTTACAATTGTTTGAAATTGGTCCCATGGGTCGACCTTGTTTAATGTTCCAATATGTTCATCCCATTTTGTTTTGATGAGTGTTGATACTTCACCATGCTCCAAATTTGGTTGCCATGGTTTCCTTGAATGCATTTCAAAGGACATATTTGAACCTGCCTTTTTCTTTCCTTTGTTTTTTTGTTTTGTTTTTTATGGACATCCATTGTCAGAATTGTTGAAAGGTAAATCTACATGGAGATACAAATTTTAGATTCATTAACACATTTTCTTGTGTTTTTTTTTTGTGAATTAGGAAAATAGGCATTTAAAACATGCAACAATGCAATTGAGTTTTTGGATTCTTACCTCCTTCACTGGCTTGGTCACTACAGCTGTCCATGGCAATGCTAAAGCTTTTGTGTGAAAGCTACTTGTTTTGCATGGCCACAATTTGGTGCCAGAACACTAGTTCGTCACCATGGAATTATGCAAAGATGGCAATGATGTTGGAGAGTTGTAGGAGAGCTACTATTCTTGTGTTGTGTTCTTTGAAGAAAGTGGGGGCAAGGGGGCAAGCAATGGCAGGGAAGTGATGGTGTAGTGTAGTTATAGTTAACATTGAGTTAATTGCCCATTTTTGTGCAAGATACATAACATTACATTTTTCGTTGTAAATCTTCGTTTTAAGGAGATTTGATGGTAACAAACATTTCTTTTAACTTTGAGATAACATTCCATGCCACATGGGATGCCACTTCAGCATTTGTGTTACATAGCATTTTAGGTGTGAATAGTCATTTGGAATTGTAGCTCTTAACACCCATTTAACGCCAACCTACCTCCAGGTGTGAATGATGCTTAATTACCAGTTAGTCACCTGATTTTTTGACCTACGCACCTATATAGAGGACCTACTTGTGACAGAATGGGTTACTAAGGTGAAACCAGATATTAACTCAGTTGAAGTTCATCCACAACTGACTGAGTTAAAGTTCCTGAGTGAGTTATAATGGATGTCCAGTGGATGGTACACTGGTGGGTGCTGGTTCACTCTGGCACAAATTTCTACCCTTGTAAACCAACCGGAAACTACAGTTCCCGAGCATTTCTCACGATTCTTTTGTCGTCAGCAGCAGCTGCTGCACTCTCAGTGCAATCGCGCCTTCTCTCTTGCTGCACCAGCCTTCCTCCTCCTCCTCACATGCTGCACCACCAACTGGACTCGTCTTTGTAATCCAATTTGCGAGGTACAAGCCCCCCCTGCTCTCTACTATCATCATCGCTTACAAAAATCCAGAAACATAAAATAAATTTTAAACGCACAATTGCAAAGCTACTTGCTTTAGGTTTCGTCTAAGGTCGAGGTTGATTTTGTAATTGTAGTACAATCTCCTCGAATATTTGTCTTTTTTTTTCTTCTTCTTCTTCTGTTGTGGCTTCGAGATTAATTCGTAAAACAATTGTATAGTTTTTTTTTTTTCGTTGCAAGGAATTTTTGGAGTTCAACGCCCAAGAGTGTTGTTGTCAGTAAGATGCATTTGAAGACTTGGCTTTGCTGTTTCGGGTTTCATTTCTCGTTACCTTTTTTTGTGCACTGCGGCGCAGGGTTGTTAGCTGTTCACTATGAGAGGTCACTCGTTGATATATGTAGTTGTGTTGCTGGGGGTTCTTGCTGCGAGCCTGCCGTTGTTTGTTGTGCCTGTATCTGGCCACCGATTATCTGAGCTTTTTAGGTCACGGACACCAGCAGCAGCTGAATTGACGGCAGCCAGAAAGTCTCCCCGCTTTTCAGCTCGCTATGCTAAGCATGTGCATCCCGGCCGCGAGAGTGCACATGCTCTGCAATCCTCTCTTTGGGAGGAAACCAAAGCTCAGGCCATACAGGATGGTCAGTTTCGGAAGAAGGTTAGTTTATTCTTGACCCTCTCAGGAAGACAAAAAGAAATCCTCTCTGAAAAGAGAAGGAGCTACCTTTGGTGTGAGGTAGAGGCTCTGTGATGTTGACAAATCTTCAAACCCTAATGCATCAGCTCTTTATGGTAGTCCTGATCTCAGGAAAAGGGGTATGGACAAGAAATGGCAGCTGAGACTTAAAAAAATTTAGGAGTCTGATGACAGTGCTTTTTGAGGAGAGCACACTTGCTTGTTGGCTGCTTCCTTGCACCACCATGCTGCTTAGTTCTGCCATGTTTTGAGCAGCAAAGGGTTTCAGCTTATTGTGTTTGCCATGTGTGTCTCCTGGCAGGAAGTTGTTGGTAAAGCCTCAAATTCTCGGGTGTTCTATGTGACAGACAACAATGCAGATCCCACAGGTTATTATGACAGCACCAGAGCATTGCAAGCAACCATCAATCAGGCCTTCAATGTCCCAACTCATCGTGAGCTTCTTCCTGGCATACCTGATCTTGGAGGGGTAGAGATTCACCTAGAAGGAGGTGACTACCTTATCAGCTCCCCTCTTCAATTCCCCAGCAAAGGTGGGGGCAACCTAGTGGTACTGTTCCTCACCAATTATCATTATGTTCAAATTTCTGTTATTCTTCATGTTGCCACTGGCTTCATATGATGTGCTGGCTCTTTTTTTGCAAATGTCTAGGATAACAATTGTACCCTGGGTCCTTGACAGACCACTAGACATGGGTCCTATTATCTATACATGTAATGCCCAGTGTGTCTGAGGTGCAAATATGTATTAAGGTATAGTGTGTTTCCTCATGGAGTTGTTGCATTTCTGGACCTGGTTTAATGCAGATTCATGGTGGCTCAATACGGGCTTCAGACAGATTTCCAAAAGATGGGTATCTGATTGAATTGTGGACCACCTACTCTCAAAGTTTGAGAGCAAATAAGACAAAAGCATCACTGCGTGATCGCAGAGGTCACACATTGACTGCATCCAATGAGTACTTGGCATTTGAGAAAATCACCATCAGGGACCTCCTACTGGATGCAAACTTCCGAGGTGGAGGCATTCTGGTAGTTGACTCCATACGTGTCATGGTAGAGAACGTATATGTAACGCACTTCCATACAGATGGTATCCTTGTGGAAGGTGGCCATGAGACGTATATTCATGATTCTTTCTTTGGACAATACATCACATCAGGTGGGGACCCTCGGGAGTCGAGTTTTTCAGGCATTGGAATCAATCTCATCAGCAACGACAACCTGGTTTCAGATGTAGTAATTTTCTCTGCAGCATATGGAATTTCTATCAGTGGTCAGGCAAATCTGATCACAGGGGTACATGCATATAACAAGGCAACAGCTTTTGGGGGTGTTGGGATCTACCTTCAGTTACCAGGTTATACCCAGACACGTATCCTTGGATGTTACTTGGATTTCACAGGGATCATTGCTGAGGACCCTTTGGAGCTTGAAATAGCAGACAGTTTCTTTCTGGGAGATGGCAACATTTTACTGCGATCAACAAAGAAAAGTCACTCCATTTATTTTCTGACCATCACAGGCAACATGTTTGAGGGTAGCTCAAAAGGCACCCCTACTGTGGAGCTTGATGAAAGTGCTGGTCGGTTCACTTCAGTTTATGATACTGTTGTAGATCAGAACACTGCATATGGGATGGTTTTAAAGTCAACTGTGGCTCGTGCCACTCTGTCCAGAACTAGTTCATGGACATGGAAGCTTGATCTGTCAGAAAGGCTGTTGTTTAGAGATTTTATTCAGAATGCACAGTACTCAATGTATGTTCCAGGGAAAGATTTCCCAAGACACGTATTGAGAAGTGTGAAGGACAATACAGTGATTGTGGATACAGATGCACGGGTAACAGGCACCGTCTCTGTGCTTGTTGATCAGAGTAGTGACTCTCTTTCACTGAGTAATAGTGGCCAGAGGGCTTACTTCTCCACTCCTGATTCCATCATGGAAGTTGCTTAATTAGTTGATGACAGATGGGTGCAACTGCAGAGCTCTTTGAAGCTATGTAGCAAGGCCAAGTATATACTACCAGTGACAATGGCTACAAGAGCAGTAGGAATGCCTTGGTTGTGAGCAGGTTATCTTTTTGACATTACTGAAACCTGCAAAAATCCCTTGACAGTTGTGACACCCAGTTTTGAGCTCACATGTTCAAAGCTTATTTCTGTAAGTTCACTTCTTATATATAGCCTGTGATTGCCTGTAATCAGAAGCCAAATGTGTGTGTTTTCTCATCGTTGGATGTAGCACTCTTTGTGAAAGGGTGGTGTGGGTTCTAGGTACTAGCAGACACTTGGCTTCACCCTCAAGGTGCCGAATTTCCTGGGGTGGCCCCACAAGAACATTGTTCCCCTAGCCTGGTGTCTTTGTTGGGGAGGGGGAGGAGGCTTTGGATGAACCAGCACTATACTGGTGCCATCTTAAGGAAACCCCAAATACTTCTAAACTTTGTAGCTGTCCCATTCGAAGACTAAATCAGGGTCTTGGAGTCCAAAGTAGAGTGGATGTTTAACAATTTCTGGTTTAAATATATCCTCTGGAGGTGCCCAGTATCTGACCCTGCTAAAATATTTCTCACAGCCAAGTTTTAGTTACTTCTTTCCAACCCCGCCCATAAATCTAAAACTAGGACTGCAAATAGGTGGGAGAGTACTAATTGCAACCTACGTGGACCAACCAAACGATCTAGCCAATTAGAAACAGGGATCAGTCAAAGAATACCACTTGACTGTATTTATTAGACGCTTCCAAGGCTCCGACAGGCAGGGGTTCTGAAAGCTGTGCATTTACACACTCTCAGAGCAGTCTTCCAACGGATTCACTGGATACAACTACTCCACCTCATCTAAGATTTTCAGTGCAGGGCCGCATACTGAGCATCTTGGAGATGCTCTAAGAGGCCTCACTCAAGAAAAGGAAGGTACGAGTATATGTGCTGGTTCACCCTGGAAGGGGAAGAAGCCCCTTCCTGAAAAGAACAAAAATGCTGCCTTCTCCATATTTGAAGAAGAGCATTTCATCTTCCTTCCGCATTCTTGCTTCTTATTGTGGTGTTCTATTGGCTCTGCACATAGGGACTGACATGTTCACTTGAACTTGGAACCATTGTGTGGGTGACAGCTGGAGACCTTGCTGTATTCTTTGGGTGGAGGTTTAATTTTTTTAATCAAATTTATTTTGGAGTCAAATTACCTAACCATGTTAAATTTTTAATCATGATTTTGTTTGAACCTGCCATAAAAAAAGGACAGAGCCTTATGCAATGAGATGCTTGTTGCAATAACGTATGGTCAGTTTGCATCATCTTCCCCCTCTGCCATAGTGGAATTGGGTTCCACCCTTGAATTTGCCATAGCTATCCCTGAAAGTATTGTGGGTTCACTTGTAGGAGAGGGTTTGGGTGTCCTATTTAGGCACTATTTCAGGGTTTTTCGTAGGTGGGACCAGGCAGCCATCTGCTGGTTGCACTTTTGGTGTTTCACTTGTAAAGTGAACCGGTGTAGTAGAACTTTCACATGTGAATCAAAGGTGGGCAAAATCAGTAGAACTCATTACCTATATGGCCAGGCCGCCACTTTGTCCTTGAGAAAAAAGTGAGTACTGCGAGAACCATCCACTGGGCTACCACCAGCAGGTTCTTTTATATTCTTTACATCAGTTAGAGCGTTTCTGCAATAGTATGTTAATCCCATTACTTAGCTTCTTGATTGACGATAAGGTTGCAGCATCATGATGACAAGATTATCCAAGGAAAAAAAAGAAGTGTGTCACACTGTGGCCTTGCCATTTACATTAAAAAGTATCTGAAGGCACAAGCAGAATTATGGAAATTCAAATATTTCACCTTGCAAAAATATAATCTTCAAAAAATCCTCTAAAAAAAACCATAATCCTTCAAGATATCATCACTCTATAACTAATCTCAAGTTTCAACACAAGCCAAAACATCATCTTTCAGAAATCCTCATATCAAAATAAACCTACTACATAGGGGCCAAAATCCCTTAAGCTACTATACTCTATAATGAATTTAAACACAATATCCTTGCCTTGGTACGCAAGGCCAAAAAGAAGTGCAGTTTGCAACAATCTACCAACTGGGCTCCGTTTTTTGCAGCCTCATTTGTTGCAGGTCCAGCTCACTACAAGGAACAGGATCAGCAATGATCATCTTTTAAACAGAGAATTCCTTTAAGACCAAGATCAAGGAATAGGATTGTACATTGTACCTCTGTTTCAAGGAACAGAATTATGCACACGACCCCAAAAACACCGCCAGAGTGAAGGGCGCGATTCTGAACATGAACCATGTGGCCAGAGTGAATCAGCACCCACCAGTACATCAAAAGAAGAAAATTGGTGTACTGGTGTACTGGTGGGTATAGGTAGGTATGTGAGACTAAACCCTAAACTCACCCCCACCTAGTCTCACATACCTACCTATTTCTTTTCTTTTTTTGAATTTTTTGGCCTGCGCTCAGTTTCACCTACCTACATGCCCAACCACCTACCAACCTACCCATATACCAATGAGTTCAACCAAGGGTATTCCAATTTACGAGGTAATTATTTCTCCCCACTCTTCCACCTTCTTACCTACTAGTCATTGAAGCAAGTACCTATTAAACCTCACCTACATGGTTGAACCTACCTCCCTAGTTGTCTTTCCAACTGATCTCACAACTATTGAAAACAATGAGGAAAGAAACAAAATGAAAATATTGCAAAGAACTTGGAATTGTTTATTCAAGCAGTGTTTAAGGTCACAATTAACTTCTTTGTTAATACCCATATGAGGATATTGCATAACCTAACAAGTTCAAAGTGTATGCAATACTTTCAAGTGGGTATTTCATATATTCCTTGCATTGGAACTTTGTGTTTAAATTGTCATGAAGGTATTACTCAAACTTTTAAAATCCAGAGTGTATGCAATACCTTCACTTGAGTATTTTATCTATGCCTTGGGTTGGGAGGGGATGCTTTTGATTGTCACGAGGGTATTACATAAACCATGAAAACATACAATGAATATGCATTATCTTTATCTGAATATTGAATTGGGCTTCCATGTAAGATGGTGATTCTACACAAAGATTATTTTGCACAAAAGCATGCTTCAAAGATTCAAGATTTCAACTTAACATTTGGAATGTGTAATTGTAACTAACAATGCATATAACTTTAACAAACAATTACAGTTCAAAACAAATTTAAAAAATTCAACAAAGTTTTGGAATGATAATCTAATACCTCCACCATTCATTATATTCCATTCAATTTGAGTTTTCACGTTATATTTTGCAACCTTTCATGCATGCTCAATGTATGCAAAGAAAATTGAAATTCATCTTTTAAAAATTATTGGCATAAATTCAAACAAAATGTTACACAAAACAAAAAAAATGTTGCATGAAAACATATGAGTGTCATCCCATGCACCATGATAAAAAAAAGTGCAAGCCCAAAAGAACATTAACCAAAATGGTGAACGTCTACAAGCTCTAAATTTTAGTATAAAAAAAGAGGAGGAGATTCCTTGTCCAAGCCCTCCTTCTCTTATTACTATTATTATTGCTACCACCACCACCATCATGAATCTATTTATGCCTTCCTCCTACTATGGAAAAAAAAACCCAATTTTAAAAAATGAAAATATCACAAAAAACATGTGAAACAAAAAAACAAGGGACAAAATAATAGGGGAAAAAAAAAGACAAGGAAAAAAAATTATAACCAAAAAAAGGAAAAGGAAAAGCTCTCAAGAAGAAGAAAAAAGGCAAAAAAAACAAGCTTTCAAGAAGAAGAAAAAAGAAGACCTATAAAACAAGCTCTCATGAAAGAAAAAAAAGCAATAAAACAAACTCTCAAGAAGAAAAAAGGAAGAACGAAAAAAAACTCTCAAGAAGAAGAAAAAACAGAACAAGAAAACAAACTCTCCAGAAGAAAAAAAACGAAAAAAAAGAAAAACAAACTCTCAAGAAGAAGAAAAAGAAAAATAAGAAAACAAACTCAGCAGAAGAAGTTGAAAGAGCGAGAAAACAACCTCTCAAGAAGAAGAAAAAGAGCAAAAAACCAACCTCTCAAGAAGAAAAAACAAGAGCAATAAACCAACCTCTCAAGAAGAAAAAAGGAAGTGCCAAAAAAGGGAAGAGAAGGAGAAAGCAAGGATAGGTAAAAATAAAAGGTTGGCTAAGTAGGAAGGAGGGGTAGGTAGGAGGGAGGGGGGTTAGGACTAATTGTTGGGGTTAGGGGGGTGTAGGAAAAGAAACAAAAACTCACCCCAAGGGGACAAGGTCCTGGGGTTGAGTTTCATCCCATCTAAAAAAATCCCAAAAATGGAATTTTTTGGATATTGCACTGGTGGGTGGTGGGTCACTCAAACCAAACCATGCAAAGCACAAAATGACAAGCCCATGAAGTTTGATTTGGGGGGTGCGGGGAATATAAAGTCCTCCAACCAACACCCACTAGCAAACCATGAAGATGGATGGTTAACTGATCAGGAAACAATTTTCTGTTCAGTTTCAATTCATGAGCTAACAATGGTGGTTGGTTAGGTTGTTATTGCTACTACCTACCTACTAACAACCCAACAAGTGGGATGTTAGTAGGTAGCAAAAACAGCTTTTATCTATGTATAAACCATCTACTTACATAGTGGTCACCTATTTTCTAACTTGTCTTCCTATATGTAGGACTTACTTCTATAGAGTGGTTTACCCAGGTGAAACAACTTAGAGGTTCATATAAAACTGAGTGAAAACAACCATCCAACGGATGGTGCACTCATGGGTGCTAGTTCAAGCTGGCTTTGACACTACAACTTTAGTACAACCATTTTATACCTTGAAACCATGCAAAAGTTTTGCAATAATCTTGAGATAACACATGCATCTAATAGTGTGAAAATTGGAACATGTACTGTCACAGTCCAACAATTACAAAATAGAAAGTTCAATAGAAATTTTTGCTAGTGAACAATCCAAATTCCAATTAATCTACTTGTGGCAGTATGTATACTAGTAAAGTTGCCTCGCCAATGGAGACCTTAAGTCTATAGAAAACACAAAGGGTTGTGATATGTCTGTTAGCACAAGATCCAACACCTCTCAAAAGAAACCCATCCCCAACATAAAATGAATGTGAAATCTTGATAGCAAGTGCTTATTGGGTGCCTATATTTAAATACCTTTTTGAAGTCAATGGGCAAGGGTGAGAAAATTTTGAAAATTATATGGACAAGAAGTTGTCATGTTTTTGGGTCTATCGTTATTGTAAGGTGCTTATTAACATATCAAAAAATATCAAGACGTTATTCACATGTGATTTGAGCAATACATTTTGTGTGTATCATTGTTTATTCACACATGACAATTAGATGGTTGCATATAAAAAATTAACACTTAGTCTATGTTTCCTATCATTTTAAAAATTATAGCCAATTGTTAATTATCATTTTTTGAAAAATTAAATATTTATTGATGCACCCTTTTTTTAATATAGTAAAAAATTTTAAATTTGAAAGTCTCTGTGCATGTTTACACATGACAAAGGTGAAAAAAAAATTTCAAAACACATGGACAAAAGGTTATCACATTTTTGAGACAATGGTTATTGTAAGGTAATTGCTAATGTATAAAAACTTACCAGTACATTGCTCACACACATTGTGTGAACAATAATTTCCATGCATGACCATTTCCATATATGACAAGTGGATGGTTGAATATGTATCAAAATTTGACACCTAGTTTATGTTATTTGCCATTTTTTTATTATAGCAAAATGTTATTTGCCATGTGCTTTTTATTCATTAAAGATTTGTTTATTCATGAAGGATTTTTTCAATTGAAAGTTGTCATGCATGTCTAAACATAACAAGGGCATGAATTTTTTTTTGAAATACATGGACAAGAGGTTGTCATTTTTTAGTTCTATTATTGTAAGGTAGTCATTGATTATTGACCTATACATTATTCATAGATTGTATAACCAATTGCTATTTTTCATGTGTTTTTTTATACATGAAGGATTTTTTAATGCACTAAAGATTTTTTTAGTTGAAAGTTGACATGCATATGCATTTAGACATAGCAAGGCAAAAAAATTCAAAATACATGGATAAATGGTTACCATGTTTTCAAGTTTATGGGGATGGGATAAAAGGTTGTTAATTTAATACAAAAAACACCAATATGCTACCAATAGATGGTGTGAACAACACATTACATAATACACTCATTGTATGACCATTATTCCACATTTGATAGAGAGATGGCTACATATGAAAAACTAACAACTAGTCTATGTTTCTCATCATTTCTTTTATCATAGCTAGTTGATGTTTGGGTCCATTCATGGTTGGGGTATTGTTGTTTGGACACATGACTCAAGAACTTTTTTTTTGTTATCTTCCAAATATAAAATCTACATGGAATAATTTTAAGTGCAAAATATTGGATAATTCAAATTATGTTAATTTTCATGGTGGTGGTGATTTTTCACATGCATATGTAGTTATGCATCAATATTTTGGTAAAAAACCAAAAATGTAAAAAATGAATACATAAGTTTTTTATAAACAACTTGACACGTTTTCTTGCATGATTATTCCTTGCACATGTTGTTGACATTTGGGGCCACAAATTCTAAACTTAATGAATAAAAAAAACCAACCAAATGACAAAAAAAGGAATCATTTTCCTTGCAACCCTTTTGAAATGGATTCTGTAGCCTTAAAAAAATTTAATCATATATTTTTTAATCAAATACATTATATGAACATTGTGAGACATATACATATGCATTATTTGTCCATGAATGAAAATTGAAATCAATTGCACTATTTGATGCATTCCTTTTGATTCCTTTAAAATGAAAATTATAATTAAGACAAAGACTCAAATTATTTTTTAAAAATCAAAAGTACATATATATATTATCCAATCTAATATTGGATTTTAAAATTTGATTAACATGATATCATTGAGTTTAGTTATAGTCATACACCAATCCATTATAATCATGAAGTAACAAATGTAATAAAAATCCAAAATAATCATGTATAGTCCTTTTTTTGTTAGACAATCCTTTTTGGTACCTTAACCATTTGCCACTTGCATTTTGTGATCTACTATATATATATATATATATATAGTAAGGATTTATGTTGTAGATTTGGGTTACATTTTTCAAATAAAATGCAAATAAAATTACATGAACTTCCTCCTCACATGTTGTTATTGCATTATTCCAAGGTGTTTTGGAACATGCTTCTAATGTTTTTACAAACTTTTCATATGTCATTGCAACAAATTTTTGTGTAAGTGAACATTATTTTCATTTTTAGCTTGCAAGTGTAACTTTTATGTTGATTACCATATTGAATATAAACTTCACAAAATTAATATATTTTACAATGAGTTATTGCATTTGTGTCCCATTTTTATGAACATAACATCAAGTTGAATTCATTGCATTGCGGGAACATTTAGTTCAAATTGCACCAAATTGGCCATGTGAACATGAAAATGAACAAACCCATTCTTGGGTAGTACCATCAAGAATGTTAGACCTTCATTTTATTATGCCCATCGAACTTTTAAAAAATATAATAGACATTTGAATACAAAATTTCATCAAACAAATTGTCAATACATTTATTAGGTCATGTGTATTAATATTTGAAAGCTTAATGATATCAAAAAAATCATATTTTGATGTTCCTAATCATTGCATTTAAAAAAGGTTTCAAAAATGTAATGATGGTTTTTTCCTTTGGATTTTTTGGTTAAGAACACAAGTTCGAAACATGTTTTGGGATTTTTCTTGGGAAATCAATTTTTAAAGTACTTGTGATGGTGTTCTATTTGGTTTTTTATTAGGTAGTTAGTTGAATATTTATAATTTAGTTATGAATTTCCAAAATTCAAATGTGTGATTCATGGAAGGGCCATGAAAATTATGAATACAAATTTGTTGCAATTTTCACCTTTTTGATCCCAATAAAAACTAAGGCCATATACTTTAGCATGTAATGGATAAACATGATAAATAAATAAAAAATTGTGAAAACATTTAAAGGAAAGAGCCCATGAAGTTTATTTGGCCAATTTTAGTTCCTAAACCATTCCTTGAGGTGGTTTCTAGTAATATTGCCCAATGATGTGTTTACTCATACCTCTTTTGGGAAATCATCATTCAACACTTTGGGGGTCAACAAAGCCCTCACCTTATTAAGGTTGCGTTCATCCTTGCAATTCAATGTGTGATTTCATAACTAGTGAAAAAGCTTGAGATGGTGGGCATTGTCAATTTCTTTGCAAAAAATGTATCATCCAACTTGATAATGAATTGCAATTTGCATGTGGCTAGATAATGCTTCCAAGATTTCAAGGTTTAAATTTCAACTTCCATTAACATTGTTGCCCGAAGATTTCCATGTGTATTATGCAAATACTAATGTGATGTTCACCATCTTATAAACCGATTATGTTATTTTGTAAACATGTGACAAGTTTTCAACTTTGTAAAGTGATTTATGGGTAGGTAGCACTAAGTTGGAACATGATTGTCCATAGGTACAAATGTCAAATATGGTCCCAATGATTTCACAAATGTTATCACTTGGATATTACACAAAACCGTGATGTGCATCCAAAAAAATTGGACATCAATGCAAAAACAATCCCATCAAGGCAAAGGAAACTCCAGGAAGAAATGGGGTGCCTCTATAAAGAAGCAATGTAAAGTTGAGTTCACCATTACAAAAGGTATTTGTTCAAGCATGTATTAAAATTGTGTTTCATTTTATGAAACCATGTCAATGAAGATGGTTTACATGATGACTTGAAGATAGGTTATAGATCCACATTTATTGTTCAAAAAAATTCCTTAAAAAATCGAACCTCATAAGGTTTAGTGGACAATATGCAAGTTTTCATTTAAAGCCTACATATGCTTTCTTGGAATCTATGGACCGATTTTACATTGTTGTGGTTTTTTGCCTAGTTGGATGTGGGAATTTTCTATTTTTTTTGTGTTGAAAAATATCTATAATATAACAAGTCAAAATTCATTCAGACGATGGGCTTGGAGGATATTGTCAAAAGGATTTTTTTAAAAGATATGTTTATTTGAAGCTAACCAAATTGTACAATTTTAACAAATTAAGGTTAAAATGTTGAATTTTGTGTTAGACTTGTATGTTCAACAAAATATCAATAGGTATGTAATCATCATTTCTCTCAAAAAACCCATTATAATGGAATATTTCCTTAAAAATCAACTTTTATTGTCTTTGTTTTTAATTTAATATCTTCTTGGCCAAATATTCCAAGATGTATCATGCATTATCATTTCAATGTCCTAAAATTGGGCATGTGAAGCATTAAAGGTTAATGTTGTCACAACATCCGTGCATTCTTCATGACACAACATGTTTGTCTAAACATAAATGCAAACCAATGTCACATCAAGATCGGTCAACTTAGGTCAACCTAATCAAATCCCATATTAAATTGCTTAGGGAAAGCATAAAGGCAATTGAAGGACCCATTTTGGTCATCATGTACACCCTATGGCAACCAAAATGACTTTTGATCATCATAGTTAAGAATCTTTGGTCACCACAAAGTTCTTCCATAGCCAAAGTTCTGGTTGCCAACATTTTTTATTGTCACAATTTTTTTCATCATTAGAGTTTTGATCACCAACATTTTTAGCTACCACCTTTTTCAATTGCCACAAATTTATTTTTCACCAGCATTTTCAATAGCCACCTTTTTTGGTTGCCACCTTCTTTGGTTATCACAATTTTTTCATGGCCAAAATTTCAGTTGCCAACATGTTTTGTCACTAGTTCCAGTCACCACATACCTTTTTTCAATTGCTAGCATTTTCAATCACTGCACAATGACCGACAACCAAACTTTGGTGACAAACAACAAGGGGTTTATGGGTTTTTGTCACGTGTTTTTTTTGTTGGCCAAATTTATATATTTTGTCCAAAAAGTTTGGAGATGTTTTTTTGGTTGGGAATTTATTTTTTGAATTGGAATTTAATCAATTTTCCAACATTTTTGCTACATTATAACTTTAGTGAAATTGTTCACACCAAAAAAATGAAAATCTTGGGGACATGAAATGATGGGATGCATGTTATTTACTTATATGTTTTTATCATGTGCAAAATCAAGAACCACAATGTGAATAAAAAGTTCAATATCACATAAATTTAAGATATAATCACACATGACATCATGACTCTTTGATAAAACTTGATTTTATTAAATGAACAAGTTCACAACATGTCATTTTCGACAATTCATACAAATTACACCAAATTTCATATGAACCAACTATAAACAATCTATGGTTGCCTTTAGTAACATTCGTCAAGTGGGATCCAATTGTATGAAGGCCCATCAATGTGCACACAACATGATGAACAATTCGTCATGCTTTTGGATTTGTCTCATACATGTCATGGATCACATTGCCAAATGACATCTTGGTTGAATTATCCATGAAATATTCTACATCCCAATCTTCACCCCATATCACATTGTAAGTTTGCCCATCAAATATGTTTTAAACCTCAAAGTTGTTTAGTGTTGTTTGGCCATTTGATGAAAGGAATTTGGGGTTCTTAGCTCGCCATGAATAACAATATTTATGGAACCACCCATCAACACATTTTCCTTGTGTTGATGATATTTTGGTACGTACAAACATAAAGTCACCTTTTGCATGTGCCCAATTTCACCTTAGTCACACTGTTATGGACCGACTACAAACAAATGGAGAATTACAAGACAAGACAAGCTTTATTGATCCATCAACTGGTGTTGATCTGTTGAAGGGTTGTTCCCCAGACTATCTCCTTTTATAACCCTGAACCATACTAGTCCCAAAATATCCTAG
>Ga0116229_10007607_pt1 | contig 17090 bp, 10 predicted proteins | sample S1TSphgellanicum_3_FD_87313 | JGI IMG/M metagenome (GOLD analysis project Ga0116229, IMG submission 87313) | Host-associated microbial communities from peat moss isolated from Minnesota, USA - S1T2_Fc - Sphagnum magellanicum MG | ecosystem: Host-associated > Plants > Peat moss > Unclassified... | reverse complement strand
GTTATTATTTTTTTAATTATAATAATTTTAAAAAAGGAAAAAAATTTTTAATGATTGATAGAAAAAATGTCAAGGAAATTTATATTTTAAAATTTTTTTTTTTCAAAAAAAAATTTTTATTAAAATGTTTTTTTTTTTTTTTTTTTTTGGTATGCATTCATGTGTCTATATTTAAGCTATTTTTATGGCCCATTTCAATTTTATTTGCACAATTTTGTAAGTAATTTCAAAAAGGTGAATGCAAACATCCTCATAAAAAATTGTGCATCCATTAACACAATTGACATCCAATTCTTCACCATTACATTTTCAATTATAACATTGATTTTTTGTTTCAATTTAAAATCAAACTTTTGAGATGTTCAATAAACACACAAAAAACCAAGGACAAGTAATTGTTTCCAAGGCAGTAAATGTAAATTTATTTATTTTTGGTTTTTTTTCTTAATATACATTTTTCATGTGTATATAGGTTATCAAATGTATGAATATGATTTGCACTACCACCCAACCAAGTTTATAAGAGGTGTAAGCTTATAAACATTTATGACATCATTTTGATAATTATTACTATGATTTGTGTAAGATTGACAACTCATGTTCTTTTCATATTCACATAAATGTGACAATTTTGTAAATAATGATTTAGTTCATTATTGACTTATGATAATTTCATAACCTTTATTATTTTATAATAATGTTTGCATGACTTTTCATTTATTCATAAATAAATGAAATCTATTAATGCCTATTGTAGTTAACTTGCAACTAATGCATTACCAAATTATTGTGTTGCAACCAATTTGCCAATGGTGTAATACTGCAACTTAAATTCAATTAATATAAAAACCTACTTGTGATTATTTATTGTTTACAACTATCATTAGTATTTTTTGCAACTATAGTGCAACTAACTTGCAACTAATATTTTTTTCATTCATACATTTGGATGGCTTTTAACATCATTTTCATCCAAGAAGACCCATCTATGGGTTTTAATTACAATTGTGATCAAATGAATTACAACCTTATGTGCATTCAAAATGTAATTTGCATATTCCCAGGTGTCTAGGTTTATATTGGTGTATTAAAAACATTTTATTCATTAATATATGGGTCCATACTAAGATGTAAATACATATAAAACATATTACATATAATGGTGTATTTTTATAGAATTTATTAAGTTTTTCATCATAAAAAATTTCTAATAATTGCATTGAAACTAATTATTTAAATTAAATTAAAATATTTTAAAATAATTATAATTATATTAATTATACATCAATTGAAGTAACTATATATTTAAAATCAAATTTGGTATTCATAATTTTTAATTTTTATTCGAGATTATAGTTTCAACTATTTATAATAATTTGAATGCAATTACATCATTTGATGATGTAATAATAATAATAATAATATGAATGATTCATAATCACTTATTTAAAATAAAAATTTATTATAACATAAAAATTTCCATGATTTTTATGTATTTTGCATTAAAATATAATTAAATAATTTACACACATTCAAATTAATTTATTAGTACATTAATTACATAAGTGGCATAATTCATAATTAAACTTAATTACTCATAACTCATAACTTATGATTTTGAGTTTATCAAATTATCTAAAATGTGTATAATAATTGTCAAGGAATTAAATTAATTGATAAAATTAATTTAATTAGAATAATTAATTTATCTCCACAAAATATAAATAAAATAAAATAAAATATTCATTTTTATAGTCTCTATTATTTATATATAAAAGAATTGGTGTGTGTCCGTCCGTTTGTCTGATATCTTATTAGCTGGAACTCTGTCCGATATCCTATTGGCTGAAAATCACTTAGTGTGATGGGTATCACTCAATGTCAGGAAAAATCACTCAGTGTGATGGGTATCACTCAGTGTCAGGAAAAATCACTCAATGTGATGGGTATCACTCAGTGTTAGGAAAAATCACTCAGTGTGATGGGTATCACTCAGTGTCTGGTATTTACTGTATTAGCAAGCTCTCAATTGAAGGGACAATTGCCAGCTCAAGCAAAGGTACCCGATTTTGATAAGGATTCAAGAAGCCCCCTTTTTGTGGGGGAGGGCTACTCCCAAGCAGTAGGAAAGCCTGAAAAGGCATTGCTTGTTACGACTCAAAGATGGCAGTGCCGGCACTTGCAGGGAGACGCCCGTAACAAAGCCAACAAATGCCTTACTAAAAACTGGGACTCTGCTTTTGGTCTAGAAAAGGCCCCATGGACGAAATAACAAGACAAGAAGAAAGAAAAACAGAAAAAGCACATAAACACGAGAGGAAAACAGAACTTTCTAAACTCTTCAGACCTGTCAAGCTTTGGAATGACTCTCCGAGGAGCTAAAGGCTTAGTTCTTGGAACCTGCAAGAGGACCTTCTAGGAAACCAAAGAATGTCATGAAGAAAAAGAAAGGACTTAAAACAAAAATAAGAGGAAAAAACAGAAAACAGACAAAAACACAGAAAAACAAGGAAGACGCCACACACATAATCTCTTAAAGAACATGTAAAACTTTAAAATGACCCTCCAAGGAGTTAAAGCCTTGCTACTTTCAACCTGCAAGAGAACCTTACACGAAACAAAACATGTCTTTAAGACGAAAGCAAGACACAGAAACGCAAAAGAGGACAGGAGGAGAAGAGTAAGACACAAAGGGAAAAACACATTAACTAGAAGGAACCATGATTTTAGATGTCCTTAGTCCAGTCGGAAAGAAAGACAAAGAAGATGTCCTTAGTCCAGTCAGAGAGAAAGACAGAGAGAGATGGGTGGTTGAAGTTTTCGAGGCGAGCAAGGTTCATGTTTCCAATGCAGCCTGGTGCTACAAATCTTACAAGAAACGATAGTTTTCCTGCACACACCTGCACACACTACATAGGTGGAGACAGTTCAGTTGGATGAGACGACAGGGAGGTTCTATCGAAATCCGAAGATGTCAGTGGAGCACCCCTACCCAGTGACCAAGATCATGTTCATTCCAGACAAGGAAAGCCAGAAAACGGATTTGATGGCAACCTCGGGAGACTACTTGCGCATATGGCAGATCCATGATGTATATGAGGAGGCGAAGAAATTAGAGCTCAAGAGCCTTCTCAACAATCGACCAAAATATGAGTATTGCGTCCCACTCACGTTCCCGATGATTAGCACCAGCAGTTTCGCGCAGGGTATCAGTCATTCAACTAGTTTCCTAGCTACCAGTGAGCTTTTGGCGGAGGTTCTTTCTAAAGTGGATCTACCACAAAAGCACAAAATCGAGTATGGTGGAGGAGAGAAACAACAACAACAACAATTGTTATCCCAAATTCAATCAACAGCCAAGACAAGCTAGACAACCAGCGCCCCCACCCCGCATTTTGCCCCCACCGACGCCTGAGCAAAAACGAATCCACTCGAGCACCTTACGGAGAACCGGAATGAAAAGGCGTAAACCGGCGGTCGACCTCGTCCACTTCACGAACTCGGAAGGACACCACGTAACCGCGACGGCAAGACCCCAAAACACTTCCAGTGTTGACCACAAAAAGTCACATGAGTATACCTATATAAAATAATCGGTTTTTGCAACATCATGAATGTTTTGACTTGTTTTATTATAATTTGAATGATTAATGTAATTTATATAGATTATTTTATTTTTAATTTATAGTTAATAATTTCTATCATAATCTAAATGATCTACTAAATTATTTTTTAAAAAATAATAAAAATCTAATTCTACAATATTTGCAAAAAACAGTTGATTAAAAGTTTTAATATCTTATTTTATGAATGGAACATCAAAATTATTGTAATAGTTAGTAAGGAAATTTGTTAATTATTATATTTAATTAAAGAAATTAATAATAAATAGTAATATAAGATAATTAATAATAGTTTAAAAAAATTTGTAATAAGTGAAATAAAAATGTGAACAAATTTTTTTTTATAGTGTAGACATTATATATAATAAAATTATGAATGTTATGTGAAATTATACATTATTCCATATTCATTACAATAATTTTAGAATAATGAACATTTATATCGAAATTTAATAATACTATGAATAATATTTATTAATTATTGATTGTATAATATAATTTGATAAATAATATTAAATTATTGGTTAATTATATAATTATGTAATTAAAAATTCTCACAAATTATTACTATATGTATTTAATTTGATAATGTTTTTTTGTTAATAAATTCTTTTGAGTTTTTAAATATTTATTATTATTATTTTTCAGCAATTAATCAACTTGTTGATTAATTAATCATTTTAAATTTAATTATATAATTTGTAGAAATCAAAGCAAAACATATGAAAAAAACTTTCTTGTTGTAAATAATTGTAACATAGTTTTCAATTAAAAGTTCAACTTCAAAATTTATTCCATAAACTTTGTTTCCCAATTTCATATAAATTATATTAAAAATAATATTTTTTTACATTTACATATTAAAAAAACATGCACAATATGGGATGGGGAATTTAAAAGGTTTAACCCCAAAAAAATTGATGTACTAACCTTTTAAATACTTTATTCATGTAACCAACTTATCAATTTAACTACTTATTTATGTACCAACCTAAATAGATATGCAACTTACATAGGTAAGTACATTTAGTTTTGTTTAACCCATTTAAATATCTACGTACTTAAATTGATTTTGAGTAATTTAATTAATATGCCATGTGGCAGATTGATTACACCACATCATAATTCAAATCATCTAAACATATGAATAAAATGTCTTAAATTAATTCATAATTATATGTAAAATCATTAAAAGTTGAAACATGTGGTAACACATCATTTGTTTTTAAACAACAATATGTATACAATAAATTAAAAATTAAAGATTTATTTATTTTTTCGTAAAAAAATCATTGTCATTTACGATTAATGTCATCTATGACTTGTTCAATGCAATTAATAAAATTTTAATTCAATAAATGAGATTTTAATTATAAATATTGTTAACAAACAAAAATTAATTACAAAAACAAGTTGCAAATTATTAATTTTTTTTACAATGTGAACCTCCATTGACTTAAAGTTTTAAAAAAATGTCCATCTATTTGGCCCAATTGTATTGATAGTTTCCATGAAATGTAAAATTTTTGATTTGAAGTCTCCATAACTTGACTTTTAACTTGTACCCAAACTTGCATAAAATCAAGAACCTACCAACATTGGTTCAAACCATCCATATATAGTTTTTGAAAAAATAACACTAGCTAGAATAATTATTATTATTTAACATTTAAAAATTCTAACCTCCATTATCATAAAGCAATTATTTCTCGAATGTGCAACACGATGCTTCACAATCAGAACAAGCGGTGGAAGAAGGCAAACAACAATACGAAATGAAGAGACAAATTTCTTGAAAGCCACCATATTATCTTACACTTCTTCAAAAAGATTATATCTTCCTTCTTTATTGTTAGCAAACAAAAATTAATTACAAAAATAAGTTGGAAATTATTAATTTTTTTTGTAATGTGAACCTCCATTGACTTAAATTTTTAAAAAAATGTCCATCTATTTGGCCCAATTGTATTGATAGTTTCCATGAAATGTGAAATTTTTGATTTGAAGTCTCCATAACTTGACTTCTAACTTGTACTTAAACTTGCATAAAATCAAGAACCTACCAACATTGGTTCAAACCATCCATATATAGTTTTTGAAAAAACAACACTAGCTAGAATAATAATAATTATTTAACATTTAAGAATTTAAACCTCTATTGTCATGAAGCAGTTATTTTTCGAATGTGCAACACGATGCTCCACAATCAGAGCAAACGATGGAAGAAGGCGAGTAATAGTATGAAATGAAGAGACAAATTTCTTGAAAGCCGCCATATTGTTTTGTACTTCTTCAAAAAGACTATATCCTCCTTCTTTAAAAAAAATATCTATAGTCTTCTCCCAAAAAAAATATCTATAGTCTTCTCCCAAAAAAAATATATCAAAAAAAAATCATAATAGCATATTAATATTTTTACTCTCTTTCTTATAAATGATGGATTTTTTTTTTCCAATTCACAACAAAAGCAATGAATGGAAACAAACTAGTTCATATAAGTACAGGGTTTCTTTCAAATATCACATAAGCTTCATTGACATATTTGCATCAGACATCAAATCTTTTGTTGCATAACGGAAAAAGAACTAGTTCCCACAGACTCTCATTCTTACATAACCAAAATGTAGGTTTGGGACTAATTTTTATATTTCTTCTATGCTACATGTAATTTTATTCCTTTGATTTTTTTATATCGTTATTTGAGGTAGGATTCTTTTTTATGTTTTTGGTTGTCGGGTTTTCTGAAAAAGGTCGTAGCACGTGGCCTATTCTTGCCTCTGCAACATGAGTGTTTGTAATTATTATTTTTTTGTGGTTTTTGTTTTCGATTTCATGATTCCTCCCAGCGTTTTGGATGGCGGAGAAGGTTTTGCTAGCAGGCATGAAATTAGAACCTCTTACCATTCTCTCACTTCAAGTTGGGAGCTTATTCACAAAAATGCTCCTATCCCAAATTAGCGTTTTGGAAATGGTACATGCACGGGCGAAATGATCAAAATGATGACATTTATTATACTAATTAAGTAGACCAAAATACACGAAAATGTTGGTTCATGAATGCATTGTTGTTTTTTTTCGCTAATGTATGGTAGAATGGATTTGTGAATGCATTATTATTTTTTCCCCAATGCAATCAAATGTAACTATATGCAACCATGTGTATGATTGTGTTTCAAATAATAAGCCAAGTAGTAAATTATATGTTTAAGAAAAACATGAAGTTATACATAATTACAAACCAATTTAAAGGCTCTTCCATTGTCACAATACTACCTAACATTTCATTTCGCATTTGAAACGCATTATGGTCTTTTGATGCCAATGGTTTGGTATTTTTTGACATTATTAGTGCAAGGGGCTCTAGATCTTGACCTTAACATGAAATAATGTCAATATTCATAGTTAATTAAATTACTTGAAGACGTAATGCATCTGAATTTGAACACTAGTTTTAGAAACGATCCCTACCTACATTGTAGTTTGTAAATTTTGCTTAAGTTGAAATTTTTATTTATTTTCTTTTATTATTAATTATTTTTCTTGCAACCTTTAAATTTTAATCGTTGTTGAAATCAATGGAAATTCTTGATTGTTAATTGTGTGAAGGCTTTCATCAAACTTTAGTGAATTAGTTCGAAGTTATGGTTTTCTATATTTGTGCATGACCAAAGCGTCCATGCGCATATTTCGCAATGGTATTCATTGTAGCCATGGAATTTTGATTATGGAAAAAAAAGTTATATAAATCTAAATCCAAATCAAAAATATCATTTTGAACAATCACTATAATTTTTTGTCAAGAAAACACATTTACATGATTCATTTTTAGATTCAATAATTCGTCAATAATTTTTGTGTTATTTTGATGTCGTAAGTACCATTAATCAATTATGCGTAACACATAAAGAATAAACATGTGCTAGTATAAATTATTTCACATTGTTCTTGTGTTATGTCATATCAATTCAAATGACATGAAATGTTTATTTTGGAAACAAATGTTTTTTAAAAAAAATTTAAGAAAATAAATGTTTTTTTTTTTTTCCAAATTTCACACTTCAAAAAAATTTCAATCATTATAAGTCCATAAAAAAAATTTAAATGATAAAGTGATAAAAAAATATTTTAAAGAAAAAATATGTTCAATAAATTAATATATGACCCTAAAATCCACATTCGAATATGTGTGTGCATTAAATTCATAATTTCATGTCATTTTCATAACTATAAATGATGAGCATCAGAAAAACATTACGTGAAATGAAAGTTTTTCAAAATATTCATAATCAAATAGTCTCATTTAAGATGATAGTGAGGCCAAAGGTATGTGTCAATAAACTTATTAGCTTAATTATCAAACTTGAATAAACTTTTAAACCATATGCCAAAATAAACCTAGACCATGAAATTGAATAAATTTTTTGAAACTCAACCTTAAGTTATATTATTTTTATATGTGAATGTCACATAAATAAAAGATTTTCATATAAAATAATATATTCAATTACTTGAGATTTCATTTGAAATTTAATTTTAGCAAAAAATTTAAAATAATTTTTTTATTAAAAATAATTATTAGATTGTCATACAATGTCCAAAATCATACAATTTAATCAAAACATAATTAGAAAAAAGGCGAACATCCTTAAAATTATGAACATTTTTTGGGGGTTTGATTAAATTTTTTAAAAATTGAAAATTGGAAAAAACCTATAATAAAATATTCTTTTGAGAAAAAAAAATGTAAAAAAATTTAACATAATAAATAAGCTAGTGGATGTGAAGTTGCAACATATAATTAAATGTTTAACATTTTTTTATCATTGGGTTTTTTCAATTTATTCGTTTTCCTCATTTTTTCATAATTATGAAACACAATTTCAATGAGACATAATTATAATGTATGAAGCACAATTATCTTCAAATGAAAAATTATGCAAAATATCTTAACATTTTCATTTATTTTTCCTCCTCAATTTTTGCTTCCTTATTCATGACCTTTTGGCCATTTACACCTTTTTTTTCACCACCATTTTTTATTCCACCTCCTCATTTGTTTTGCATTATGTTGCCTTAAAATGAATGCAACATTTTTTTTTTGTTATTTTCCACAAACTTCAAATTTTTTATTTTTATGTATTTATATTATATTTACATGTGTTTAATACCATAGTACCTAGGCCAATTGGACATGCTGTTATCAAGTATTTATTTAATTTTTAAATATATAATTTGACACATTTTTAAATTATTATTATTATTGAAAAACAATTGTAATAATTTTTGGATATCTTGATAATAATATATGAGCTAGTGCAATAAATTCATGTTTTCCATTAATACATTAATTTATTTATTTTAATGAATCAATATATGGTCTTTATCCATGATTAATGAATTTAAAATTTTTTTTAATTTTATTTTTTTAGGTTCCACATTTTTTTAAAATTATTGAATGTGAATTTTTATATTATTTTAAAAAAAATGTTGATAAGCATAAATTTTTTAAATGATTTTTTTAAATATTTAAAAGGTAGTGGATAATTAAAATGATTCATACCATGAATTTTTCTTACATGTTTTTTTCCATAGATATTGACTAATGCAAAAAGATGTCTATTAACTAAAATGCATATATTTATGACATTTTCAATCATTTTATTTGAATTAGTGCTATAAATTGGTGTATTAATCTATGGTGATCCATGATTGTGTTCATTTTCACGACATTTATAATGTAAACTAGTAAAAAAATCATTAAATGTTGTACAATAATTCTTATTTTTATGAAAATGAATATGGTAAATATAATAATGTGCACATGTAATATGAAGAGTGCAATAATTTTGGTTTACACTAATTGTTTGATGCTTGAAAAAAAATTCATTTTTGTCCATTTAATAAATTGAATTACATTGTTGATTCACAAAATGATATATTTGATGTTGGAAAATTAGATTGACATAAACTTCATTTAGGTTGGTATGCAAAAATTAGTTCATTAACGATCATTTAGTGCATTACGTCCATTGTCATAATAAAACAATCAAAAGTTTTGAAAAGCAAATTCACCATCAATAGCAAAACATATAATTGTGTTTATTTTAAATCATATGTGAATAAATTATGTAAACAATACACCAAGTAATGCATGGCATGGATTTTGCCCTTACCACTCCAATCAACAAAAAATATTAATATTTACTCTTTTTCAACACGAAGAGTCCAATAGACCTATTTTGAATATTTGAAAAATTTGACAATAAAAGATAAACAAACAAGGTTCACATGTTGAAAGAAAATGTTGGCAAAATTGAAAAAAATCATGGTTTCAACACATTTCTCCCCATACTATGTCCTTGATTTCTTTTTAAATGTGTGCACCAAAATTGCCATTTGTTCCTCACTAAATGACATGTATTTTCACAACAAAAACTCCACAGAATCCATTATGCATATGCTATTATTATTATTTTATTTTTTCTAATCTTCCAAATTAATGTTTTCTTTATATTAAATATATTTTAATTTTGAAAAAATAGTATCATAAAGTTAATTAATATATATATTTTACCCAACAACCAATATATTGAACCTTATATTTTATTCATGTCATTTTCCGATTCGAAAATGAATGTTCTTCCTCAGTATGTGAAAACATCAACAAATCATTAAACTTGTTTAATTATAATACACAAAACCATGACAAAATAATCAAAGAAAGTCACGAATAATTGCATATATAATCCTTTCCATTCCATTGTACCATACATCTAAAATAATCAAATTATTAACTTTCAAAATGAAAAGGAACATACTTAATGAATTAAATTAACATGAAAATTATACTACATGCATCATCAATATGAAAATTATAAAACGATCATTCCAACTCAACAATGTATGTCAATTGTACTTGAAGCATATTGGACAATCCACAAACCAATAAACTTTTCATTTCCTCTTCTAGATCATGATCCAGAATGTTATCTTATTAATTGATTTTTTGCATGCTCCTTAGGCAAAGGCATTATACAACTAGTTGTTCATTTTAAATGTGAAACATCTTTTATCAATCTCATACTACCTTGGCATCTTTGACACTAATTATATTGCTTTTGAAAATGTTGAAATTTCCTTCTTTTTCAAGGAATTTAAACAAAATTGAAGATACTTCGGAAATATTCTATTTTTGACCTAAAGTAAATCATGATTCAATAGACAAGTGTTGAAGTTGCCCTTGAACTCCAATATTTTTCTCATAGTGATCATAATAGCAATTAATTCAAACCCTAGTAAGTTGTAAAAAAAAACGTCCTTTGGTCACAACACTCATTCAAATCCTAATCCTTTGAAAGATTTTTTATGGTGAAACCTTTGTCACAACTCACACCAATGACTAATCATGACAAAAACTCACAATGCTGCCAAAGAACCACAAGTGGGTGTTGTTGGAAGAGATGTTAGTCATTCATGAAGGAGTTTGTGTTAGAAGTGAAACATATGAATTTCTCATGTAATGGCAACAATAAATAGCGAGGATGAGCTTGAGGAAGGAGTTGCAATGCACCTTGAGTGGCTTCAATGTGATTAGATAAGTATCGCAATAATCGTAATAGCAATTGATTCAAACCCAAGTTCCTCGTAGAAAAAAGTATGTTGGCCACAACTCTCCTAGTCCTTCACAACGAAAAGTCCTTTGTCACAACTCTCTAACACCAATGACAAATCATGCCAAAAACTCGTGATGTTGCAAAAGAACCACAAATGAGTATTGTTTGAAGAGATGCCAATCATTCATGAACAAGTTTGTGTTGGAAATGAACCAAATTAATTCTTCATGTAATGGCAACGATAGTGAGGATGAGCTTGAGGAAGGGTCTGTGGCGCACCTTGAGTAGCTTCAATGTGACCAAACAAGTATGGCACTGGGTAAAATGGCCAAGGGATGTAGGCTTCTCCCACTGTATCAGACAAGCCCAATCCCACTGCACTTGGAAGTTCTACAGACATTGACAATTTTCGTTTGCTTGGTGCTGTTTCTTCTCCACCAATTAGCAAGTCATCAGCTGCAACTTCTGGATCCTCAAGCCATGCACCAACCTGGATACCAAACAGGTAGGATGAACCTTGAATCTCTTATGAAACCTTGTTATCTCCTATGAAGCAGAAAGAAACACGTGTGTTGGCAAATTTTTCTTTTGTTGATCATGCATCTGAAAGCAAAAAAAATTGCATAAATTGAAGAAAGACTCAAGAGGTAATCAATTTGTTCTTGCTGCCCATTTGGTAGCTTACCAGATTCATGACAAGCATCAGATACAGAAGGTCTTCAGGTCTACTGCAATTGACCAGATCCCAGGATCTCAATGGATTTACACATGTTGTCATGAGCTCAAGGAATCATCAGACCAAGGTTCCACTGGATTGATTCTATTACAAGCTCTTTGCAAAATTGCTCAAAAAATGTTATTCACCATGTTTGCGTTGGAAACCTGATTTCCGAACTGTCAGGATTGAAAACACAAGCAGCAATCAATCAATATTACAAGTAACCAAGCAAAGAGCTGAGTTCCAGAGACATAAGCCAGCCCACATACTGAAGACCGGAAGATTGGAGACTGACAGAAGAGAAACTCTCATCAAAAGTTCCGAACTCCAAACCTTGGAAAAAACAAAAAAAGCTATAAAAGTTTTGCTCCTGAGACCCTAAGTTGTGAACCCTAAGCTCTAAATCTTCGTTGCCTGCTAGCCTTGCATCGAATCCAGAACTCGCGTAGTCGAGGATTGTTGTTCGATAGAAGAGCATTGATCGTTCCACCAGCAGCAGCAAATTGTTTTTTTCTTACGTAAGCGGAAGAAATTGTCGAAGAAGCAAGAAACCTATTCACGCGCTTTTGAGGGTTTAGTGGGGTCGCCCGAGCGAAAGCTGGAAACGGCTGAAGAATCCCTGTAGCCTTTGAGCTGCAGGCGTTGTGCATGGTAGGGATGGCGATGGAGGAGGAGGAGAAGAGAAAGAAGAGAGTGCTGCCTATCAATCAATACGAGGGACCAATTCTGGATGCCATCGCCAACAACACTGTGGTGGTGATCATCGGAGACACCGGCTCCGGCAAGACCACGCAGCTAGCTCAGATCCTGTACAGAGCGGGATATACAGCAAATGGCATCGTTGCCGTCACTCAGCCGCGTCGTGTTGCAGCTGTCTCTGTTGCACGGTACGCACAAGGGACAATTCAGAGACACTCTGATTCCCCTTCCCAAATCTCTCTCCCCTCTTGTCTTCCTCTTTTTCTTATCTTCCCAAGCATCAAACACATCAGTGTTTGTGGGGGGTTTCAAGGTCTGAAAATCATTAGGTTGAAACAGATGCTATGCTGCTGCACAGATCGATGAAAAAATCTGCCAAATACTTCTACAACTCTGTCTGCATAGGACAGAAATCCTGAAATGTTGCATCTTGAATCTTGCAGCATCATCTTGATGAGAGGGTTTTTGTCAAGTTCAGAAAGAGATCTCCTGTTGGGTTTTTGAGGTCAGCAGAAATCTCTGGCTGCATCAGAGTTGTCACACAGTACATCACATCTTGAATCTCGCAACATCATCTTGATGAGAGGGTTTTTGTCAAGTTCAAAAAGAGATCTTGTGTCAGTTTTTTGAGATCAGCTCAGGTATCTCTGGCTGCATCAGAGCTGTGACACAGTGTGTTCCATCTTGAATCTTGTAACATCTTGATGAGTGAGTTTGTAAGTCAAGTTCGAAACAAATCCAATGAGACTTAGATGACATGAATTGTCTGAAAGATTGCTTGCTACCATTATGATGAGTTGGTCATTGCCTTATCTCATTTATCTGGCAATTTGAAGTATTGTTGAGCTAGTGCATTTGATGCATAAACCTGATATACATACCCAGCAGTGTCATTTCAATCTAGTGTTTGCTGTGTTTCTGGGAGAATTCTGTGCAAGTGTTTTGTCATGGGTTAAAGGGATTAGAATTTGTCCGCTCTCGGAAGGATGCAGTCTTTCTTAAGGATCCAGTTGACACCCTCATCTTTCTTCTTCATCAGATCTCAAGAAGTATCTTGGTTACCAGATTGATTTGAAACACCTGACAATATGCCGGAACTTAGTGCAATAGGCTTGTAAATGGGTCATCTTGGATGGTTTTTTTGTTGGCACCTTGGATCTTTGGATGTGTGTGGGTTGAGCTCCATCAGTTCTTTTTGCCATTCTGTTGATTTGAGGCCTGTGCATGGGTGTATTTGGTGTCTTCTCCTCCTCAGTCGGGTGGCATATGAAATGGGAGTTCAGTTGGGGGATGAGGTGGGATACTCCATCAGATTTGAGGATCGAACCTCCAGCAAGACCTGCATAAAGTACTCTTTCTTCCTTCTTGCGCTCAGGAATTGTCAGGTATTTTGGTTCATAAGAGGCAGTGGCAGTGAGCAGGTGTAGGCCAGAGCTTGGTTAGTCTCATAGGTGGAGAATGCTTTTCTGAACCAAAGGATTTTACATTGTACATAGCAGATTTTTGCTGCAGAGCAGCTCAATCCAAATGCAAGTCTTGATGTTATTGGTGATACTGAAGTGGGGATCGTGTGGAATACAGGTATCTGACTGATGGTTGCCTGCTGCGTGAGTGTCTGTTCGACTACAAGTTCCAGCAATATTCTGTCATCATTCTGGATGAAGCCCATGAACGGAGCCTGAACACGTACGTGTGGATGGCCTTTCTCTTCATTTTGAAAGCTAGAGAACTATCTTTCCTATTAAGCTTTAGCAGTACATGAATTGCAGTGGGGATAAGAAGCATGAGTCTATGGCTTAAGGAGCTTAACATTTCAATGCCTAATGTGGTGTACATCACTGTTATGTTGCCCTTTTCTAGTCATAAAACAGTGTGCATGGTGCTGTCATGTCTACCGCCAGTAATAGTGCAGAGAGACTAAAGGCAAGATGCAGATGTCTGAATAGAAAAGTTGGGAGATGTATAAATCTATTTGCTTGTCTGTGTGTGCATGCTTGCCTGAAACTCTGAGCAGATTGTTTCATGCTTATGTACATCCACTGTTGGGAGCTGATGAAAACCTTGGGGAGCCATGGCAGCCCGTCACTGCCATTCATGACAAAGGTGATGGTTGGCCACTTTGTGAGTGACACTCATAAGGCTATGACTGCTCTCATTCGTGTGTTGTTACCTTCAAGTGTTGTTGTAGAGTCTCTGCAATCTCATAAATTGTGGCTATGTGTGAACAGGGACATATTGTTGGGTTTATTAAAGCGTGTTGCTGCAGAAAGGAAGCCAGAATTGAAGGTGATCATAACATCAGCCACACTTGATGGGCAGAAATTTTCTGAATATTACTTCAATTGCCCTGTTGTAACAGTTCCAGGCAAGCTCTATCCTGTTCAACTGCTCTACAGCGTGGACCGGCCTGTAAATTATCTGGATTCTTCAGTGCAGACAGCACTTGGTGAGCATGTTTCTTCCTTAGAATTTGTGATAATCTGTGCTGAATCTCTTTACCTATGCCTGGCAGAGAGTGGGGCAAGTATTATGGGTAAAAAGAGATAAGGACTCAAGTTCCACAGCTGGTGGTTATGGTGCAGATATACATGTCCGAGAACCTCCAGGGGACATACTACTCTTCATGACAGGACAAGTAGGATGAATTCCCCCCATTTAATTCTTTATGTCAGTTTCCCTCAGCTCTTGATTGCTTATCCCCTCTGTTATATGCTAAGTTCTGTAGGATTCATTGACCAATTCTACTGGTGCTGTGCACTACAGGAGGAGATATTGAAAGCAATAACTATGCTTGAAGAACGGGTGAAAGCTCTTGAGGAGGGATCCTGCCTTGATGTTGAGATTCTCCCTCTTTATGCATCTTTGCCTCCTGAAAGCCAGGCATGTTACTATTCTTGTCTGGGTGCTTTTGTCAAGTTGCTGTTGCTTCTGTCAGGTTTTCAACAGTACATGCCAAAGTAGTGAGGCTTGTCCAATGTTGTGTCTACATGGTTTTGGTTCTATACAAGCATATGTAGACAACTTCTACAGCAGTTACTGTTAGGTTCCAATTTTGGTTAATAGTGAGGGTGGATGGGTACTGGTAGGTGGATACAGGCTCGTGTGTTTCTTGCACCACCATCCAACTGTCGGCGAATTATTGTGGCAACCAACCTGGCGGAGACTTCTCTTACTGTAGATGGTGTTGTGTATGCTGTTTGAGACCTATTCCTGTAATGTTCTCTTGGTTTTAATTTACAGTCTTCTCGTTCGTACCTGAATTTTCAGTTGTAGATTACTTAAGTTATAAATGTCTAGGACTCCAATTCACTGTAGGCCATTTATCTTCCAATAATGTGGGGACAAGGCAGCCCTCTGCCTCTGGCCTGCCAATCTAGAAGGGGGAATGTGTAGAAAATGCCATTCACCTTTTTCCTACTCTCAGAAATCTTTGCTAGTTTGATTACATGTTTTCTTTACCTCTGATCTACATCTGGTTTCTGAGTATGTGCTTGCAGATATGTCATTGATCCTGGACATGTCAAACAACGTCAATATGACCCAGCCACTGGCATAGATTCCCTGACTGTGGTGCCAATCAGCAGGTATGGTTTCCTCAGTCTTGTGTAAAGACATTGAAGATGTTCTGTGGGATTGCAGGAAGGCCCAACAGTTTTGGCCTCTTGAACCCATTGCTATAGCATGGTGTTGGTGCCCATGAGGATCCTTGTCTGTTCTTTCTTTTCCGGAGCTTCATTTTGTGTTATTACATGGATATGTAAATGTTTGTATGAACCTTGCAGGGTACAAGCAATGCAGCGAGCAGGAAGAGCAGGGAGAACACGTGCTGGGAAGTGTTATCGCCTCTACCCACTCTCTACATATGAGCATGAGCTTTTGGCCACCACAGTTCCAGAGATCCAGCGCTCATCCCTGACAGGTGCTGTGCTGCACCTGAAGTCCCTTGACCTTCCAAACCTGGACATTCTTCGATTTGACTTCATCGACCAACCATCAAGTATGTCATGTTGCAACCCTGGATATTCGTTTTCCTCAATTTTGGCATACCAGAAAGCAAGTGATGGAATATCCTGCAATCCAGATGGTGGGTTTCTGAGCTTTCTGGCTTATTTAGTGAGATTGTATGCTGGGTGCAGTGGAGTCACTGGAAGATGCCCTCCGCCAGCTGTTTGTTATTGACGCTATTCATTCAGATGGAACTATCACCACACTTGGCAAGCACATGGCTGGTAAGTTGGACCAGAACAGCAGAGGTATGAACCTGATGAAGATGTCACATGCAGTTTTCATCAATAATTCAAGCTTGCAAGATGCCTGTCAAGCATGAGGAGTGGAAGAAATGAAAGTTAATGTTAATTTCAAGTTGTATTCTCCTGTCTAAGGCACATGATGACAGTGCCAGCTTGAATCCTACTGGATTTTTTATGTAGAAGACCG
>Ga0116229_10007606_pt1 | contig 17091 bp, 13 predicted proteins | sample S1TSphgellanicum_3_FD_87313 | JGI IMG/M metagenome (GOLD analysis project Ga0116229, IMG submission 87313) | Host-associated microbial communities from peat moss isolated from Minnesota, USA - S1T2_Fc - Sphagnum magellanicum MG | ecosystem: Host-associated > Plants > Peat moss > Unclassified... | reverse complement strand
CCTATGCCGTGCATGCTGCCGCCGGGAACCACGCCCGGGCCGCCGGGGACGATCCCGGCCTTCCTGGCCGCATGCATCGACATCACCGATATGGCGGCACCGGTGTCGAATTGCACCTCGATCTGCGCACCGTTGACCGTGGCGGTGCTCCGCGTATCGGCGACATAGCGGGTGCGCCGGTGCAGATCGAGCTCCACCACCGGCTCCGACCGTGCCCAGTACGCCAGCTGCGCATGGCGGCAGTCGCCGTCGGGATGATTGATGCGGACCGACCCATTGGCGAGGTCATACTCGACATCGGCGGCGCCCAGGAAATTCTGCCCGATGAGCCCCAGCGCATCCGCCCCGTATTCGCTGCCGCCGACGATGAACTCGACGTCCGGGAAGACCGTGTTCTTCAGGACGAAGCGCTCCACCCGCGTCATGTGGACGTCCGTGCTGCCGCCGACGCCGTGCACGTACAGGTTCTCCGGCGCGCGGTGCAGCCGCAGGCCGAGCTGCTGCGCGGCTGCCGGGGTGATCATGCTGAAGAAGGCGCCGCTGTCGACGAGGAACCTCGCGTCGATGTCGTTGATCCGGGCGCTCACGGTGGGCCGCAGTCCGATCATGGTCACCGGCAGTTCGACGGAATTGATCTGGCAAGTGGGCGCGGCCGCCGCGGCGGCCGGCGCCAGCAAGGCCCATGCCACGATGGCGGCGGCTAGCGCGAGGGTAGTTGCGTTTCCCGGCAGCATCGGTGGCTCCGCGGGCGTGGGCTTGGGCCGGGAGCGTGACGGCACAGCTGCGCGTTCCATCGGCGCGCGGAGGCTTCTCATCGGTCGGCCGGCGATCGCGCCAGCTGCGCGACCAGCCGGCGGAACATGGCGAACGACGGTGCGCCATTGGCGGGCCCGGACTCGTTGTAGCGCCCGGCCGTGATGACGATGACGGCGTCCAGGGCAGGGACGATGAAAAGGCGCTGGCCGCCGTTGCCCATGGCCGCAGCCCAGTCCCAGGACTTGCCTTCGACGTGCAGCGTGCCCAGGCGCCACAGGTAGCCGTAGTGCCAGTCGTACTCGGCGGGAAGCACGCCGTGCAGGCTCTCGCGCAGGTAGGACTCGGGGACGATCTGCACGCCGTTCCAGCGCCCGCCCGCCAGTACCATCCGGCCTAGCAACGCGAGGTCGCGGGGACGCAGGCGCAGCCCGGCGTGCGCCATCACCTGGCCGCGCCAACCGCTCTGCCACTGCAGCTCGTGGATGCCCAGCGGATCGAACAGCGCCTGGCGCGAATACGCTTCCAGCGACAGGCCGGTGGCGCGTTCGAGGATCGCCGCCAGCAGCACCACGCCGCCGCTGTTGTACACATAGTGCGTGCCGGGCGCCTCGGCGACGGGACGGCGCAGGACGTAGCGCACCATGTCGCCGGAGAACTCCATCCGCGTCTCGTCGCTGAAGACGGAGACCGACCCGTCCTCGTCCCAGGCCAGTCCAGAGGACATGGTGAGCAGGTGGCGCAGCGTGATGCGCCGCAGCGGCGCGCTCGCGGCCTCCGGGTAGTCGGGGAAGAAACCGACCGCGGAAACGTCCAGCGAGGCGATCTTGCCCTGCGCCACGGCGATGCCCACGAGCAGGCCGACCACGCTCTTGCTGATCGAGCGCAGGTCGTGGAGCGCGTCGGCGTCGAAGACCGTGCGGTGCGACCAAAGCTGGCGAATGGAACGGTCCGGGCCGGCGAAATAGCGCTCGGCGAGTACGCGCCCGTGCTGCTCCACGAGCACGCCGTGCAGCCGGGTCGCCGCCGCGTCGGGTGGATTGGCGATCGCGCACAGATCCGCCGTGGCGAGGGGGATTTTCGGCGGGCCCTCATCGCACGGAGCCTGTGCGATGGCCTGCAGAGCGATGCAGAGCGCCGCGCTGCAGCAGGCCATCCGCAGGGCATGCACGCGTCGCGGCCGCAACTCGGGACGGACCACTGCGCGGGTGCCGGGTCGTTCAATCATCCTTGGTTTGCCATTGCGGCGCGTTAGCGCTTGGCGAAATAGCGCGCGCCTGCCAGTCCGTCGAAATCGGCGTCTTGCGTCCACAGCGTGGCGCGGTGTCGTTGCGCCGTCGCCAGCATCACGCTGTCCGCCACGGCGAGGCGATGCTGGATCGAAAGCCGCGCCGCCTCAAGTGCGGTTGCCCGGTCGAGATCGACCACGGTTCCCTGTTCCATGACGGCGATCGCGCGCAGAGCTTCGTCTTCGTCGCGCTGCTGGCTCACGCGCTTGAACACTTCGAAAAGCGAAAGCGACGGCACGAGGAGCGAACGCGTGGCTTCGATCGGCTTCGCGAAAAGGGCTGCGTTGGGTCCGTCGGCGAAGTATTCGAGCCACGCCGAGGAATCGACGACGTTCATACCCGATCCGGGTCCCGTGGAACATCCGTATCGATTCCCTTGAGTGATCCGCGTGCGGCCTTGACCGGACGCACGGGTACAAGTTCGATGCGGCCCCGATATTCGATGGCATGCAGCTTCTCGCCTGGTCGAATGCCAAGGGCTTCGCGAATCCGGACCGGAATCACGATTTGAAATTTGGAGGAAACGGTGATCGTTGTCATACGATTTTCCGATCGATAGATAAACGGTAGTTTACCGTGGTGCATGCTAGCACGCGGTGCGTCTGCGGCGCCCCAGGCCTTGGCTAATGGAAATCATGGCTCTGCACCGCCAGGTCGCCGAGCAGGGCCGAGTGATCGACCAGCCGGCCGGCGATCACGTGCAGCACGGCGCTGTCGCGCGTGTCGAGGCGTTCGAGGTGGCCGTATACCGTGAGCAGCCGGGCGCCGATCAGTTCGCGGCGGTAGCGTTCGGCCACGTCGCGCCAGACGACGATGTTGACGGTGCCGGTTTCATCCTCGATGGTGACGAAGGTGACCCCGCTGGCGGTGGCCGGGCGCTGGCGGCAGGTGACGATGCCGCAGGTGCGGATCAGCTGCCGGTGCCTTGCCTGGGCGATGTCGTGCGCGTTCACCAGCCGCATCGACTGCAGGCGCGCGCGCAGCAGCGCCACCGGGTGGCGGCGCAGCGTGAGGCTCGTGCTCGCGTAGTCGGCCACGATGTCCTGGCCCTCGGTGGGCGCGATCAGCTCGGGCTGCTGCTCGTGCACGGGCGGCTCGGCTGCCAGCGGTGCCTGGCGGGGGCCCTGGGCGTCGAGCCCCAGCGCGCTCCACAGCGCCTGGCGCCGGTGTCCGGTGAGCGCGGCCAGCGCGTCTGCGCTGGCCAGCCGCGCCAGTTCGGCGCGCGTGAGCTGCGCGCGCCGTGCCAGGTCCGCAACCCCGGTGAAGTCTGCAGCTGCGCGGGCGGCCAGGATGCGCCGTGCGGACTCCTCGGCCAGCCCGTGGACCAGGGACAGCCCCAGCCGTACCGCCGGCGTGCGCGGGTCGGCACCGGATGGTTCCAGGCTGCAGTGCCATTGGCTGGCGGCCACGCACGCGGGCAGCACCGCGACGCCGTGCTCGAGCGCGTCGCGCACGATCTGCGCCGGTGCATAGAAGCCCAGCGGTTGCGAGTCGAGCAGCGCGGCGCAGAAGGCCGCCGGGCGGTGGCATTTGAGCCATGCCGAGAGGTAGACCAGCAGCGCGAAGCTGGCGGCATGGCTCTCGGGGAAACCGTATTCGCCGAAGCCCTGGATCTGGCGCACGATCTGATCGGCGTACGCGGCAGTGTAGCCGCGCGCCAGCATGCCGGCGATGAGCTTCTCGCGGAAGGGACCGATGCCGCCCTTGCGTTTCCAGGCGGCCATCGCGCGGCGCAGGCGGTCGGCCTCGCCGGGGGTGAAGCCGGCGGCCACCACCGCCAGCTGCATCACCTGTTCCTGGAAGATCGACACCCCCAGCGTGCGCTCGAGCACGGCCTGCACGCTGGCCGACGGGTAGGTGACCGGCTCCAGGCCCTGGCGCCGCCGCAGGTAGGGGTGCACCATGCCGCCCTGGATCGGTCCCGGGCGCACGATGGCGGTCTCGATGACCAGGTCGTAGAAGCGCTGCGGACGCAGGCGCGGCAGCATGTTCATCTGGGCGCGCGACTCGACCTGGAAGACGCCCAGCGAGTCGCCGCGGCAGAGCATCGCGTAGACCTGCGGATCCTCGGCCGGGATGTCGGCCACGGCCATCGCTACCGTGCCTGGCCCGGCGGCGGCCGCGAAGGCGTTGACGTGATCGAGCGTGCGCCGCAGGCAGGTGAGCATGCCCAGCGCCAGCACGTCGACCTTGAGCAGGCCCAGCGCATCGAGGTCGTCCTTGTCCCACTGGATCACCGTGCGATCGGCCATGGCCGCGTTCTCTATGGGTACCAGGCGCGAGAGCTTGTCGCGGGCGATCACGAAGCCGCCGCTGTGCTGCGACAGGTGGCGCGGAAAGCCGATCAGCTGGTGCGCCAGCTCGACCAGCTGGGCGATCACCGGGTTCTCGGGATCGAAGCCGGCCTCGACGAGGCGTGCCGGATCGATGCGACGGCCGTCCCACCAGGCCATGTTCTTGGCGAGCCGGTCGACCTGGTCCAGCGACAGTCCGAGCGCCTTGCCCAGGTCGCGCATCGCCCCGCGCGGGCGGTAGGTGTGCAGCGCCGCCGTCAGGGCCGCGCGCTCGCGGCCATACTTGGCGAACAGGTACTGCATCACCTCCTCGCGCCGCTGGTGTTCGAAATCGACGTCGATGTCGGGCGGCTCGTTGCGCTCCCGGCTGATGAAGCGCTCGAACAGCACGCTCATCCGGTCCGGGTCGACCTCGGTGATGCCCAGGCAATAGCACACCGCCGAATTGGCCGCCGAGCCGCGCCCCTGGCACAGGATCGCGCGGCTCTGCGCGAAGCGCACGATGTCGTAGACGGTGAGAAAGTACGGTTCGTAGTGCAGTTCGGTGATGAGCGCCAGTTCGTGGTCGAGCAGCGCCTGCACCTTGGCGGGCACGCCCTGCGGGTAGCGGCGCGCCGCCCCGTCCCGGGTCACGCGCTGCAGGTAGCTGGCCGGGGTCTCCCCGGGCGGGACGATCTCGTCCGGGTATTCATAGCGCAGTTCGTCGAGCGAGAAACGGCAGCTGCGGGCGATATGCGCCGTCTCCATCAGCAGCTCGGGCGGATAGAGCTGCGCCAGCCGCCCCAGGGGGCGCAGGCTGCGCTCGGCGTTGGGCGCCAGCAGCGCCCCGCAGCGGGCCAGCGGCAGCTTGCAGCGCACGGCGGTCAAGGCATCCTGGAGCCGCTGGCGCCGGCGCGTGTGCATGTGCACGCCGCCCGCGGCGACCAGCGGCACGCCGCAGCGCAGCGATGCCTGCTGCAGCAGCGCCAGATGCGCGGCATCGTCGGCGCCGTACACGAGCGTGCAGGCGATCCAGGTGCGCCCGCCCAGCAGGCCGGCGAGCCAGCCGGCTTGCCGTGCCACCAGCTCCGGGTCCAGGCGCGGCGCCGGGCCGGTGCCGGGCGCTGCGGCAGTCGTTTGTGCCGTCGATGCCGCCGTCGATCCCGCAGGCGCTGGGCAAGCTGCCTGGGGCACCAGCAGCGCCAGCGCGCCGTCGAGCAGGTGCCGGTGGGCCTGCAGCGTGCGCCTGTCGATCCGGTACTGGCCCTTGCCGGCGGCGCGGCGGGCCAGCGTGACCAGCTCGGACAGGTTGCCGTAGCCGTGGCGGTCCTGCGCCAGCAGCACCAGGCGCGGGCCGTCGCAGAGCTGGATCTCGGTGCCGTGGATCAGCTGGAAGCCGGATGCGCCCGGGTCGGCTGCGCGTGCCTCGCGCAGCGCCAGGTGCGCGCGCGCCGATCCGGCGAACGAGCATTCATCGGTGAGCGCCAGCGCGCCGTAGCCCAGCGCGAGCGCGCGCTCCACCAGTTCTTCCGGGTGCGAGGCGCCGCGCAGGAAGGTGAAGTTGGAGACGCAGTGGAGCTCGGCATAGGGGGGCCGCATACTGTATAAAATAACAGTATTTGCCCGGCTCGCAAAACCGATGCCCGCTTACCTTCGAATTCGAAGGAACGCGGACGTTTGCCGCCTCGCCGAGCTGTCATCGTGGCATTGCATGGCAATTAAAGAATAACTATAAGATTGCTGCCGAAGCGGTGGCGGTGTCATACGCAGATGGAAGTAGCCGATCGGATCGCCGGCCACGACCCACTTCCGCCGGCTTCACCACGCCGCAGCGAAGTCGCGGTCCTCCATGTCCCACTCGGCAAAGTCTTCGACCCGGTAGATTCGGAGCAGACGGCGCCGACCTACCCCGGGAGTCCACCGATGTTCGCCAGGCCATGCTGGATCGCCGCCCTGGTGCTTTGCGCGGCCACCCCCGCGCAGGCCGCGCCCTCGCCCCACGTGCGCCTGACGGCGCTGGCGCAGCAGTACATCGATGCCACCGCCGCCTACGATCCGCTCTACGGCACCGCGCTGGGGTTGAGCGCCTACGATGGCAAGCTCCCGATTCCCACCGAGTCCGCGCGCAGCGCGCGCGTCGCCCGCCTGCAGGGCTGGAAGCGCGAGGCGGCGGCCATCGTGCGCGGGGCCGGCCCTGACCTGTCCCTGGCCGATGCCGACGATGCGCGCCTGCTGGTCGCGCGCTTCGATGCACAGCTCAACGATCTGCTGCAGCGCCACTCCGACCGGATGAACTATGCCGGTCCGGCCCTGGCGCTCAACGATGCGATCTACACCCAGTTCCTGCACCTGCCCATCCCCGGCCAGGACGGGGCCACGCCCGCCGACCTGGCGCGTGCCTGGGCCGACATCACCGCGCGCCTGGCCGCCGGGCCGGGCTATATCGTCGCGGCGCAACTGCTCGTCACGCAGCCGGGCAAGCTCTTCGGCGAGGTCGGCAGCCGGCAGCTGGCCGGGATACCGGAGTTCTTCAACGGCGCCCTTACCGATGCCGCCAAGCTGCAGCTGCAGGCCGACCCGGCGGCCCTGCAGCGCTTTGCCGCCGCGCGCGATGCGGTGCTGGCCCAGATCGCCCGCACCAAGGCGCACATCGATGCCAACGTGGCGCGCTGGCCGCAGAACTTCGCGATCGGCATCGCCGCCTACAACCGCATGCTGCGCGAGGAGCAGCTGCTGCCGTTCGACGCCGCCGACCTCGAGCGCATGGGCCGCGACGAACTGGCGCACGGCTGGGCCGAGGAGGCCTGGCTGCAGGCATCGGCGCGCGACCGCAACCTGGCCTTCGGTCCGGCCAGCGGCGGCGGCTTGGCGCCGGGCGGCCCGGCGCTGGTGGACTATTACCGCGACCGCATCGCCGACCTGCGCAAGTACGTCGACGAGCACCAGATCGTCACCGTGCCGGCGTGGCTGGGCGCGATGCGCATCGTCGAGACGCCGTCCTTCCTGCAGCCCGTATCCCCCGGCGCCTCGATGAATCCGCCGCGTCTGTTCGACAAGTCCACGACCGGCTATTACTTCATCACCCCGCCCAAGTCGCTCGCCGAGGCCGCCCAGCGCCTGGACATGAACCAGGACTTCGATCGCGACCGCATCCTCTCCACCGGTGCGCACGAGGCGATCCCGGGCCATTTCTTCCAGCTGTCCATCGCCCGGCGCCACCCCGACTTCGTGCGCCGCACCCAGAGCAGCGCGGCGTTCGAGGAAGGCTGGGCCTTCTACGGCGAGGAGATGTTCGTGCGCCTGGGACTGTTCGGCGACGACCTCGACGCGCGCCTGTTCACCGCGCGCTGGGAGCGCGTGCGCGGCGCGCGCGCGATCGTCGACGGCAAGCTCGCCTCGGGCGAATGGACCGTGCCGCAGGCGGTCGATTTCTTCGAGCAGCAGTCCGGCTTCACGAAGGAAGACTCCGAAGCGGCGGTCGACGGTTACGCGCTCAGCCCGGGCTACGCGATCGCGTATACGGTCGGGCGCCTGCAACTCGAAACGCTGCTCTCGGAGTACCTGCGGCGCATGGGCGCGCGCGGCAGCCTGCGCGACTTCCACGACCGGCTGCTGTCGTACGGATCGAGTCCGTTTTCCGTCGTCGGCCCGGAACTGCTCGCCGACCTGGACAAGCCGGCCGCCCAGGTGCGGGCGGCGGCCGACTACTGAGCTAGCGCGTGCCGGCCGGCGGCGCGGCAGCTGCCGGCTTCTCGTTGGCCAGGCTCTGCTCGAACTTCACCAGCGCGGTGATGTCGTCCTTGTGCGTGCCCTTGGGGTCGTTGGGGATCATCGCTACCTGGCCCCAGTTGCCCGAGCCGCCCAGCGACACTTTCATCACCAGGCCTTCGATCAGCGGATATTCCTTGCCCTTGTACGTGAAGGTCTTCACCCCGGCACCGGTATAGCGCTTGGCCACGTCGATCCATGCCGGCCCGATCACCTTCTTGTCGATGGCATGGCAAGCGGTGCAGCCCAGGCGCTTGGCGGCTGCCGGCATTTCGGCGGCGCCGGCGTGCGCGGCGGACAGGGCGAGTACGAGGACGAGGGTGGTGCTGCGGATGTGCTGCGAATTCATGGCTTCTCTCGATGCGGTCTGGGTTGCGGGGGAATGCCGGGGTCCAAACCCGGTGCTTGGGATGGGGGGATGGGTCAGGATGCGTTGCCGGCGATCGCGGCGACCGGCTGCGGCGCTGTGCCGGCCTGCAGCGCCGCATGCAACGCATCCCAGGCCAGGTTCGCACACTGCAGCCGGCCCGGGAAGTCGTGCACGCCGCGCAGCGCGCGCAAGGGACCCAGTTCCGGGTCCGGCGTGGCGCCGGGGGCCGCGAGCATCTGCCGAAAGCGCTCCAGCAGCCGCTGCGCATCGTGTCGGTCGACCCCCATCATCGCCTCGGTCATCAGCGAGGCCGATGCGGTCGCGATGGCGCAGCCCACGCCGTCGAAGGCGATGTCGTGGATGTGTCCATCGTCGAGCCGCAGGTAGACGTCGATGTGGTCGCCGCACAGCGGATTTTCCCCGCGCGCGCGGTGGCTGGCGTCGGCCGGCGCCCGCCGGTTGCGCGGGTGCTTGCAGTGCTCGAGTACGACGTCCTGGTAGAGGCCGTCCGCGGGCGCGCTCATCCAAACGTCCTGCGCACGAGCTGCACGGCCTCGGCCAGCGCGTCGACCTCGGCAAAGGTGTTGTAGAACGCGAACGAGGCGCGCGCGGTCCCGGCCGGCAGTCCGAAATGTTCCATGGCCGGCATCGCGCAGTGGTGACCGGTGCGGATGGCGATGCCTTCGCGATCCAGTATCGTGCCCACGTCGTGCGGGTGCACGCCCTCGACCACGAAGGAGAGGATTCCCGCCTTGTGCGCGGCCGTGCCGACGATGCGCACGCCACCGACGCCCGCCAGCAGGCCGCTGGCGCGCGCCAGCAGCTCGGACTCGTGCGCTGCGATGCTGTCCAGTCCCAGCGCCAGCAGGTAGTCCAGTGCCGTTCCCAGGCCCACCGCGCCGGCGATATCGGGCGTGCCGGCCTCGAACTTGTGCGGGCTGGGCATGTACTCGGTGTGATCGAAGCGGACCGTGCGTATCATGTCGCCGCCGGTCTGGTAGGGGGGCATGGCCTCGAGGTGTTCGGCCTTGCCGTACAGCGCGCCCACGCCGGTCGGGCCGTAGCACTTGTGGCCGGAGAAGACGTAGAAGTCGCAGTCGATGGCGCGCACGTCGACCGCCACGTGGGCCACCGCCTGCGCGCCGTCGACCAGCACCGGCACGCCGCGGGCGTGCGCGGCCGCCGTGACGGCGGCGATGTCGGTGACGCTGCCCAGCGCGTTGGACACGTGCGAGATGGCCACGAAGCGCGTGCGCGGGCCCAGCAGGCGCTCGTAGTGCTCCAGCTGCACCGCGCCCGCGCCGTCCAGCGGGATCACCTTGAGCACCGCGCCCGTCTGCGCGCACACCTGCTGCCAGGGCACGATGTTCGAGTGGTGCTCCAGCGCGCTGACGATGATCTCGTCGCCGGGCACGACCCGCGTGCGCACGAAGCTCTGCGCCACCAGGTTGATGGCCTCGGTGGCCCCGCGCACGAACACGATCTGCGCGGCGCTCGGCGCGTTGAGGAACGCGCGCACCTTGCCCCGCGCCGCCTCGAAGGCATCGGTCGCACGCTGGCTCAGCGCGTGCACGCCGCGATGCACGTTGGCGTTGTCGTTCTCGTAGAAGCGCGACACCGCGTCGATGACGGCCTGCGGCTTTTGGGTCGTCGCGGCGTTGTCCAGGTACACGAGCGGCTTGCCGTGCACGCGCGTGCGCAGCAGGGGGAAATCGCCGCGCCGCCGTGCCAGGGGCACGGTAGCGGCGGTTGGTCGTGGGGCTTCGGCGAGCAGGGTGTTCATCGGCACGTCTCCGGCCACAGGGCCGGTGCGGCGCCCGGCCGGCGGCTGCTGGTCACTTGCTGGCGCGCACCAGGCGCGCGAAGTACTGGTCGCTCTTGGTGGAAGCGCTGGCGCCCTCGGGGCCGAAACTGATGCGGTAGGCCATGCTCTCCTGGCCCTTGCCGCGCCGTGCGGTGGCCGTCCAGAAGTAGGTCGGCGGCGTGGCGGGGAAGAGCGCGAGGTTCACCCGCGGGTCGGAGCACTGGCGCTCGACGATCATCGCCAGTTCGGGGATGTGTGGCATGCGCCAGTCCTTGAAACTGGCATAGCCGCCCTGGGCGTTGAGCGTGGAGGCCGCGCCTTGCGCCGATTCCCAGTTATAGGAGGCCGGATCGCCGGCGCAGGTCGCGCCGTTCCAGCGTTGGCCCAGCGCGCAGCGCATCCACATCAGGCCCGACTGGGTGTCGGTGAGCGTGCCGTCGCCGTTGTCCTTGAAGCGCTCGGTCGGCGTCGACAAGGGATACGAGCGGGTGTCGCAGGTCTGGCTGGCCAGGACCGGCAGGCTGGCCAGTCCCAGGAAAAAAGCAAGTGCCTTGGTCTTCATGGTTCCCTCCCTGTACTGGTTCGCCACGGCGAGGGTGCCGGCGGGCGACGGCACCCTCGACGCGCCCGCCCCTTCCCGCTTACGGGGCAGGGCAGGCAGGCTACTTGTCGGAGCCGAGCCCCGTACCCTTGTCGTAGCCGATGCCGGAACCCTTCTTCGGATAGCCTACACCGGACTTGACGACGATGGGTGAGGTCTGCTGGGACGCCAGCCCCGGGGCGATCGCCTCGCCGCGATACAGGTTGAACGCATACGCCTCCATCGCCACCATGTCGTCCCCGCTCACATCCAGCGGCTTGCCGCCCTGCGGTACCTGGATGCACCAGTTGATCATCTCGCGCAGCGCGATGACCTTGCCCAGGTCGGCCTGGTACTTCGGGAAGGTCTGGGGGTTGGAAGCGGCCGCGTCGGGGTGGCAGTTGCCGCAGGCCAGGCCGTTGGTGGACATGGACGGGAGCGAGCCGTGCCACAGGTCGCGGCCGTGGTCCACGACCGCCAGCAGCGCCTTTTGCTGCTCGGCCAGTTCCTCCGGGGTGAAGGGCTCGCGGGCCGAGGTCGAACCGGTCATGAGCAGGGCCACGGCCGCGCCCGCGGCCAGCAGCGCCGCAGCCGCGCAGGCCTTTGCGGACCGGCGCGTGGAAGCGCGCACGGACGAGTCGGGGGAAGCTTGTTGCATCGTCTTTTCTCGCATGGTGGTTTGTCTCCTCAGACCTTGAAGCCGTCTTTGATCGCGGGCTTTAGCATGTCGTCGTTGAAAGGGTCGTAGTGCATCGTGCCCTGGAAGTTGGCCTCCAGGTCGATGTACTGGGCGCCCTCGCCGTCGCGGATGTTGCCCGGGTCGGAGCGGTTCATGCGCATGTCCGGGTATTCGAGCTTGACGTCCGGATAGGGCCACGGCCAGGAGGTGGAAAGCGCCCCGACCGAGGACATGTTGCCGATCTTGTTGTAGACGGTCTGGTGCACGTGGCCGTGATAGGACATCACCCGGTCGAACTTGGACAGGATCTCGCGGATTTCCGGCGCGTCCTCGGTCTGGAAGTTCCAGCGCGGGTAGTAGTCCCAGAGCGGCGAATGGGTGAACACCACCACCGGCGTATCGGGGCGCAGGCCCTTGGTGTCCTTCTTGAGCCATTCGAGCTGCTCCTCGCGCACGCCCCAGGGGCCGGCGATCGGGCTCTCGAGCATCTCCATCACGCCCATGCGCTGCTCGGGCGTCAGGCCGGCCTTGGTCCAGAAGTCGCGCACCAGGATCGAGTTCATGCCGATGAAGTGCACGCCCTTGTGGTCGAATGACCACGTCGGCTTGCCGAAATGCCCGCGCCAGGCCTCGCCCATGTCCAGGTACCAGTCATGCTCGCCCGGGATGACCTTGAGCGGCATGGTGAGCTTGGAGAGGATCTTGATGCCCTTCTTCAGCTGGTCGTCGCGCCCGTTCTGCGCGATATCGCCGCCGTAGATCACGAAGTCCGGCAGCGGCTTCATCGCCATGACCTGGTCGACCGCATCGGCCATCATGCCGTCGAACTTGTGGTCATCGATGCTGAAGAGGTGGGAGTCCGAAATCATCGCGAAGCGAAACGGCGTCACCTTGCCCGACGTCGCCGCGGACACCACCTCGATCAGCCCCAGGTTGACGCCCACGGCGCTGGCCACCAGCGTCGTAAGTCCGGCCCTGCCGGAAATGCTGACGAAACCCCTTCGACTCAAGTTCTTCATGTCCTGCATGTTTCCTCCTTGTGGGCGTACGTTCTTCCCTTTTGCAAGCCTCGGTCTTCGTGGCGCTGGAGCTGGGGACTGGCTCCTTGCATCGGCGTCGCAGCCGCGCGCTTTGCCGCCGACTTGCCGCATGGCAATTGGGCAGTCGCCGGTTGCAGCGCATGTGCATTAGAGGAGCAGCGACTTGCGCTTGTCAAGAAAACTCGCGGCAAAAATGCGCGTGACAGAACTCGTGCTGCGATTCCGCACGCGCGCGTTCAGTATTGCTGAGAAGGACTGAGTATTGGCGCGGCGCGCGCGGCACGCCGCCTGCCGCGCCGGTCGCCGGCGGTCTTACATGCGTCATGGCGGGTGTGACGCGCCGTTCCGGGGAGGAGCACCCCCATCGTTCGCGACGTAAGTGATGCGCGTGCTCGCCGGGCCGCTGTGTCCCCGCAGGTGCCGGTTTCCATTGGGGGTGTGCATTGCACCGGGCGATCGGGCCGGTGCCGGATCGCGCTTGCAGAAACGTCGCCGCCGGTGCGCCGGCGGCGTTGCGCGGCAGGACGCCGCGCGAGGTGTCATATGTCGTGCACGCACTGCGGCCGGCACCGGCGCATCCCCGCGGGACGCCTGCGGTGCCGCGCGTTGCATTGCGTCATGCGCGCGCGCGGCGTTGCGCAGCTCCGCAGGAGATCCGTCGCGTCCGGACGCGGAAAAACCGCGCAACGGGCGTGACTTGCGCTGCATTGCGTCATGCGCGCGCCGTGCGCCGCAGGCGCGCGAGATCCGTCGCGCGCCGCCGGCGAAAAAAAGCCGCCGTCGGCGCTGCATCGACTACGCAAGCCCCCGGGCTTGCAGTAGGATCATGTGCTATGCCAACGATCGAACTCTCCATGCCGAAGAAGCAGATCGAAAGTGCGAAGGCGGTGCAGACAGTCATCCGGCGCGAGATCGACCGGGACGAAGCATCGCGCTACGACCACCGGCTGCATGCGCTGCTGCTCGTGGCGGGCGGCAGGTCGTGTACCGAGGTGGCGCAATGGTTCGGCGAGAACGCCAGCACCGTGCAGCGCTGGGTGCGGCGCTTTCGCGTGCAGGGTCTCGACGGCCTGCATGACGGCGAGCGCCCCGGGCGTCCCGGCGCACTCGACCCGGTCCAGTGGCGCCGCCTCGAGGCGGACCTGCGCAAGACACCGCGCTATTTCGGATTCGCCGCACGCTCGTGGGACGGCCCTACCTTCGCCGAGCATCTGCGCCGCTGCTATGGGGTCGACCTGGGACTGCGCCAGTGCCAGCGCCTGTTCCGGCAGATGTGCAGCCGCTCGCGGCGGGTGCGCGGCGCGGCCCCCGACGGTTCCTGAGGGCGGTCGGTTATCCTCCTGTAATGAAGATCCTGTTCGTCATCGCGGGGCTGCTGGCCGCCGCGGCCGCTGCTTTGCTCGCGGCGGTGTACTGGCGCCAGGAGGCGCTGCTCTTCGCGCCCGAGCCGCTGGCGCCCGATCACCACTTCGGTATCGCCGACGTGACCGAGGATACGATCGCCGTCGATGGGGCGCAGCTCTCGGCCCTGCACCTGCGCCTGCCCGATCCCAAGGGGGTCGTGTTCTTCCTGCACGGCAATGGCGGCAACCTCGAGAGCTGGTTCGTCGACACGGATTTTTATCGCCGCGCCAATTTCGACCTGTACATGTTCGACTATCGCGGCTACGGCAAGAGCACGGGCCGCATCACGAGCGAGGCGCAACTGCGCGCCGACGTGGAGGTGGCATGGCGGCGCGTGGCGCCGCAATACCAGGGCCGGCGTCGGGTGATCGTCGGGCGCTCGCTGGGCACCGCACTGGCGGCGCGGCTCGCGGCCGAGGTGCAGCCCGACCTGACCATCCTCGTGTCACCGTACTGGAGCATGACGGAACTGGCGCACCTGCACTACCCGCTGCTGCCGGCATGGCTGCTGCGCTACCCGCTCGAGACCTTCGCCGACATCGGCCGCATCGATGGGCCGGTGCTGATCCTGCACGGCGACCGTGACACGCTCATCCCCTACTGGCAGGGCGAGCGGCTGCAGGCGGCCGCGCGCCATGGGCAGCTCGTGCGCATCGTGGGCGCGGGGCACGGCGATCTGCAGGGTTTTCCTTCCTATCTCGATGCCATCGCGCAGCGGCTTGCGCGCCTTGGGTGAGCCGGACGCGGCCGGGCGCTGGCCGGCTCAGGCGAAGAATCCCTGCAGGAACCAGCCGCGCGGTGCGCTCAGCTCGCGGTAGATCCACAGCGTCTGGCCGTGCCGGTTGCGCGCCACGAAATAATCCCGGTGGATGGCCGCCGACCGGTCGCAGCCTTGGTCCCACCATCCGGCCTCGATGCGCTCCGGGCCGGCGAGCAGGGCAAGCGGTCCGCGGTAGTGCGGACCGTCGGGATCGGCCGCCGGCGTGCGCAAGGCCTGCGGTACCGGCAGGAACAGCGCAGGCCGCTGCGCCGGCGAGGGCGCAGGGCCGTGCGGCGCAGGCGGATCGGGTGTCAGCGCGATGCGGCGGTAGGCGTGTTCGGGACGGTGGTCGCCGACGGGCTGCAGCTGGAATACCCGTTCCGAACCCAGGCGCGCATGCAGGGTCTCGGCCAGGTGCAGGGCATCGATACCCTGCGACCCGGTTCCCGGTTCGGGCGGCAGGAAGCTCGATTCGATGGGTACCCATGGGGCCATGCGTTCGAGGCGCAGTTCGAGCACGATGGCCGGATCGGCCAGGCGCACGCGCGCCAGGCGCTCGGCAAACAGTGCCAGCAGGCGCCGCGCGTCGCGCTCCGGTGCGGCTAGTCCGAGCGTGATCGGGCTCGCGCTGCTGCGGATTTCGCGCCGGCGATTATGGTGGGCCAGCAGGGTCAGGGCCGTGGCGCCGGCTCCGTGTCCGCGCAGGAAGCCCTCGAGCAGCAGCAGCAGGCGTTCCAGCGGTGGCAGCAGGCGCGCGACCTCGATGAGGTCGGCGGGCAGTTCGATGCGCGCGTTGAATGCTTGCGGTGGCGCAAAAGGCGCTTGCGGGTCGGGTATCGCGCCCAGCAGCCGGTCCAGATCCGTCAGCGTCGCGGCGCCGAAGCGCCGTGCAAAGGCATCGCGCGGCAGCGCCAGGACCTGGCCGATGGTTTCCAGGCCCAGGGTGCGCAGGCTGGCGGTGACCGTCTCGTCCCATTCCAGCAGTGCCAGCGGCAGTGCGGCCAGCGCGCCGTGCAATTGCGCCGCCTCGGGGGCATCGTTGCCGGGCAGGCCGCGTGCGCGTGCCCATGCCAGCACGCGTGCGGCTGCCGGCGTGGCGGCCGTGGCGTCGGCGGCACGGTAACCCAGGCGGCGCAGTTCGCCGGCGATGCGCCGTCGCAGCGCTTCCTGGCCTCCGAACAGGCGCTCGCTGGCACCGGTCTCGATCAACAGCCCGCTGCCTGCCGCGCCGGCAAACGGGACGATCCGCGCACTGAACTGGTAGGCCCAGCAGGCCAGTTCCTGCAGTGCCGCCTGCTCGCGCGCCGCCTCGTGCTCGATGGCGACCAGGTCGCGTGCCAGCGCCTGCGCCGCAGCCAGCTTCATCCCGGGCGCGATGCCCGCAGCGCGCGCCGGACGGTTGCAGTAGAGGACCTGCGCGCGCTGTGCCGGACCCGCGACGATGACCAGCGACAGCACCCGTGCCAGATCCGGTTCGAGCGCGCGCCGCGCCAGCTGCAATGGCAGTGCGGGAAGGGCGAGGGCGAGCCAGGTGGACATGGGCGGGTGCTGCCAGCGCGGGCGCGCGGAACCGGGGTCGATGAGCCGGCGTCCAGGGAGACAACGCGCTTGCTACGGATACTGTAAATAGGTACAGTATCATCATCCAGCGCATCCGTGATCGTGCACGATGTGGCTTGCGTGGATGATTATCGGGGATGATTCGCGCGGACGATTCCCGCGCATGATTCCCGCGCATGATTCCCGCGCATGACGCACCCGCAGTCCGGCTACGCGCAAGAAAAGGGGGGCGATGCAGCCACTGGCGATCCTGGTTCACGGCATGGGCCGCACACCCGTGTCCATGGCCCTGCTCGCCCATCGGCTGCGCCGCCAGGGGTTTCGCACCGCGAGCTTCGGCTACGCCGCCACGGTCGAGAAATTCTCCCCGTGCCAGGCGCGCCTGCAACGCTTCATCGATGCGCGCATCGGCGACCAGCCCTACATCGTCATCGGCCATTCGCTCGGCACGGTCCTGTTGCGCAGCGTCCTGCACCTGCTGCCGCGCCAGCCCGCCGCCTGCTTCCTGCTCACGCCGCCCTCGCGCCCGTGCACCTGGGCGCGCCTGCTCGCGCCGCACCTGCCTTACCGCGTCCTCACCGGCGAGATGGGCCAGCTGCTGGCCGATGAATCCTTCATGCAGAGCGTGCCCGTACCCGCCTGCCCAACGTGGATCTACGCCGGCACGCGCGGCCCGCGCGGCCGCTACTGGCCCATCGGCGACGAGGACAACGACGGCGTGCTCAAGGTGTCCGAGACCGTCCTCGACGGCGTTCCGGTCGTGCTGGTGCCGGCGATGCACACCTACATCATGAATTCGCGCGCGCTGGTG
>Ga0116229_10007604_pt1 | contig 17094 bp, 7 predicted proteins | sample S1TSphgellanicum_3_FD_87313 | JGI IMG/M metagenome (GOLD analysis project Ga0116229, IMG submission 87313) | Host-associated microbial communities from peat moss isolated from Minnesota, USA - S1T2_Fc - Sphagnum magellanicum MG | ecosystem: Host-associated > Plants > Peat moss > Unclassified... | reverse complement strand
GCCCTAATTCCACCCCTGCAAGTTCATCAACGATGGAGCTTCCTCTCTGAGAGCGTACTAGAAACTTTGCGACGACGCAGGCTTGCAGAAAAGAAAGTTGTTTCCCATTTCCTTTTGTTTGTTGGTTTGTTGTGGATAAGGGTTTTTGGTTTTTTTTTTTTTTTTTTTGGCCACAAATGAAGAACTTCAGGGTTTTAGTTTTCGCAGCTTAAAGGAGCTCATTAGGGTTTTAGGAGTACAAGCGTTTTGGTTTTCGCAGTTACCTATGTCAACCGCAATTAGGGTTTCATTTTTCGTAGTTATTAGGAGCTCAGTCGTTTGTCGTCCGCAATTAGGGTTTTGTTGTAGGAGTTTTAGGGTTTCAGTTTTCGAAGTTAGGGTACCCAGCGTCGTCCGCAATTAGGGTTTGGCGCTCTGTATAAATCATCCAGCACCCTCTCGAAGCTCGTGTAATGAGATGAAGGGTTCGCATTGTTTGGCTTCTGTGAGGTACGGTGTGCAGCGGACGCTTTGGACGATCTGTGGTTGTTTTTCCTTCTTCCATGGTGCCTGTTCTAAAACCGTGTGTTGTCGTAGTAGTTTGTTTTCTGACAGACATCTTGATAAATTGTCCTCTATAGCTGCTACTCCTGCTGCATTTGTACTCAAAGGTGCTTACCGTTTCAATGGTGGTGTGCCTCTCCTGTGAAGGATGCAGCAAAATGTACATCATGAAGCATTAAGGATGAGTGTTCATTTCCATGAGCACGTTGCTTACCGCGTTTCATACATTTGTTCCCCTCTGATGCGTCTTCCTTTGTAGTTAGCCCTGCTGCTGCTGCTGCTGCTGCTGCTCTCTCTCTCTCTCTCTCTCTCTCTCTCTCTCTCATATGTGAACTTCTGCTCCTGAATTTTGTCCTTGCCTTGAGGTGCTTGTTAGCCGTTATTCTACCATCAGGTGTGTGACTCCCTTTTCACACTAGCTTCTGGATGATGACCAAAACTGCATGACATATCGCATGATGCTGCAAAAATTTTACACTCTAATTTTTTGCTGACAGAAGCTGGGGGTATCTCCTGTATAATATTGCAACCTGCCATCCTGAAAACAACAAAGCTACTTGTGTTGGTGTTGTTGTGCCTGTGATTTTCATAAAACAATACGCAACTTCCAGTAAGTTGGAGAATTGTAGAGGTATCAGCAAACCCATTTAACCTGGGTCCTATTCAGGTTTTCAGCACTTGGGTTTATGCTTCTGTTCTGTCATGTGTAGAGTGCAGGAATTTGCAAGCGCTCACCGGTTATGTAGTCCTCTTTCTCTGTCTCTCTATGCATTCGATGCTTTCTTGACATTTGGCGAAGCTTAAATGAAAGAGTCATTGTATTGTTCTATTCAGTTACAAGTCGTATTTCTGAAGCTGTAGGTAGCTATGGGAAGGGCAGGTGATGATACAAAGAAAGGTCTCGTTCGGCATAATGGCCCAGAAGCCTTGCTGACCATTCTCAAAAGATCACCACCCATAATCTGATGTTCTTCCTGAATTTTAGTAGAGTAAAAAAGGTTGTGCCACATCTCGAGGAAGTTTAGAACCTCACTCTGAAGTCATTCTCATGGAGCAGATACGAGATTCTGTCCAACTGCATCTCCTCTGACATCGTGTGATTTAGATGCAAATTGTACAACATGCATCTAAATCAAGGGACATAGGTTATGAATGGATTACTACATGAAATATAAAAGACAAATGTCATTTCACATCATACAATAGGAGCAATTACACGAAGGAGTCTGCTACTACAGAGAAATGAGCAATTTACATGTGAACATGGGAGCAATATGGCAATGTTAGTCAAAGTATGTGCAATTTGTTAAATACACATTAAGGACAATTTTGTGAAAATCAAGTCTGGACTTGTAACCATTATATTTAGCTGATGGCATGGGGTTCTAATTGCTGCTAAACCCGTAGTTGCACATCAAATTTAGAGCAAAAGCAAGGCATCAAACTTAGTGAAACTATGCACCCAATGGAAAACACTACAAATCATCAGGTTTTGCAATTCAGAACTTCCAACATCCTAATTGATGGATGTTGCAACCAATGGCAGAGTAGTTCAATTGACATTTTTTTTAGTTTGTTTTCATGTGTAATAATATACTACCAAATGGTCAATAGTCCAAGAGAAGTGGAAGACGATAGTAATAATAAAAAGTTTGGATCTGGTTCCTTTCATCTTAAACTTACATAAATCATTATTGTCTAATTGGCCTTACCAAGGCAAGAACATTGTGTTTAGATTTATTAAAGATTATAGTAGCTTAAGGAGTTTAAATGGGTATTTCCGAAAGATGAAATTTTGACTTGTGTTGAAACTCATACAAAGAATAGAGTATCATGAGAATGTATAACAAGAAAGTGGATGGAAAGTTGCAAATGATACGTTTACATTGTTTCTTTTTAGTTGTTCACCTTGAAGAAATTATACAAGTTAGTTGTTCATTGCTAACATGGCAATATCCCAACAAAGAGTTTCAAAACATGACATCAAAAGGCTTGTGTTCTAAGAGATGGAGAAATGAAGAATGGATAAGTGATGAAAATATGTTTTCTTGATTATTTTAAATAATTTTAAAATTTTAAAATTCATTATCATTCTTTCTTCTTGAAAAAACTGAAATTTGATTGTTAGAATGAGAACATTGGTTTAAAATTTAATTGTTATCATGGATGTAAAATTTGTACATTTAAGAGGTAATAATTAAAACTTGAAGCTATGGTATTTTTAATTTTGAAATAAAAGGATTCTTCTTTTTAATAATGAAAAGAAAATCCATATAATTAATCATGTATCATTTGAAGTTTTGAAAAAACTGTAGTTATTTTAATTAATTAATGAACTAATTATATGAATCAAATTTATTTATAATTCATAATTATCAATTATCAATTTAATTAATTAGTTCATGATAATTAAATAAATTAAGTATTAGTTAATAATTAATAATTAATAAATTATTGAAATTTTATTCATTACTAAATATTTGATATTAAATATGAATTATGTTAAAAAGCATGAAGATATAAATAGGCATATCCATATGTACTTTGAATTGAATTTTTCATTTAATATACACCTTTTTTTAATTTCATATTTAAATTAATTATATGTATCCAGATAATTAATTATTTAAAGAATTTAGACCATTAATGATTTGGTAATTATTGATGAATTAATGATTATTTAAATAATCGATTTAATTCATTATGAAATATCCCTAATTGTGATTAATATTTATTTGATTAATAATTTATTTATTGTTAGTTAATATAAATTTAATTATATGAGTTACATTCATTTATTCATATTAATATTCAAATTATTGAAATAATAATTTTTTACAAAACATTACATATGAATATGTATTTTTATTAATTATAAATAATTGTATTATGATCATAGTTGAATAATAACATTTTAGTAGTGGTGCACTAATGACCATATTAATTATATCAATGAAACTCATAATAAAAAATTAGTTGTGAATATATCCTATAATGGGTGGTGGAAATGTGGACACATGATATGATTACATATATGTACATTGTATATTAATTGCAACATAGTTATTGTTTTAGTGAAACATTTATAATAATTTTAAAATAGTCACCACATGGTTGACTACATATATATATATGATGTGTATAAATCATCATGTAAAATATCCATTTTCAAATCACTTGTAATTATAATATAACTAGTTGACTTTTTGGCATTGTAATTTATTTATTAATACACAGCATTTGTAAAGAAATAATTACACAACAATTGTAATACTAAAGTATAGTTGCACAATAATTGTAAATGAATTTTTTTCGAGTTTTAGTTATAAGGTAATGTGGTTTTTAAAGACGTAATTTCTCATAATGATATTTATGATGGCTTAAACTAATTTTACAAAGATGTTGAACCTATTGATGTTTAACCAAATCCCCAAAACATAAACTTCATAACATGAACCCAAGAATGCTACACCTATATGGCTAGAACACCTGCACCCATAATAACATTTCATAAGGCCAACAAAACTAAAGCACATTATGAACACAATAGGGTGGTCTACTAATCATCAACCTAATTTCACTAAAACAATAAATAATGGGACATCTTCATGATCAAATTTAAATATTTTCACAACTTGGTGATCAAGTACAACCTAAACCCCAATTAACACTTAATCAACATGTTCAAGTAGATCAAAAATCAAATAGGAGCTATTCAATTATTAAGGTTAAATGGTGGCCTTATCCCATGCCTGGCCATTAACCACACCAACTACAAATCCTAAGTTCACTATGACAATAATGGGGCATGTGGGAAAGCACATAACCTTTCACCTACAATTTCACACTAAATATAAACTATCAAAATGTCAACCTTTGAGCATGTGTTCACCCTAAGGTCATAGCTAAATAGCACACACCTTGGTAATCCCCCTACCCTCTAAAAACATATGACAACTCAACCAACATGCTAAAAGGCATAAGCGCAAACCAATAAACACAAATGGAAATGCACAAATCATGCAACATAAATTTCGACTTTTGTGATTCCCACACAAGAATCATGACATTTATTCAAATTTTCCATGTTCATTCATGGTGTGACAATCCACCACCTATAAGGTGCAAAAAATATAAGACACTAGCACAATGTTGAATTGCTAATTGTTTGATGCGAAAAAGTTGACCACAAACCATCATGTGCTCTGAAATGAACCTCCAAAACTTCCTATCTCCAAATGATAAAAAAAGTCTCATGATGGAATTATTCCTCTCAAAGAACTCATTGATGTAAAAAGTTTCAAATTTCACCTTTGTATGGGTGAAAATTGAATTCCCAAATATTGAATGGCATAATTCCACAAATGCCAAATCACACTTTTGCCTCTAAAACTTTTTGTCTCCAAAACTTTTGCAACTTCACATGCATGTAATTCTCTTCTCCAAATACTTAGCAATTTAGACAGTTTGTCAATCTAACTTCGTATGCAGAAAATATGAATTTCCAAAAAAATTCAAAATAAAAATGAATTAAAAATTAATTTTCTATTTAGTCTTGGGGTCAAATCGTTTGGTGTAGCTCATAGGTGGATTTTTCACTAACTAGCCTACCCACACAATCACTAACCCATGTTTGCCCATTAACTACCCCTAGCATGATGGATGAATTTGTTTTCATACAAATTTTGGATGAAATTCTTCAAATGGATGAAAAATGAAAAATAAAAATAAAAATGATGGCAAATTTGGATTGGTGCTGAACTTGCACCCTAGGTTCGGGAAAAAAAAAAGGAGGTCCAGATTGGACCCTGTGGATCCCCTTATTTTGGGCCTCCCCTAAGCCTTGTGAACCTCCCAACCTATCGAACTTGGCAAGTTCAAGGGGAGGCTTGGAAGCACTTAAAGTTCGTGGTAATGGTGCCACAAAGTTTCATGCCCCTACCATTGCCCCCCTCTTCTTCTTTCTCCCCCCCCCCCCGCCTTTTTTTTCTTCCTTTTCTTTGTGTTCTTTTCCTTCCTCATCCATCCTTCTTTTTTGCTATAAACCCCACCCACAAAAACCACCATGGTGAAAAGCTTTTCTTTTCATCATTCCTACTCCTCCTAAGCTTTGCACTCCTTCAAATGATGATGATGAGGATGGTGACAACGAGGATGGTGAGGATGACTAGGGAGGGCATCAACACCCCCCCCCCCACCACATTGGATCATGTGTTGGCATTGAAACAAATATAGGAGTTTAGAGCTTTCGACAACGGGTGACAATGGTGGTGGTCCTTGATGTTGTTGTCACCTAGTTGTGATATTGTCAAAGAAGAAAAGAGGAAGGGAGAGAAAAGGGACGGTAGAAAAAAGAAAGAAAATGAGAAACAATAAGGGGGCCCCTTGTGATAAAAGCAAGGCCCTCCTTACTTGTGGATTTTTTTTCACACCTTCCCACACATTTCAAATCCCAAGAACCAAGCCATATTTGGGTTCAAATCCCAAAGGAATTTCACATAAAAACAAGTACAAAAATGCCAACTTCACTTACAGAATATACCAAGATTTGTAAACAAACATTATTTACAACTCAAGCAAAACTCTTGCAAAAACCAACCTATAATACAAAAACAAAACAAAATACACAACACTTGCTATTAACCTAATCCTATGCATAACACACACCCACAAGACAACCAAAATTCAATGTTAAACAAATCTACCTAATTGCAACACAAAGATAACTAGCTAAGACTTTTGGTGATTCAAAATATGACTTACCTACAACAAGCAAAAATTCAAGCCCAAAGCATAGAAATAATAAAAGTTATGAATTAAATAAAATTATAAACGCAAGAAAAACTTACAAACATGAAAACACTATGCCTTGGAATCTCAAATCACCAAAAGTGATTTGAACTCACACAACTTGGGATTATATTCCATGACAAAATATTTTGAATCTTGTTCACACTTGAAACGATTCAAGATTAGACTAATCAATGTAGCTAACCCAGTTTATCCCTAATTAAATGGAACTTAATTGAGCAACTAAACTAACACACTCGATAGAAGTTTAATGAATTGACATCTTTAATGATCCCAACAATCTTGGCCCATGTACAATTTACAAATGAAGTTTTAATTTCATCTTTAAGGTTTAGGGTTTGCTTTTTATTTTGGTTTCAATTTATTCATCTAGGGTTTAAGGTTTAAGATTTTTCAAGTTTGTTCTTAAGGTTAAGTTTTGAATTTTTTTTTTGCATTCAATTTTTTCATTTAAAGTTTAAGGTTTATGGTTTTTAAGGTTTGTTTTAAGGCTAGGGTTTAAGGTTAAGGTTTCATTTTCATTTTCCATTTCAATTTTTTTTGCTTAGGGTTCAATGTTTAATGCTATTAGGGTTAATATTTGGGTTTTTTTTTTCTTTTTTACTTCAATTTTTTCATTTAGGGTTTAAACTTTAAGGCTTTCAAGGTTTGTTTTTAAGGTTAAATTCAAATCTTCATTTTTTATTTCAATTTCTTCATTTAAGGTTTATGGCTTTTTGGGTTTTTTTTTAGGGTTTAAATCTGATTTCCATTTTTTGTTTCAATTTTTTCATTTAAGGTCTAGGTTTAGGACTTTTGGAGTTCTTTTTAAAATTAGCTTTAATGTTTGACTTTCATTTTTATTTCAATTTCTTCATCTAAGGTTTAGGATTTATGGCTTTTTAAATTTAGTTTTAGAGTTAAAATTTTATTTTATTTTTAAAATGTTTATGACTAAGTTAAAAAACAAACCTATTTTAACATTTGAATATAACAAGAGAGGCACCAATTATGTCGGACATGTTGTGTAAATGATACATGAATAACGTTTTTTGAAATTCATACTGTATGTGAAACATGAAAATGTATCAATGTATGACACTTTCACATGGAATTGGTCGAAATATTTTTGTGTGAAAATGTAATTTTCATTACATCATGCATTAATGAGACACTTGTAAATGAAATTTGATGGTTGACACCCAAAGAAAGAATTGCCCTATATACACAATTGCAAGAGTTCCTAATATGGTGTATTAGGTTCATAGATGGCACCTTGGTTTAAATTCAAAGTTTTTATAATAGTGAAGTACATAAGATTTGGTTTGATGATTGAAAAAATACCTATGCTATTGGTAAATACAAAATTTCTATTATATATTCTAGTCTACATCTGGACTAAACATATCATGAAACTAATATTAATAAATTTTGCTCAATTAAATCTACTTGTATTTAAGTTCAGAAATTTAATCCAATCATGAAAAGTATGAGAAAAACATCGAAACAACAAATATGGCTATGGAATTCAAGCTTTTTTAGAAAATAATGCACTTGTTCCATACTCTCCAAACTGCATGTTCTACAATCATCTTCTTATGTCTCCCAAAAATGATATCTTTAAAACAATCTTATGATCAATTCAAATTCAACTAGTGATGAAAATGATGTAAACTAGCTAATAAATCTTAGAAAAGTAATTAGGTAATAAATATTAAGTAACTAATTATTCCCTTAACAACTATGAAGAAAATAATCATTATGGACCATCGTGGATTGTTCATATACATAGATGTTGGTTACCTTAGGTCCTATCATGACCTAAACATCTTATAACATTCAAACATCTATCAAGACTAACACCATCATTTCATTCATGGAGATGATTATTTTGAGTATCTATTGGGGGATTTAAGTGCACGGGTGAAAAAATGTTTATTTTGTGCAATATAGGATAGTGGGAGTTTGCATAGATGTTGATCATGATGTAGTGTGAATATTCAACAAAATGCATGTTGTTTCAAAATGTAGGTGGAGTGGGGGATTGCTAAGCTAAAAAAAAAATGGAGATGTTCCATGAAGAGGTTTGATTCAACAAATTCCAAGTATACACATCTATTTTAAACCATAATTCTCCACACATGTGAAGTGGTTGGGGACCAAAATCTTAATTTAAGTGCACATAACTAGCAAGGGGACTTCTAGCTATAAGTCCTAAAATGCTTTAACCTTTTATTTAAATTCCTTTTATGATATAACACTTACATCCTTAATTTTATTCTTTCATTCATTGTTGATTTCCACCTTTTTTGTCAAGGAAACATCCTAGATTTTGAAGGTGGAGATGCCACTATTTCCATGTTCCTAGATTGGCTTTGTAACATTTCTTCCTTGGTCATCATCCATTCACCATCACTTACATATGGTCTAAAATTTAAAGATGTATTGGGGAGAACGTTAAAACTTTCAAGGTTTGGGGAATGACCAAAACCATCCTTTGGTGGTACCACTAGGAACCACCTTAAGGAATGGTAAAGGAACCAAAGGTGGCCAAATCATTTTCATCCTTTCTTTTAAATGTTTTCACAACTATAAATTTTATTTTCTCATGTTTATCCATTGCATGCCATGATATATGGCTTGAAGTTTATTTTGGAATTAAAAAATAAAAATTGTTAAAATTCTACATTCCTAATAGAGATTGCCCCTTAAAGAATCAATAGCTTTAACTTTGGAAATTCATAACTAAATTATATTGATTAACTTCCTAATAAAAAATATGAAACAAATGATTTCAAAAAATTACCTTAAGAAATAAATTTCCAAGAAAATTTCAAATTTCATGTTTCAAATTTCTGTTTCTAACCAAAAAGTTTAAGGAAATGAATCAATGTTATGTTCTTGAATTTTTTTCTAAATGCAATGATTAGGAACATCAAAATACAATTTTTTTGATATTATTGAAATTTCAAAATCTATGGAACCTAATAAATATGTTCATTAAAAAAATATGAAAATATTTATTTAAATGTTTTTACAATTTAAAAAAGTTCAATGGGTCCATGAAAATCAAGGTGTTCCTAATGGTACCACCCAAGGATGGGTTTGCCCAAACTAGAACATGTCATCCATCACATTTTGGCATATCATTTAAAGCAATTTTTGAAGCATGACCATTTGTAGCTTTGAGACATTCCAATATATAATCACATTGTTGTTTTCTCCAACCCTTTTTCATTAAAGTTTCTTGTTTTCAATTCCTTCAAGGTTTTTTGTATGCGGTCTTACAATGTTTCATATGCAAATATTGAATTTGGATGTTCATTTTGTAATCAACATATGCATTTCTCCACACTAAATTAGGGATTAGCCAAGTAATTTGTTTTTTACATGTGTTATATGTTGCAAAATGCATAATGTAAAAAAAATTCTAGTGCTAATATGAGTTGACTCCATTATTTGTTTAAGTGTTTTATATTTATGGGGTGCCTTTCTTTTATATAAAACTACAAATTCAAATTGTCATGTTTCATTCCAATCTTCACACTCTATGACCTTTATGATTATCATGAGGTTTGCCAACTTTTCAACCATACAAACAACCATGAACACTCAAACCCTTACACAAATTCAATTTCTAGTTTGTTGAAATAGTCATTAGATTTGGTCAATGGATTTTTAATGACCTCTCCTCTCTAGATTCCATGCAAATTAATCATTGGATTTCCATATCATTAATGTCTACATTTTTTATGGTCATTGGGTTTTATGCAACCATTATTTGGATCTCCAAAACAAATTTTCAAAGTCCATTACAAAAACTTGAGTTGATAACCATAGAAGCATAAGATGTCATCCAAGACCCCAAATTGAACTCAAACCTGCCCAAAAGGATTCCATCACAAAAACATATCCATAGAACCTCATTATGCCATAAAGAAATTTGTAAATTAAGCTATAGATTGCCCAACCTTTTTCAAGTTAGATTGTTAAGTATGTACATAAATAATTGTTCAAATTGAAACTGCTAAATGTGTTGTATGCTTGTCAAATAGGCCTATCCTATGAAACCTTTCAAAACCAAAATATATTTAACTTTATAATTAAATATGAGATGTACACTTACCAATTATGTTTCAAGTTCAAATAACTACCCTTGAAACCCAAACAAAGCATAATTGAGGTGCCATTTTGATTGGAAACCTATAATTAGGTTGCCCATAAATTGTATACTTTTACACAATTGTTCAAGTTCAAATAAGAATCCATATGGTCTTCTAAGATCATAGGCAAGTTGCCAAGTGAGTTGTAAATTAATGTAGATTTGATGGAGTGCAAATAAATGCCCAAAATATAGCCAAATTAAATCATAATCTAATTACCAAATGAATTGCATACTAATAAAATGGATTCAAGTTGACATAATCACCCAAGTAGAGTGGCATTATCATAATCAAGGTGACAAGTGAATTGCAAAGGCCTAAACACATCTTCAACTTGAAACAAATACATGAATAACTAAACTAGGTCATAGTCAAACTACTAAATGAGCTATAAATTGATACATTTTTATTCAAATACTTAGCCAATTAAGGTTTTAGAATCATAATCAAGGTGCCAAGGGAGTTAAAAAGGCCTAAACACCCTTTCAAATTCAATTAAGCACCTAGAGATTCAAAATGGGTAAAAATCAAGATGCCAAATCAACTATAGACTTGAAAAGACTTCTTCAAACCAAGTGCTCAACTAATTAGGGTTTTAAGATGATGATCAAGGTGCCATATGGGTTGCAAACCCCTAGACACATTTCCAAGTTTAATTAAGCACACAATAAATTAGAATGGGTGAGGATCAATATGTCAAATCAACTATTAACTTGAGAAGACTTCTTTAAGATGAAATGCAATGTTCAATTAAGGTTTTAGGATCATAATCAAGGTGGCATACCGGCTTCAACTTTAATTAAGGACCTAATTGGTTAGAATGGGTTTAAATCAAAATGCCAAATGACCTATAAACCTTTACAAAATTGTTCAAGTTCAAATAAATGCCCACATCAATTCACAAAACTAAAACACATCATAATATATATCTCAATTTAACATTAGATCTCCCAAGGCTCATTATGTACATGGTTGGATTTATAATTACAAATGTCAATTGCCCTTTTCATCTAGTAAACAAAGCTTTAGACAATTGATTTCAAATTGCAAATGTTGTTTAAGAAATTACCTTAGAAGTCCTTGGGCAACAATTGTGCAACGGTAGGAGATGTGATATTTTACAATGTTTAAAGGATACCATTCCATGGACGTGACCACAACCTTATGCCAACTTCAATGTATTTGACAAAGTCATCATATCATGGATGGGTCCATAGGCAATTTTGCAGAATATGCTCAACCACAAATGCATTTGGTAGAAGAGGGAGTAGATGTCTTAGGTATCCAAAAGGTTGTTTAGGGCTATGGGGAAGTTTTGGGGTACAAGGTTTTGGGGTAGGAAGCAATACAATTTCTAGAGGTTGTGGATGCAAGTATTCTCTTTTTTGAAGCAAAACAAGGTCTTTCATTTCTAGTCTTGGAGGCTCAAGCTCACTACTATGCATCAAGGATTAAACCACCCACTCGTTAGGGTTTAGAGAAAATCACCCACCTTGTGCCAACATATGAAGAATGACCACAAAGATAATTGCCAAAGTGTAAGCTCTTCAAGAAGACAATCAAAGAACTCTTTGTCCTCTTGCATACCTTGAGCTATTTAGAACCATGGTACCTTACATTGGAACTAAATCTCACCTTAAATTTTTTTGCAAAGTTTGAAACAAGTCCTTGAAGTTCAACTTCTTAGGCTTATGCTCCTCTACAATACTTGCTCACTCCAATACCAACTTCATCAAACACAACATGTTGCCTCCTCCTCAATGTGCAAACTCTTGCGTGTGCGAACTCCAAATGCCACATGGCTTCTCATTAGTGTACAAACCTTTTAGTGTGTGAAAACAATAAAATGCAAACAATGATAAATGAAAACAACAAGAAGTGAGAGGAAAGAAAGTCAGGAGGCAATTTTGGTTTCAGAAACCAATTTCAGAAGTAGGGTAATGCAGGTTTTTGATCCTTGCACAAGGGCAAGAAACTTGGCATGAATTAAATGCATTAATGCCAAGTCCAGGAGGATTCTTGAGTTTAGGGCCTTCTTATACCCCTTAAAAAAAATTTCATGCCATCTCCTTGATTTCATCTCATGAATTTGGCAAACATTGGCATTTGGTGCCATGTTTGTTGGACTTAAGGGATAAGTTTATTGTGCTAGTTTTAGGTAGATTATTTGGAGTCAAAAGAATGAGGGTTGGAATTAAATCCATTAAGGAGCACAGGGTCTTAAACCTGGCAGGACTCTGATGATTGGCTTAAGGCAATTAACTGTCGGATTCCCAAGTATGCAATCCAAGTGGTGAAATCATACTGCCACATCACATGTAACCTGCATCACAATCTCAATTCTTTCTGAGGAACCTCTAGTGGACCCACAACTGGCAATGTGAAGCACATTTACATCAAAAGGACAACAATCTTTTGGCTTTCCCTTTGCAGCTTCCCATCTGAGTACTGACTGACACATTCAACAATAGAAAGGTTACTGTGCACCATCAACTGTGATGAGACCTAGATGCTTCAACCAACCATGAAGCAAGTCTGTAAATCCCTTACCATTTATGTTGATTGAATCTAAAAATCTCCATCTGCTATCATCCTCCTCAATCGAAGCACATGCAACCTCAAAGGGTGGGCAGGGGACATACATTGAGCAGAGTGAGAGTCAACTTTAACCAGATGGTCAGTCACTGACTCCTTTATAGAGCTCACAAGACCATTGAGTGCATAAACCTTGTTGGCACACTGCATATGTCATCAGCTGCTTGACCAGGGTTCAGGAAATGGTTCAACAATGCACAAATGATTTTCAACTGATCAATCAATAGCTCAAAATGGCTGCAGGATATCATCCATGTTGGGTTCCATCTCACATCGATGCCCACGGAAGCTTCCAAGATTATAGAGAAAGTTACAGCAAGATTTTTGTCTTCTATACAGAGACAAGGAATGCTTTGCATGAAAGAGATGTAAAGGAAACACAGGTACCTCTGTGCTACTGTAACACATTTTCACCTGATGCACTGCTCTTCTTGTTCCAAGAGAGATAAGACGTGTCACCCAGGGGCCTGGGATTCCTCCAATGGACAATAAAGAAAAGAAGAGCTAGTAACATACACAGACAGCCAATAGTTAGGTAAGCAAAACCCAGAAAGTCGTTCTTGCCACCCAACCAGCTTGTGGTGGAAAGCACCACCTTCTTCTTGCCCCCAAAACTATATGTGTTGTACAAGTTTGTGATGTCCACAGTGATAGTATCACCTGCTTCCAAATCTATCTCAATCTTCCCCCACAATTTGCGGAATGATGGTAGAGCTGCAGTTCTCATCCACACAATGAGATCTTCATCCAGGGCCAATGGAGAACTGGGGTCAAGGCTTCCTCCACCTATTGTACTTCCCCCTGAGACATTGTTGTTAGGGAAGTTTGAAGGCAGTAGTGTGGAACTGAACTTGTACTTGACATCACTATTCCATGCAATCCCTTTCTTGTTGACAGTGAGGGGTCCATTGCTTCTCGAGACAAATGTGTATGTATCATTGAACAAGCTCCAAGCAATTAGACCACAAGGAACAATTGGCAGATTATTGACTTGTGCTTCAGGTGCACACAGATCCAAATCACTGCTTGAAACTTTGCCCCCCCTCAGCTGTGTGTCACTCCTGCTCTTCACATACCGCCGATGGTTCTGAAAGAAGTTATCTAGCTCATAGTAGATGTACACAGGCTGCTTCATTTTCTTGTTGATGTTCATTGTGACATTGCAGCTCTTTGCAGTGTTGATGTCCTGTATGTAGTTTACTTTTTGAGCTTTGGAAGCTCCTGGTATGTACTGATCCAAACATGCAGTCTCATACTGAGAAATAATTTCCACCACACTATGTGATGCCAATAGCGTTACCAATCCGATGGGGATGAAGATGACACCGACCAGCATGAAGGTACCAATCACCCATGCAGGTGTAAGCAAAGGTTTGCAGGCTGGGAGCTCCTGCTGTGTGAACTTTGTGTACTTTGGTTTCCTGGACTCCTTTTTTGGAATGATCAAATCACCTCCACCCAATGGATTTTCTGAGGTGCTTGCTCCATTGATGCTCATCTCTGCCCTTCCCCCAGCCCCCGCCAACCGCCCTTCTTCTTCTTAAGAATCTTCTGATCTTTCTCTTCAAGGCTCTTGAGAAGCTTGAAAACTGGATATCAACTGTAAAAACAACAAAACCCAAGCTTGAAAAACTGGACAAGAAAAAAGCACCAAACTGCATCCCAACCTTGAGAATCACAGACAATCCCATGAAATGAAGAACTCCACACTGGAATGACTGATGTCCTGCAGGTACACACTAGATACCAAACCTGAGGCCTGATGCTGCCAGGTGGGTAACACTGGAGCATCGTTGCCATTATAGCTGACTTCCACAATCTGTTCATAGGGAAGCACATTTGCTGTCTGGCTAGAAGACTAGTGATGTGGAAAAGCATCAAGGGTTAGGAGGTCCTGGCTCAGTTTTTTAGGTTCTCAGGTTTTCAAGGAGCTTGGTCTATGACAAATCCACATTGTAAGTGTCTGCTGATGAGAACAAATCCATGTTCCGAAGTCATGAGCTCAGGGGAGAGAGAGAGAGAGAGAACGTGTTGTAAGTTTCAAATTGACAGCAGCATGCATGGAATGTCATTGTCATTCCAGTTTCTGCCATTGCTCTATCCCAGAAACTTATGGATATTTTTTATTCATGAAAACCCGACTGATCATCGGCACAGAACAGCCACATTGTGAGAACCTTGTGAGGGCAGGCAGAGTAAAAGAAAACTTGAGCTGCTGCTTTTTCTGAACACCAAAATCCTTGTGATTCAAAGACGAAGAAGGCCCGCCGGAAAGAGAACAAGGCAGCATTTGACCTTTCTTATTGTGTCTTCTGTAGCCAGCTCCTATACAGATGTAAGGGGGAGAAAAAAGGAAACAACCGTCCTCAATGCTTCTTCAGTATCCATCATTATCATTGCCGCATTAGGTATCCATCTTACCGTCGCAAAGCACGATACGACCGTGACAACAAATGCAACAACAAACATACTCCAAAATGCTCTCCCGAAAAAAATAGAAAATTTGTAAATTAGAATAAAATATAATCATACATTCAATTTGCAACATGGAATAGGTGAGTTCGAAAACGTACCAAGATTCGGGGAGAGCGTCGAGGATCCCTCGGCATTGCAATTGCAACGGCAGCGACGAGAAGCTCGAAGAGCAAGCTCGCGCCCGCGAACGACAAAAGGCGGCAAGGGACGAGGAGGAGAAGACGAAGATGATGCAGGAGGAGCTCATTTCTTCATCCATGTGAGCACCGCAGATTATCCATAGCCAGTTGTGTGTTTGTGGATGAAACGTCCGAGTGCAGGGAATTTCCATCCAGGAAGAAAACTGATGTCATCCGGAATACACCGATTTTTAATGCTGGAGAATCCATCATCCATGAAGAGATCGATGATGAGTTAGTGGTTGGCACAACTCACACTTTTCTTTTCTTTTACTTTACCATTTTTTTTTCAGTAAAGGAAAGCAAAGTGCTATTTTCTTTTTCTTTTCTTTTCTTTTACAATTATTTTTTTCAGTAAAGGAAAACAAAAAACCATTTTCTTTTCTTCTTTTTTTCTTTTCTTTTACAATTTTTTTTTTCAGTAAAGGAAAGCAAAAAGCCATTTTCTTTTCTTTTTTTTTTTTTTTCTTTTACATCTTTTTTACTCACCAAAGGAAAATAAAGTGCCATGTATGGTGGATGGAAACTTGTGAGGCTTTTTAATAAACACAAAGAAGAAACAACTAGAGTTAAGTACCTGGGTTTAGTTTGTTATTCAATTTTGTAATGTGGCACATTGGTGATCATGTCTTGGGACCTTAAGTAGTCTAGCTCCATTTTGTCCTACGCAACCTATGGTCAAATTTACCTTAAGCCTTGGACAACCCATTAGGACCTAATCACAATCTTATTGGTTTCATATGTTCATTTGAAATTTGTACAAAATTTATTATTTCATGGTTTGTTTTTTGGCTTGTAGATGTTATGTGTTTAAAACATGTATGATGCATATATAAATAAAATGAAATATTTTCAATCACTTATAATATTTCATCATATTTATATGTGCATCGTACGTGTTTTAAACACATGACATCCATGTGCAAAAGCATAAAATCATGAAATAACAATTTTCACATGATTTTCATTATCAGATCATGGGATGGAAAGATTGTGATTAAATAAAATATAAAATTGTCATGTTTTGAACTCCATGTCCTAAGGTCACAAAAGCGGTTGCTTATGTACAAGCATAGGTTATTTATGAAAAAAATGAGGTGAGATCACGAAAATGCTAGGGTACTTAGCATGTAGCATGCCTAGGTTTTTTTTCTTGATGGTTTGAACATGGACGGAAGCTTGTTTCATCTGTCCACCAATAGTGATTTTTTAACAATTTTTCCCCATTTTAACCTTTTGTTATTATTATTATTATTATTTGGAAATTGCTCAAGTAAGATACAAATTTTGGCAAAGAAGAAGACCACACATGATGGTGGTTTTGTTTCTTGTTTTGGGTTTCCATGTTT
>Ga0116229_10007603_pt1 | contig 17095 bp, 16 predicted proteins | sample S1TSphgellanicum_3_FD_87313 | JGI IMG/M metagenome (GOLD analysis project Ga0116229, IMG submission 87313) | Host-associated microbial communities from peat moss isolated from Minnesota, USA - S1T2_Fc - Sphagnum magellanicum MG | ecosystem: Host-associated > Plants > Peat moss > Unclassified... | reverse complement strand
TCCAGGGCGTCCGCGGCGTCCCGGGCGGCGGCGCCGTCCGGGCCCCACGGAAGGTCGGCCTTATTGAAGACAGCCAGATCCCCCTGACGCACCTCCGCCACACCCTGACGCCAGGCCCCGTCATCGCCGGCGCTGTCGACGACCCACAGCCTGAGATCGGCCGCCTCGGCCCAGGCGCGCGCGCGCCGAATGCCTTCGGCCTCGATCTTTTGCGGAGTGGGCCGAAGTCCGGCTGTATCCGCAAGCAGCACCCGATACCCTCCAAGATCAAGCGTCTGTTCGATCACATCGCGCGTTGTTCCCGGCAGATCGCTCACGATGGCGGCGTCCCGCCGAAGAAGCTGGTTTAAAAGCGAAGACTTGCCGCCGTTGGGCGCCCCGATCAGGGCGATCCGGTAGCCCTCGCGCACACGCTCGCCCCTAAGGTCGCAGGCCGCGTCTGAGATTTCCGCCAGCAATCGGCCCAAAGTCCCAGCCGCGCGAGACCCCACGGCGTCCGGAAGATCCTCATCCGGAAAGTCGATCGCCGCTTCGAGAAACGCCAAAGCCTCGATCAGGGCCGCTCGCCACCCCTGGATCACCAGGCCGCCGCCCCGCAGCTGGGCAAGCGCCTGGCGCCGCTGGGCCGCTGACTCTGCATCGACAAGGTCGGCGATGGCCTCAGCCTCCACCAGATCGATCCGCCCTCCCTCGAAGGCGCGGCGGGTAAATTCTCCGGGCTCAGCGGGGCGAAGCGGCAGCGCATCCAAGGCGGAAAGGACCGAGGCGGTCACCGCGCGTCCGCCGTGAACATGAAGTTCAACAACGTCCTCCCCCGTGAAACTGGCCGGCCCCGGCATGTAAACCACGAGCGCCTGATCGAGTGTTTCACGTGAAACAGGGTCGACCAGCAGTCTTACCGAGACGACCCGGGGCGCCGGAAGCCTCCCGCACAGCGCCGTCGCCGCCTCGGCGGCCCCCGCGCCGGAGATGCGCACCACCGCCAGGGCGGCGCGCCCCGGCGCGGTCGCCAGAGCGAAGATGGTGTCCCTCATTCGCTCCGGGTCATCCCGCCAAGCCCCGCCGTCATCAGCTTGCGGAACTGCTCGGTCGCTTGGCCGCCCAGCGCCATCCAACTTCGGATCAGCTCGTCCGGCTGAAGCATGGCGATGTTCTGATCAATCCGCCCCTTCATTTCATCGACGAGATGGGCGTTCAGGGCGGTCACGTCCGGAAGGCCCAGAAAGGCGCGGGCTTCATCCGGTGTGCACTCCACCTCGACTTTCAATTTCATCGCGCCCTCCACTTGCGGCCACGCGTTTGTTATGGGCGCACACCGCCCAGAAAGGCTAGTAGCGTCCTCGCATTGAACGGAGCCGAAACCCCATGTCAGCCCCCCTGCCTATGACCATCGCCACCCCCGATGGAGAATTTGGCGCCTATGTCGCCGCCCCCGGCGGCGGGGCGGCGCCGGCCGTGATCGTCATTCAGGAGATTTACGGGGTGAACGCCGTGATGAGAGGCGTAGCGGATCACCTCGCCAGCCTTGGTTATCTGGCGGTCTGTCCTGACCTTTTCTGGAGGATCGAGCCCGGGCTCGACCTTACCGATCAGTCCGACGCCGACAATGCCCGCGCGTTCGACCTCTTCGGCCGGTTCGACGTCGACGCGGGCGTGCGGGATATCGCCGCCACCCTCGCCGCCGTTCGCGGCGACCCCCGCTGCAGCGGCAAGGTGGGCGCCGTCGGGTATTGCCTCGGCGGCCTTCTCGCCTATCTCACCGCCACGCGAACAGATGCTGACGCCTGCGTCGGGTACTACGGCGTTTCCATCGACACCCGGCTGGATGAAGCAGACAATCTCGCCGCTCCCCTAATGCTTCACATCGCCGAGGATGACGCCTTCGTCGACGCGGCGGCTCAGGCGCGGATGAGGGCCGGATTAAGCAACCACGCCGGCGTCTCCCTTTATTCCTACCCCGGACGGGGCCATGCCTTCGCGCGGGAAGGCGGCGCGCACTACGATGCGGGCGACGCCGCCCTGGCTCAGGGCAGAACAGAGGCCTTCTTCGCCCAGGCGCTGCGGTCATGAAGGCGGTTGTCATCCATCAGACGGGCGGCCCGGAGGTCCTGGACATCGTGGACCGCCCCACCCCGACGCCCGGGCCCGGTCAGGCTCTGGTTCGCCACGAGGCGATCGGACTCAATTTCATCGACATCTACCACCGGACCGGCCTTTACCCGATGAAGACCCCGTTCACGCCGGGCAGCGAGGCCGCGGGCGTGGTGGAGGCCATTGGGGACGGCGTCGGTCAAGTCAAACCCGGCGACCGGGTCGCCTATGCCGGCGGACCGGGGGCCTATGCCGACATGAACCTTGTCGCCGCTGATCGCCTGGTTCGGCTGCCCCCTGAGATCTCGTTTCACGTGGCCGCCGCCTCGATGCTTAAAGGCATGACCGCCGAGTTCCTGGCCGAGCGGGTCTGGCCCGCCCTGGCCCCTGGGGACCCGGTCCTGGTCCATGCTGCGGCGGGCGGCGTGGGCGGCATCCTGGTCCAGTGGCTCACACACCGCGGTCAGACCGTCATCGCCGCGGCGGGTGGGGACAGGAAGGGGGCGATCGCGCGCGCGCTCGGCGCTGCGCACGTCCTCGACTACGATCAGGTGGATGTCGCAGCGAAGGTGCGAGACATCACCGGCGGGGCCGGAGTGCGTGTGGTCTATGATTCCGTCGGCGCCGCCACCTTCGAAGCCAGCCTCGCCAGCCTCGCAAAACGCGGACTCCTCGTCTGTTACGGCAACGCCTCGGGACCCGCCCCCCCGGTCGAGCCTGCTCGCCTCGCGCGGCTCGGCTCCCTTTTTCTGACGCGCCCCACGCTTTTTGACTATATCGCGACGCCCGACGAACTCTCCCGCGCCGCCGACGCCCTCTTCGGCCTCGTTCGCCAGGGGGTGCTGAAGATTGACATCGGCCAGTCCTTCCCCCTGGTCCAGGTGCGTAAAGCCCACGAAGCCCTCGAGAGTCGGGCGACCACAGGCGCCACAGTGCTTATACCCTAAGCTCATCGGACGTGTCCGCGTTCACTCTTTGTTTACGTGGCGGGAGCGCTCTGCTAGCCAGAGCTCTTGGCAGCGGAGATCCCCGATTCGCCCGACCGCAATCCGTATCATCGGCCTCGACCCCGGCCTTCGGCGAACGGGCTGGGGCGTGGTGACGAGCGAGGGCGCGCGACTGACATGGATCGCCCACGGGGTTGTCGCTCCACCAGAGACCCTTCCATTTTCCGAACGCCTTCTCCACCTCCTCGACGGCCTTGACGCCGTGATCGCCGTTCATGCGCCGCACGAGGCCGCCGTCGAGGAGGTGTTCGTGAATATGAACCCGACCTCAACGCTCAAGCTCGGCCACGCGCGGGCCTGCGCCCTCCTGGCGCCGGCGCGGGCGGGCGTGCCCGTCGCCGAATACGCCACCCGCCTCGTCAAGAAGGCCGTCGTGGGCGCCGGCGGGGCCGACAAGGCCCAGATCGGCTTCATGGTGCGCCGCCTCCTTCCCGCTGCGGGTGAGGTTTGCGCGGACGCCGCCGATGCTCTCGCCGTCGCCATCACCCACGCTCATTTGCGCGGCTTTGCCGCCAGAACCACGGCAAGAGGCGCCGCATGATCGGCCGGCTTCGCGGGGTTGTGGTGGAGATCGACCCTGAGGACTGCATCATCGAGGTTATGGGGATCGGCTATCAGGTGCGCTGTGGCGCCCGTACTCTGAAGAGGTTGCCGCCGACGGGCGAAGAAACCATCCTTCACGTGGAACACGCCTGGTCCGCCGAACAGGGCCCGCGCCTTTACGGCTTCCTGTCCCGAGACGAGCGCGCCGCCTATCGCCTCCTTACCGCCATCCAGGGGGTTGGTCCAAAAGCGGCCCTATCGGTTCTCGATATCTTGACCCCAGGGGCCTTAGCTGCGGCGGTCGCCGGCGACGACAGGGCGGCCATCGGCAGAGCGAGCGGCGTCGGCCCCAAACTCGCCCAAAGGATCGCCACTGAACTCAGAGGAAAGCCGATCGGCGCGGGGCTGACCATCTCCAGCGCGCCAACGTCAAATGGGGCAGGACCCGAAATGCCTAGCGCGCGCGGCGATGCGGTCGCCGCGATCATGGGCCTTGGCATCGCCGAGCCCCTAGCCTGCCGCGCGGTGGACAAGGTATTGGTTTGTGAAGGCGCTCTGCTTGACCTCCCAAGCTTGATCAGACTGTCGCTCCGAGAGCTCGGACGATGACCCGGCTTGTTTCGGGCGAGCAGGCTGGCTTTGAGGCGGCTGACCGCGCGCTACGCCCTCAGACCCTGGAGGAGTTTGTCGGCCAGACGGCGACGAAGGCTAATCTCAAAATATTTATCGACGCCGCGCGGGCGCGCGGCGACGCCCTCGACCACGTCCTCTTGTTCGGGCCGCCCGGCCTCGGCAAGACCACCCTGGCGCAGATCATAGCCCGCGAACTCGGGGTCAGCTTTCGAGCCACGTCAGGACCCATCCTCAGCAAGCCCGGCGACCTCGCCGCCATCCTGACCAATCTTGAGCCCAAAGACGTTCTGTTCATCGATGAGATCCATCGCCTGCCTCCGGCGGTCGAAGAGATCCTCTATCCTGCGATGGAAGATCATGTGCTTGACCTCATCATTGGCGAAGGACCGTCAGCCCGCTCGGTGCGCATCGATCTTGCGCCCTTCACGCTCGTCGCGGCCACGACGCGGGCCGGCATGCTCGCCACACCCTTGCGCGACCGTTTCGGTATTCCCCTGAGACTGGAGTTTTACTCCATCGATGAGCTGCAATCTGTCGTGAAACACGCGGCGCGCCGAATGGGGGCGCGTCTCACCGACGCAGGCGCCGCCGAGATCGCGGCCCGGTCCCGCGGCACGCCGCGCGTCGCCGGCAGGCTCCTCCGCCGCGTGCGCGACTTCGCCGACGCTGAGAGCGCATCACATATAGGACGCCCTGAAGCCGCGCGGGGGCTTGCCCGATTGGAGGTTGATCCGGCCGGCCTAGACGCCTTGGATCGCCGCTACCTGACCGCCCTCATCGAAACCTATGGGGGAGGACCGGTCGGGGCCGACTCCCTCGCGGCCGCCCTGGCCGAGGCCCGCGACGCCATCGAGGACGTGATTGAGCCCTATCTGCTTCAGCAGGGTTACGTCTTGCGAACCCCCCGAGGACGCGTCGCTGGTCCGAAGGCCTACGATCATCTCGGCCTTACGGGGCCGATCACACTCCCCAAGCCAGCGCCCGGGGCCGCCGAGGAAGAGGACGCGTAGACCCCTCTTTCATGGATCCGGGCGGATCGGCGTCCGGAAAAGCCCCCCGCCGAAGGTTCAAGCCGACGCGAACCGACGCCAGATGACATCGCCCTTGAGGCTGTCGACGAAGCACGCGTGCGCTGAACGCTCCGCCTCGGTGAGGCGGGGCTGCAAAGGCGTCGGCCGCGGTCCGTAAACCGTCTTAAGCAGGACGCCATTGTCATCGACGGGCTGGTGCGCCGGGGCGAAATCCAGGGCGCGATCCTTTCCCCCCCGAAGCTCAAGATAAACCATGGCCAACAGCCGAGTGTCGATCAGCGCCCCGTGCTTCTCACGCTCCGCCAGGGAAATCTTGAAGCGTTTACAGAGGGCGTCGAGGGAGTTGTACATGCCAGGAAAGCGCAGCTTGGCGAGCTCGTAGGTGCAGGTCCACCGCGTGTCGTGCAGCGGGGGCCGTCCGATCCGGTCCAGTTCCGCGTTGACAAAGCCGCGGTCAAAGGCCGCGTTGTGGGCCACGATGGGCGCATCGCCGACAAAGTCCAAGAACCGGTCGCAAATATCCTCATGGTCGAATGTGGGCTTGCCGGCCAGCATTCTGCGGGAGATCCCGTGCACCTTCTCTGCGTCAGGATCGATTTCCCGCTGAGGGTCGATGTAGCGGTGGAAGCTTCGCCCCGTCGGCAGATAGTCTTCGATTTCGATACAGGCGATCTCGATGACCCTATGGCCGGCGCGTGGATCGAGACCGGTTGTTTCCGTATCAAGAACGATTTCGCGAGCCATGAAGCAATTATTGAGCTGCGTCGCCTGAACCGTCCAGGGCGGCGTTTCGTCTCGGCCTCCAAGCCGGATCCTTCAACGCCCGCAGCACGGCGCGCACCTCTTCGCGCGCGCGTTCAAACCCCAGGCTCGTGTCGATAACGAAGTCGGCGAGGGCTCGCTTTTGAGCATCGGGCGTCTGACGCGAGACGATCGCCTCGAACTTTTCCGCCGTCATTCCAGGCCGCTCCAAAACGCGCGCGCGCTGCACCGCTTCTGGCGCGCTGACCACCACGACCGCATCCACACCCTTGTCGCCGCCGGTTTCAAACAGCAGGGGGACATCGAGCACGACCACGGCATCCTTGGCGACATCCTTGAAAAATTCGGCCCTGTGTGCGGCCACCAGCGGGTGCACGATCGCCTCGAGCCGCTTAAGGGCGTCGGGGCTGTTCAGAACATAAGCGCCGAGACGCTCTCTATCGATCGCCCCGGTCGGCGCCACGCCGGGGAAGGCCGCCGACACTGGCCCAACCGCCGCCCCGCCGACGCCATAAAGGGCGTGAACCGCCGCATCGGCGTCATAGACCGGCGACCCCTCGGCTTCGAACATCCGCGCTGTGGCGGACTTTCCCATGCCAATCGATCCTGTCAGACCCACGGTTATCAAAGGAGCGCGCCCTCAAGCAGGGACCGAACATCCAAGGTCCCTGGCGGCTCCAGGCCAAACAACGCCATGAAGCTCGGCCTCGCCTGACCGATCAGCATGGCCAGACCATCGACCGTCGGCTTCCCAAGGGCGCGCGCCTTCGCCAGAAACGGCGTTTCAAGCGGCTTATAAACCATGTCCATCACCGCGCTCTGGCCGGGAGCCGCCTCGAGGGGCCAATCGGGCTGCGCATCCGCCCCAAGACCTGCGGATGTCGCATTGATGATCGCGACGGCGCCTTCGAACGCCTTGTCTGCATCGCCTATTCCAAATCCGTGGCCGCCGAAGCGGGCGGCCAGGTTGAAAGCGCGCTCCACCGTGCGGTTGACGATCCTAAGCTCCCTCGTCCCCGCCCCGATCAAGGCGGCCGCCGCGCCCCGCGCCGCGCCCCCAGCCCCTAGAAGGACCACCGGGCCAGACGTGAGATCAACCTTAGGAGCCTGCGCGGCGAAGGCGGCCAGGAGGCCGAGGCCGTCGGTGTTGTGCGCTGAGATCCCCCCGGCCGCGTCAAACAGCAGGAGGTTGGCGGCCCCGGCCGCCTCGGCGTCAGGGCTGGCTTTGTCCGCGAGCGCGAGCGCCTGTTCCTTGAACGGAAGCGTGACGTTGACCCCGCAGACGCCGGCGCCCGCCAACCCCTTGACGAGGGTTGAGAAGGTCTCGCCCGCCGGTTCAAACGGCGCATAGACGGCGTCGATCCCCGCAGCCTCGATCCAGGCGCCATGAAGGCCGGGGCTTAGGGAGTGTCCCACGGGGCGGCCGACGACGCCGGCCACCTTCGCCCGACCTGTAATCCTCATGCGCCGATCAAACCCCGCTGCCGCAGAGCGTGCAGCAGGCCGATCAGGGGCAGGCCGAGAATCGCGAAAAAATCCCCTCCGATAGCGTCGAACAGCTGAATCCCGCGGCCTTCAATTCGGTAACCGCCCGCTGAACCCATCACGCCATCCCCTTCCGCCGCTAGATAGGCGTCCAAGAAGCCATCGGAGAAGCGCCTCATGGTCAAGTTTACCGTGACCAGTTCACGCCAGCTGGGCTGTGCGTTCTCCACCAGAACAACGGCGCTGTGGAGCGCGTGGGTCTTGCCGCACAACCGCTTGAGCTGCGCACGCGCCGCATCTGCATCCTCTGGTTTATCGAACGCCTCTCCCTCAAATTCCAGGGTCTGATCGCATCCGAGACTCGCCGCTCCGGTTCTGGCCCATCCGGCCCGCGCCTTGAGCTCTGCAAGGGCGTCCGCCTGGTCCCTGGGCGTCAGGCCCTCGGCCCGAAGGGCCTGCTTGGCCGCCTCTTCGTCCACGCCGGGCGAAATCGACCGATAGGGCACGCCGGCTTGCTCCAGCACGCGCCGTCGGGTCAGGCTGGTGGAGGCCAGAACCAGCACTCAGGCCGAGCCTTGTGTGGCGGCGGCGGCTCGAAGCTTGCGATCATTCAAAAGATTGATGACCGCCGCGGCGGTCTCTTCCACCGAGCGCCGGGTGACGTCGATCACCGGCCAGCCATGCCGTTCAAACATCCGGCGCGCCGAGATTATCTCTTCTCGCACCGTCTCAGGATCCACATAGTTCGTCCCGCGGTTCTCCTTCAAGGCCAAGAGCCGGTTACGCCGGATCTGCAGCAGCCGCTCCGGGGAGACCAGAAGACCGACCACAAGGGGCTTTTTGAGCGTGAACAAGGCCTCCGGCGGCGCCACGCCAGGCGCCAGCGGCACATTGGCGGCCCTCACCCCCCGATGAGCCAGATAGATGGAGGTCGGGGTCTTGGATGTGCGGCTGACGCCCACGAGCACCACATCCGAGGCCTCAAGATCCTTACCGCCCTGACCATCGTCGTGTCCGATCGCGTAATTCAAAGCCTCGATCCGCTCGAAGTACTCCGCATCCAGGGCGTGCTGAGCGCCGATCCGGGTCGAAAGCTGGGCCCCGAGATAGCGCCCAAGCGCTGCGGTGAGCGGATCGAGCGCGGCCAGACACGGCGTTTCCACGGCCCGGCAACCGGCTTCAAGCTCTACCCTGAGCTCTCGGTCCACCACCGTGTGAATCACCACGCCCGGCGCCTCCTCGATCTCGCGGAGCACCCGCTCCAACTGCCGGAGCGAGCGGACCAGAGGATAGATGTGCTCAATCGGCGTCACATTATCGAAACGGGCGCACACCGCCTTGATCATGGCGTTCAAGGTTTCGCCCGTCGAGTCCGATATCAGGTGGACGTGGAAGTAGGTGGCGAGACGGGCGGGCGGGGTCATGGTAGCTTCAAACGCGGGGTTGGCCACTATGTCGCACCGTCGAGCTTGGGGAGCAAATCCGGGACGAAAGCCTCCAAACCGCCGATCGGTCAGGGGTGGGCGGCTCAAGATGTCCACTTAGCCGAGCCGCGGCGCGCGAGACGGTTGGTCATGGTGGATGAATGAGCCTGTCCCAGAAGTCCAGCCCACTTCGGCAAACTCATCCGCGAGACCCTGTGCACGATGCTGATGGTCAGCGACGCGGGACGTTGGTTCCATGCCCGATTGGTTAATAAACTCTTAACGTGGAAACAGCGTGTTAAGGTTTGATTAACACAATCCACACCCCGCGGCAGGGCGCCGCAGAAGCCCCTGTGGTCCGACGGCTCAGAACGCGCGCGCCGTGCTGGACCGCCCACGAGCTATCCCCTCTGTCCACTGTCCCTCTGTTTCCTTCGATCCTTTAGACTCAATCTTTCTAAGAAGGCGGAAGGCGCGCTGCACAGTTGGCCTTGAGGCGATCGGCAGGACCCGCTTAAAGGACCCATGATCCACACCTCGGTTGCGTCCCGCCCGGTCCGCGCTTTCAGCGCCGAGACCTTCGATCGGCCGCCGATCGCCAAGGCGCCATCGGTGTTGCGGCGGGCGCCCGGCCGATGAGCCGCGTCGCTGTCGTCCTCTTCAACCTTGGCGGCCCTGACCGACTGGAGTCGGTTCGGCCTTTCTTGTTCAATCTCTTCAAAGATAAGGCCATCATCTCCGCCCCCCTGCCGATCCGCTTGGCTATCGCTTGGTTGATCTCCACGACACGGGAGAAAACCGCCCAAGCCAATTATGCCCTCATGGGCGGAGCCTCGCCCTTGCTGAAGGAGACCGAGGCGCAGGCCCGTGCGCTTGAGGGCGCGCTGGCGTCGCGGATCGACCATGACGTCAAGGTGTTCATCGCCATGCGCTATTGGCACCCCACGACAGAGGACGCCGCCGGCGCCGTTGCGGCTTTCGCCCCCGACGAGGTGGTCCTGCTTCCGCTCTATCCGCACTATTCAACAACCACGACCGGGTCGTCTCTCGCCGCCTGGCGCAAGGCCTATAAGGGATCAGGCGCGGTTCACGCCGTGTGCTGTTATCCCCAGGAGCCCGGGCTGGTGGAGGCCCATGCGCGGACGATCAGAGCGACGCACCGGGCCCTCGGGAGCCCTGGCCCGCTGCGGGTCCTGTTCTCGGCCCACGGCCTCCCGCAGAAGGTCGTCGATGACGGCGATCCTTATCAGAGCCAGATCGAACGCACCGCAGCGTCGGTGGTGGAGCAGCTCGGTCCTGATTGGACGAGCGACTGGGACTGGCGGATCTGCTATCAGAGCCGGGTCGGACCGATGCAGTGGCTGGGTCCGTCGACCCCGGAGGCCCTCGCCGCTTCAGGCGCAGAGGGACGCGGAGTTCTTGTCGTCCCGATCGCTTTTGTCTCTGAACATGTGGAGACCCTGGTCGAGCTAGACCACGAATACGCAGCCCTTGCGCGCGAGCTCAGCCTTCCGTTCTATCTTCGTGCGCCAGCCATCGGGATCGATATCGCTTTCATCGAAGGTCTGGCCGAAAGCGCCCTGGCCGCCCTGGGTTCAAAGGCCCTCGGGCCGCAAGGGGCGCCATGTGCGGCCTCGTTCGCAAAGTGCCCTTATCGACAGACAGGGAGAGAAACTGCGTAATGCTCGGTACGGCCTACACCTGGGTCCTCGGCCTCCACATTATCGCGGTCATCGCCTGGATGGCCGGACTGATGATGTTGCCTCGGCTTTATGTTTACCACATGCAGACTGAACCCGGTTCAAAAATGGACCTAGTCTTGAAAGACGCCGAGCGACGGCTTTTGCGCATTGTTCTTAATCCGTCGATGATCCTGGTCATTCTGCTGGGGCTAACCTTGGTCTCGCTCAACATCCGCGGCGAAGGCTGGGGTTTTGTCCTGCATCCTTGGCTTTTGACCAAGCTCGCCTTTGTAGTGTTCCTGGTGTTCTGGCATGCGTTTTTGGCGCGCTCGCGCAAAAATTTCGCCGCGGGGACCAACGCCCGGTCGGAAAAATTCTGGAGAATGACCAATGAACTGCCGTTCCTGGCGGCGATTGTGATCGTCCTTGCGGTGACGACGAAAATCGGCGGCTAGCCGCGAGGGGGCGGGCTGTTTAGAAGCTCCGCTATGAGTGTTGAAAAGCCCACCTTTACGGACGAGGAAGCCCTCGCCTTTCACCGCTGGCCCACGCCCGGCAAGATCGGCGTGCACGCCACCAAACCCATGGCGACCCAAACGGATCTGTCGCTGGCCTATTCCCCGGGCGTGGCGGTTCCGGTCCTCAAGATCGCCGAAGATCCCGACAATGCCTATGAATACACATCCAAAGGCAATCTCGTCGCCGTCATTTCCAACGGTTCGGCCATTCTTGGCCTCGGCGACCTCGGAGCTTTGGCGTCCAAGCCGGTTATGGAAGGCAAGAGCATCCTGTTTAAGCGGTTCGCCGACGTCGACTCCATCGACATAGAGGTGAACTCACGGGACCAGGACGAAATCATCTCGGTGGTCAAGTCGATCGGCGTCTCCTTCGGCGGGATCAACCTCGAGGACATCAAGAGCCCCGAGTGTTTCATCATCGAGCAGACCTGCCAGGAGCTGCTCGACATCCCGGTCTTCCACGATGATCAACATGGCACAGCGATCATCTCGACCGCCGGCCTGATCAACGCCTGCGCCATCACTGGGCGGGCGCTCAAGGACGTCAAGGTCGTCCTGAACGGCCCTGGGGCGGCGGGCATCGCCACGCTTGAGCTGATCAAGGCGGCGGGTGTGCGCCCCGAAAACTGCATCGCCGTCGATCGCAAGGGGGTGCTCTTTCGCGGCCGCACCGAGGACATGAACCAGTGGAAGTCGGCCCATGCCGTCGAAACACCCCTGCGGACCCTCGAGGAGGCCATGGCCGGGGCGGACGTCTTTATCGGCCTTTCGGTCAAGGGCGCGCTGACGCCGGCCATGGTCAAGTCGATGGCCAAACGACCGATTATTTTCGCCATGGCCAATCCGGACCCGGAGATCACCCCAGAAGAAGTCCACGCGATCCGCGACGACGCCATCGTTGCGACGGGACGGTCCGACTATCCAAATCAGGTCAATAATGTCCTCGGCTTTCCCTACATCTTTCGAGGGGCGCTCGACGTGCGCGCACGACGGGTCAACCACGAAATGAAAATCGCCTGCGCCCGGGCCCTGGCCGAGCTGGCGCGCGAGGATGTTCCGGACGAGGTGGCGGCCGCCTATGGCGGGGAGCGGCTGACCTTTGGCCCCAACTACATCATCCCGACCCCGTTCGACCCGCGCCTGATCTGGTACGTGCCGCCCTTCATCGCGCAGGCCGCGATGGATACTGGCGTCGCGCGCAAACCCATCACCGATATGGACGCCTACCGGGCCAGCCTGGCCCAGAGGCTCGATCCCGCCGCCGCCTTTCAGCAGAAGATCACCGGCGTCGTTCAAGGCGCAGCGCCCAAGCGCATTGTTTTCGCCGAAGGCGAGGAACCCAGCGTCATCCGCGCCGCCATCGCCTTTAAGGCCCAGGGCCTCGGCCACCCTATTTTGTGCGGCAGGGTGGAGCTTGTGCATGAGAACATGCGCGCCTTGGGCGCAGATCCGCAGACGGTTGGCATCGAGATCGTCAACGCCCGTCTGTCGCACCGTAATGACGAATACGTCGACAGCCTCTACGCCAAGCTGCAGCGTTACGGATATCTGCGCCGGGATGTTCAGCGGCTGATCAATCAGGACCGAAACTCCTTCGCCGCCTCTATGGTGGCCCACGGCCACGCCGACGGCATGGTCACGGGGGTCACGCGGAACTTCGACGTGGCGATGGACGAGATTTTGCGGGTCATTCCGCCGTCCCGAGGGGGCCGGGTCATCGGCATGTCGGTGGTCCTGGCCAAGGGCCAGACCCTCTTCGTGTCAGACACCACCGTAACCGAACTTCCAGACAGCGCCGAACTGGTTGAGATCGCCATTGAGGCGGCCCGCTCGGTCCGGCGGCTTGGCTACACCCCAAGGGTGGCCTTCCTGTCCTATTCCACCTTTGGCAACCCACCGGGCGAACGCGGCGGCAAGGTGCGTCAGGCGGTGGCGATGATGGACAGGCGGGCCGCCGAGCCGGGGTCGGACATCGATTTCGAATACGAGGGCGACATGCCGCCTCAGCTGGCTCTCAGCCCGGCCAGCCGCATGACCTACCCCTTCCTTCGCCTCAGCGACGCGGCCAATGTGCTGATCATGCCGGCGATCCACTCGGCCATGATCTCCACCAAGCTCGTGGAGGCCATCGGCGGCGCCACCGTGGTTGGGCCGATCCTGCTTGGCCTCTCGAAGCCTGTGCAGATTTGCCCCCTGTCGGCATCGGTGTCGCAGATTGTGACCATGGCCACCCTGGCCGCCTATGATGTCAGGGCTGAAGCCTCCGCCCCGAGCGAAGCGGCGGGCTCAGCGGGCCTACGCTGAGTCCACGCGAGCCAAAGCACCAGGGCAAGGGCCGGGATCCCGGTCGCCGCCGCATAGAGGTAGAACAGGGCGTAGGCGTGGGTGAGATCGCGCGTCGGCGTCGTCAGGCCCTGCACCCAGGCGCCGGAAAATCCCTTCAGGAACTTGCCTGCCCAGGCCAGGGCCGAGGTCAACAGGGCGTATTGGGTCGCCGTGTAGCCGAGCGTGGTCAGGGTCGACATGTAGCTTATGAGGGCGATGCCGGCCAAGCTCATGGAAAAACCGTCGAACACCATGACTGTGGAAAACAGAAGCGGACTCGGCCCCCAATAGGTCAGGAGGGCGAACGCGGCGATGGCGATCGGCTGCAGAACGCCCCCGAGGATCAGGGTTCTCCAGACGCCGATGCGCAGCGCCAGAAGGCCGCCGACGATCGTGCCGATCATGCTGGAGGCCAGACCGATCGAGGTCCGCACGGTCATGACCTCGGACTTTGGGATGTGGAGGTCCACGTAGTATGGATTGAGGATGGGCCCTCTGAGATAGTCGCACAGGTGATAAAGGGTGATCACCGCCAACATGAGGATCGCCGCCCAACCATGGGCGCGGAAAAAGGTCACGAAGGGCTCGACGACCGTATCATAAGCGCCGCGGACCGGGTGACGCGCGGCCGCGCCGACCCTGTCGTCGATCGCCGCGTCCGCCCGCTCGGGTTCTCTGGCGTAAAGGGCGCCCAAGACGCCAACCAGGATCAGGACGGCGAAGGCGGCATAGGACGCTGACCACCCGATCAGGCCTGCAAGTCCGAGGATCCATGCGTCGGTTGCGATGATGGCGACCCGGAAGGCCAGACTATAGGCGCTGGTCAAAAGGCCAAGCTCGGCGGAGTCCGTCGCGATCTCGATCCGCCAGGCGTCGATGACCACGTCCTGGCTGGCGGCGGACACGCCAGCGACGATCGCCGCCAAGGCCAGGAGGCGCAAATCCCCCACAGCATGTCCCTTCGGCCCAAACACGGCCATGCCGATAAGGCCGAGTGCCACACCGGCCTGGGTTAAGATCATCCAGCCGCGCCGCCGTCCGAGGTGGCCGAGCAGGGGCGGGGGGGCCCGGTCCACCACTGCGCCCCAGATGAACTTGAACATGTAGGCGAGGCCGGCCCAGGACAGAAAGCCGATGGCGGCCAGAGCTACCCCGCCCTCACGCAGCCAATAGCCCAGGGTATTGCCAATCAGAAGGAAGGGCAGCCCCGAGGAGAAGCCGAGGGCCGTCATCGCCGCCACCTTAGGCTGGCCGAGGGCCCGGACGACCTGCAAGGCTGTGCGGCGGCGGGGTTTGCCGGCGACCGTTGGTGTGGTGTCGCAGGCGGTTCGGGCGTCTTCGGTCATTGCACGACCGTGCCGTGTTCTGAAGTTAGGTCAAGCGGCGGCGCGCCGGCCGCCCCCTGACCCCGCCGACGGCTTCACCCAACGCGCCAGGATCGCCTGTAGCGCCCGTGGATCGAGCGGTTTGGACAGAAAGTCGTTCATCCCCGCCTCGAGACAGGCGCGCCGGTCCTCGTCAAATGCGTTGGCGGTCAGAGCTACAATGGGGGCGGCGACGCCTTGAGCCCTGAGGCGCCGGGTGGCGGCCAGGCCGTCGACGCCGGGCATGCGCACATCCATCAAAATCAGATCGAAATCGGCGGATTCGGCGGCCGCGATGGCCTCCTCGCCGGAGGCGGCCCGGTGCACGTCGCAGCCGGCCCGGTTCAGCAGGGTGCGCGCGAGAAGCGCGTTGACCGGGTTGTCTTCGGTCAAAAGCACCCGCGCCTGGACCCGCGCCGGAGCGGCGGCGCGCTCATCCTCGGGTGCAGCCGATGCGGCCCCGGAGGCGGCGGTATCGATCAGCGCCAAAAGGCGCTCGGCGACGGAAATTCTCCTGAGGGGCTTGATCAGATAGCCGGCGAACCCCGCGGCGCGGGCGGTTGCGATACGCCGCCGCTCTTCGGGCGCAAGTAGGATAAGGGCGGGGACGCCAGCCGGGGGCCGAAGGCGGACGCGCGGTCCGACGATCGCCGCGTCAATCAAGACCGCCGCTGCGCCAGGATCAACCGTGCGCAGGCCTGATGTCGGCCGCGGGTCTCCTCCGCAGGCGAGGATCTGCGCCGCCGCAGCGTCCCGCACGATGCCGGAGGGGGATACGATGGCCACGACCGCGCCCGCCAAACTCGGCCGCGCCGCCGCCGGCTGGGGCGCAAGGGCGAACGGCGCTTCGAACCAGAACCGAGCGCCTTGCCCGGCCTGGCTTTCGACGCCAAGGGCGCCGCCAAAGGCGTTGGCCAGTCGGCGGACGATGGCCAGACCAAGGCCCGCGCCGCCCGCATCCTCTCCGTCGTCGGTCTGGATGAACTCTTCGAAGATCGCGGCTTGATGTTCCCGCGGGATGCCCGGCCCGGTGTCTGCCACCTCCAGGCGCAGCCGCACCTGACCTTCGCCGAGCGCGATCGCCTCGGCGGTCACGAACACCCCGCCCGACCGGGTCATTTTGACCGCATTGCCGGCGAGATTGAACAGGATCTGGCGCAGTCGCCCGTCGTCGGCCAGAACCGGCGGGACGCATCCGCGGGTGCTCCAGGCGATCTCGATCCCGGCGGCATAGGCGCGCGGGCTCAGCAATTCGCACACCGCCTGCAGCAGCGCCTCGATGTCGGTGGGGGAGGATTCGAGCCGGATGGGCTGGGCGTCGAGCTTGGCGTAGTCGAGCACGTCATTGACGAGGGCGAGCAGGTGTTCCCCGCAGTCGCGCAGGGTCTTCAGATAAGCGGTCTGGGTGGCGTCGAGCTTGGTGTCGGCCAGAAGGCCCGCCATGCCCAAGACCCCGTTCAGGGGGGTGCGGATCTCGTGGCTGAGCGTGGCCAGGACGCGCTCGCGCGCGAGAAGACGTTTGTTGCGTTCGGCGCTCATCCCGCAAGGATAGCGTCGGCCCTTTAACACCCGGTTCCCAGGGCCCGGCCCGTCCGCGAAAGTCCAAACGCCCCTGGTCCAGGCCGCCTCAGGACGAAACCGCCTCAGGTCCGGGCCGCCCGGCCGAAGCTGGAGAAGCGATCCAGCCTGAACGCGGCGTCGGTCTCAAAGGCCTCGTCAAGGGCCAGGTCCGCGAGCATCTCGCCGATCGCGCTCGCGAATTTGGCGCCGTGCCCGGAGCACGGCGAGGCCACGATGATGCGTCTGTCCTGGGGCAGGCGGTCGAGGATGAATTCCTCTCCCCGGTCCGGCAGGAGATCGGCCGGCCGCGTGTTTGTGTAAAGACAGCAATCACGCCCGGCGATCGGGCCGGCCGCGCCAGGGATAAACCGGTCAAGGGTTGAACGGACGGGCTGAAGCTCATTATCCGTCGGCGTCGTCTCCCAGTCTTCGCTCCCAGCGCGCGGACCATGGTCATGGCGGGCGGCCTTCACACCGCGCCCTTCGAAGTCCGGAAACCCGTAGACGATCCCTTCGGGGGCGTCGAGAATGAACATCGGAAACCGCCCGAGCGCCGCGCTCTCGGGCCGGGCTGGCGTAAACCAGCCGACAGCCTGGCGTGTGACCGAGAGATGGGCCCCAAGGCCTGGAATAAGTTCGCCTATCCAGGGTCCGGCGGCGACGATCACCG
>Ga0116229_10007602_pt1 | contig 17095 bp, 10 predicted proteins | sample S1TSphgellanicum_3_FD_87313 | JGI IMG/M metagenome (GOLD analysis project Ga0116229, IMG submission 87313) | Host-associated microbial communities from peat moss isolated from Minnesota, USA - S1T2_Fc - Sphagnum magellanicum MG | ecosystem: Host-associated > Plants > Peat moss > Unclassified... | reverse complement strand
AAATCATATACAAAGATTGTTCAAAGATTGTCTTGGATTGCCTTGCAATTGATAGGGAAAGAAATTGCAAACCCTATTGATTGCAACAAGCATTCAAATGCACAAGGACCTAACCAACAGTTGATAAAAATTTGCCACAAGATTGCAAGAAGCAATTCAAATGCACAAGAAGATTGCAAACAATTCATAGGGAGGGAGATGGCAAAGAGCATTCAAATCCTGGAATTGCATGTTCTGTGAAGGGTAGAGAATTCATGAAGCTACTCTCATCTTCCCTCGTGCCATCCACTTCCCACATGCTGCACAGCAGATCTCAAGATGTTCCTGGATAATGTTCACCATTCTCCATGAATAACTCCCCATGCAAAAGAGATTCATGGCAGACTCTGCTGATAGTTCAGTTTTGTAACAATTTTAGCATCTTGGCAGACAAATTTGTAACCAAATTTTGTCCGATCAAATACTTGATAATGATGATGATGTCAATGAAGATAAACTTTAAACCCTAAACCCATCATCATTATCATCATCATCATATTGCTGCTGCTACTGTTGTTTAATTTGAAGCTTTGAGGCTTGTAAACTAGAAGCAACTGCAACACATGATCACTACTTAGAAAAAACCACCAAAAACCCAACAGTACAAAACACAGCAAGAGCAATTTCTTCTATTACCTTTAGATCATAGCTCTTATCCAGGTTTCAGAATTGAACAGGAAAATGCTGTTGCAACACCAAAAGATTTAAGAACCAGAGGAACATTGATTTGAAAAACAAAGGAAAGAAAATAGGCATGAAGGGGAACAACCCTTGTTGGGAGCTGGCATCCAAGCCAGTTAGTCATAAGTGTGCAAGCTCCAATTGCTCATGTCCAAGCTCCTCCTTTAAATTCAAAAGCGTCTGTGGGCTCCAGATTGCTTTGATTGCTGTGATTGACAATGCATGAAGAGGACTAAGCTCAGACTGACTTTTGGGAAGAAAACTAGGAACACATCAGATTCTACCCTTTACTATCTTACAGGTCCAAATGGCTATTTTCTTCTGAAGTTTGTCTGAAATCTCAGTTCCTGATCTGCTTGACTCATCCAGGTGAAAATGAACACGTAAATCAAGCAGTCATTCATGCCAGGCACTGAAAGATGTGCTCTTGAAAGATTCATCATTCTTGGAAGTAATTACACAACAAGATCTCTATAGCCCTACAAACAATGACACTAGTCCCAAAATCTTTCTAAGCTCTGATAAAATTTGACACTAAACAAAATATGTGGACAAATACATAGATCCTGCCACAACTGCTACCCATGAGGGAAACAGATCAATTATACTCTGTGTCTCTGCATCCACCTGTTGGTCAAGAACTGCCAACTCGATCCTCAAGGGGTCAAGGCTGTAAGCTTCAAGCCAGAATTGCCATCTCCCACCTGTTGAATCGCCTGTCAACCGACTTATGTAAGAGGGGGGTCCTCCTGCAATACTTTCAGTCTTTGGAAGCTTCCCATCAGCAAAAGACCAACTAGCCAATGGACCTGTGATATTCATCACTGTGGACCAAACCTGGTCAAGAGACCCCAGATTGATTTCCAAGTGTACCCTGCGTCTCCCTGAGCCAACTGGAGCTTCTGTATGGTCACCCTGTTCAGCTTCAATGACTCGCAGATGGGGTAGTGGCAAAAAAAGCTTTTTTGTGCCTTCACTGATGCTCGCAGGAACTTCAGCAGCTTGTGTCAAAAGCCGGGAAATTGGGTAGAGAGCCAGGAATACATTTGGATCAGCCTTGATCACAGCCTCAGTACTTGTGTCCATCTGCAATGCTTGGGGTAACGCAGGGACATTTTTCCACACAAATTTCATTGGATTCGGATCAATAGTAGCAAAATTGTAGCTTGATTTGAGCACTTCATCTGGCCCAGATGTCCTAAAACTATGACCCATTACCACGCGTTTTGGTGCAGCTGCACTGTATGGGAAGAGTTGGGAGGAAATGGCTGCTGAACCAATGCTAAGATAAAGAAGGAACCTGATCGCTGGAGGTTTTGCAATCCAATTTCCAAGAATAGGCAGGAGAGGACTGACCGCAAGGCTTACAAAAAACCCAACAACCACTGCCAAGATTGCATCAGCAACATAGAAAGCATAAGGGAGAGGAAAAGTACCACTCATACCCATTTTCTCTGTGATGAACTGTATGCAAATCGCCATGTAGTAGCAGATGTATGCAGCAGGCAACATCCCTGGGAGAACATAACCCAGCATAGAAAACACTGAATCCTTCCCAAATGTCCTCTGCAGCGCTTGGAATATTGAGAGTGCTGGCATCATGAAAAGGGCCCAATAGAAGTTTAAGTATCCACTCCCCACTCCAAGTAATGTCCAACCAGCAGATGCCAATGCATTCAAAGCCACACCTCCCCAATGTGATCCCCAGTCAAGCTCTTTCTGCTCCACCTCATTGGAGATTTTGATCCCTCCATACCAAATTGCCCTGGGAAGCAATAATCCAGCAAGTGAAGCTGGAACAAACATGGTGTATGCAATCCAGGGGTGTGCGAACCATGTCATTGCTGTTGACGACACTGAGAGACGAAGAATTGCAATTAACAGAGGCAAAACTGTTGCTAGTACGCATCCTAATGTTTGGACCACTAATCCTACAAGAACTAATCTTATCCGTTTGTTGACTGTTGACTGAACCCCTTTGGATGCATAGTTAGGGATAAGCAACACAACACCCAATGGTAACAAGTGCAATCCTACTGCTACCTTTTGTGAATAGATGACCATCCATTGCCCAAAAACATCGAAGAAAATTGGACGCTTTTCAACAGGCTCTGGATTGGAAGCTCTATCTGTTGAGTTCTTCAATTCAGGAGCACTGGTAAAAGCCCGTAACAATGAAATCAAATTCTCACCCCGTGCTTGCAAGCTCTCTCGCCCCACTTTCTCTGGACGGTCATAGCCAGTGTGATATACATAACCATCCAGAATGAATAGTATATCAAGACCTGGGATATCACTAAAGTCCTGGGAAAAGACCCTGTAGTCCGTGTCACCAGGTATCAAAGGGAACACATCTTGAGCGGCAGTGTTGGCCATTGGGTACACTGCAGATTGGGCATAGACCCTGGAGGGCCAGGTGCCAGGCCCTGACTGAACAACAAGATCTGGTCCACTTGCACCAGAGGCTTCAATGTTGATTACTGCACCAAATGAGTCTCTCCATTTATGGGTTGTGATAAACCCATGGGCTCCAAGAAGGAAAAGCTCCTCTGCTCCATTGAAAAGGAAGACAATAGGAGATGGAGGGATCCAATTTGTGTCCACAATGTATCGAAAGACTTCAAGCATTGTTGCAACACAGGAAGCACAGTCAGCAGCACCTGGTGATCCCAATGGTCCATCCAAATGCCCATTCACTAATACTGCAGCTTCACCCTCCCGTGCTTCTTTGGCAGAAACCCTTACAGCAAGATTTCGAAGGTTCCGGTATGTATTAGAGATTGAATGCCCCAAAAAAACCATATTGAATGACCCAGTTGCGAATGAATCATCAATTTCAACTCGAAGTTCAGGAGAAGCCTTAATTTGCAGGTTCCGGAGCTCTGATTCAACATATTCAAAAGCTTGCTGGAGGCCAGAAGTTGATTGTTGGCGGTCCCTGATGTTGCCAGCAAGCTGCAAGATGTGTGCCATGGCTCTCTCTTGAGAGAACTTGTGAAGAGCAGTGGACGCTGGAAGTGGGGTGACATGCTTTTGGTACATAGATCTTCGAGCTAGCCACATTACAGGGGCATACAGCAGGACAAGAAAAAGTAATCCTCCAAGACTGACTTTGAATGCTTGAGTTGATGACAAAGGAACCAATGGCTTGGTTTTTTCCACACTACCATTTCTGTGATCCCCTGGAGCTTTCAGCCCAGTGTCTTGAGGCTTCAATGGTCGTCGAAGCATCTTGGACCCAATTTTGAAGAATAGAAGGGATTTGAGTAAACACAAAGAAGTCCAAGAGCAGAGTACCTGCACAAAAGAATAACCAATTAAGAAACTGAGCTCAACTTCCAAAACACTATCAGGTTTCTTGAACCCTACCTTCGTAAGAAGTTGGGGGATGAAGTACAGCTACCTGTACTGCTCACACAAGAACGATTGCTACCTTGAGCTTTCAGAATGGTCTGGTTGCATCTTAAAGTGCCACATGATAGCCACAATTATAGATATTGGTGATTTCAAATTGGTGATTGGACAACGTTGTAGGTATGGTATCTTTTCACAAACTTGATGATCATAGGTTTGGCACCTCAGGCTACATAGGTCCATTCTGAAATGATCAGGAATGAAGTGAAATGACTGCTTTGCACAGGTGATGAGGACAAGAGGATAACCATAGACAAATAAATCAAAGAGAGCCATGGTTCACTCCAGCAATTAGTCCCATATCCTGGAGCCTAAAACCATATGCATGAGAAATGCAGAAAAAAATCCATAACACTCTGAATGGTGATTGGGTCAGTTCAAGCGAAAACAAACATGACAAGAATGACCTTGTGAGTGTCACTCACAAAGCATCAAACAATTACCTATATCAGAAATATTAGTGACTAGCCGCCATTATTTCCCACTGAGCTTATCAGCTTTCCACAGTGGGGTGTAGATAAGTGTGTAGCAATCTGATCATAAGTTTTGGGCAGAAAACTACACAAAGATATGTGTCCTGAAGCCTAAAACTGGAGGAGATAATTCAATGCACAGACAAGCACCTGGCAGCAGATACAATCCTTCTAAAGCCCACAACAAATGTGCACATGCATGACATTGCATGGACCACATGACACATGCACACACATTCCACAGGTCCTCTTGCACTAGAATTTCTCCAAAGAATGCCTCTGGGAAAAGCCAAAATCTCTGGATCTTGAGCAAAATAGTCTCTTTGTCACAAGATTGAAATGTATCGATCAAACAGGATTGGCTGTGAAGCATCAACGAGATTTTATAATTAGTATTGTTCTTGAATCGGTATCTTGCTCTACTCCTCTCACACATAAAGGGAGGGGAGACAACAGATTCTTGATACATACCTGGCCTATGGAAACAACTAATTCTCTGAGATCGCCATCAACTCCTCCAAAAAGCAGCAGCTCCCTAAAGCTTCAAACCTGATGTTCTTGTCCATTTATTCCTTTGCCCCCTGGCTGGCGCCTCAACAACACTGCACAGAAAATCATTTCATGCACAAAGGAAGATAATCAGAAAATAAATTTGCGAGAGCGAGAGAGAGAGAGAGAGAGAGAGAGAGAGAGAGAGAGAGAGAGAGAGAGATATGCGCAAAACTTCCTGCACACGTAACAATAAAGCATATCAGGCTTTCAACATGAAAAACAAGATCGAACCAAAAACACTCACCTCAGAAGCTACTTGCTGGCGAGTGAGTAAGCGAGCAACAGCACAAGCAAAACATAGACCCAAAAAAATAAAATTCAGCAAGAAAACGGTTGTTGTTGTTGTTGTTTCTTGTCAGAAATGGAAAAGAAGGAAAGCAAAACACGATTGTCCACAAATGTCCACCTCATGGACATCCCTTCTGTTTTCCCCGGGAAACACACAAGACATAAAAATCCTCAATGAGAAGAAGCTGCTGCAGCTGGCAAAACGGGGAACTCTTTCCTTCCTGTATCTTGCTGCTTCCTGTAGCTTGCTGCGCTTGCAGCGGTGGGTGCGGCTCGATAATTTCGGTGGGTATCTGGAGACAAAGAACAGAACCTTTTTTGTGCGCGCACTGCTGATGGGGCGGTCATCGGTAAGGGCCCGCCATCGCCAGAAACCCTAATAGGAGGGTGGAGCAGGGGGGGGGTGAAACCCTAGGAGTCAGCCAGCTAGCTATCTCCTAATTATTGCTTCTTTTTCCCCTGACTGCCCCATTGCCCTACCAATATATGTCTGGTGATACCCGGTTGGTGCTGCCCAGACAAAAATTGTCTGAGACCTAAAATTTGGTGTCTCTGCTGCATCATGATCCATCTTATTATTATTATTATTGTCTTTGCTGGTTTCCAGCTCTTTGAAAAGACTTCATAATCAAAGAACCATTGGTCGGTCGGTAAGTCGGTTCTGGTTATTTCACAAAAACCTTGAAGAATCAAATTGGCTTCCATCAAATAACCAACAAAGAAGTAGTGGTTCTTTGGCCGATTCTTATGAATTTATTTATTTATTTATTTATTTATAGGGTATTATGAGAATCACAATTATATACCAAAACCCGATTATTCCAATTTTTAGAACCAGTGGGTAAGTAAGTAAGTAAGTAACATACCCAGTTTGATAATTGACGGGTATCTGTCCCTCATTCTAAGAACCGCCAACACTGCTGGGGACCCAGCAGGTGAGGGTGAAACCCAGCTGAGTTAACAATGGGTTTCACAGCTTGCCAATCTAATCCTGTTAAAAACTAGGTCTTGTAGGTAGGTAGGTAGGTACGAGAATAGGTGATTACTAAGTAAGTAAGTAACCTACTCTCCTACCTATCTATCTACAAGACCTTTTGGATTACATGGTTAGTATGTGAGTAAGGGCTAGAGGGGGGGCCGGCTATAGGGTTACTTAGTTAGTAGGTAGTAAAAACAGCCACAGAGGTAAGTAAACACCAGGGTTACCTAAAGGAATTGGAACCCAATGAAAAAAGTGTTTCATGTCCACCCACCCGTCATTCATTCATTCATTCATTCATCCATTCCTTGTAGTGGGCTGGAGGCTATTGGTTCACATTTAGGCTTATCAATACTTGCATTCACTTCAGGAATCATTCTTCTTGGCATGTTCTTGTGCAGTATGATCTCGCCCCCTCCCCCCTCACTCTCACCCACTTACTGACAGACATCAAGCAAGCTTGCTTGGGCTTTGATGTGCATTGCATCATTGCAAAATTGCAGCACTTATATGTGTGTGTCTTTTGTCATGTCTGCCTTTCATCATGTTGGCCTTTTGATGAGTTCTGTGAAGACATCATCATTGCGCGGCTAATGCGGCCAGCATGAACCAGTAGCACCCACCAGCATCCCATGCACGATGGATGGATGATAGTATGTGGATAGGAAACACTTTTCTGTTGCCTTCTCTTTCCCAAAGCTAACCAACTATTGTTTAGCTATGTATGAACCATCCACATGCACATATTTATCTACCTACTTAGTAACCATCAAGTTACATGCTTCACCTACAAGTTAATTTAGTGTTAAGTTAACCTAGCATTAGGTAGCTAAAAGTTCATTCACATTTGGCGTTAAACATTTAGTGTTAAGTAACCTAGCATTAGGTAGTTAAGTATTCATTCACACTTGGTGTTAAACATTTAGTGTTAAGTTAACCTAGCATTAGGTAGCTAAAAGTTCATTCACATTTGGTGTTAAACATTTAGTGTTAAGTAATCTAGCATTAGGTAGTTAAGTATTCATTCACACTTGGTGTTAAACATTTAGTGTTAAGTAACCTAGTATTAGGTAGTTAAGTATTCATTCACACTTGGTGTTAAACATTTAGTGTTAAATAACCTAGTATTAGGTAGTTAAGTATTCATTCACACTTGGTGTTAAACATTTAGTGTTAAGTTAACCTAGCATTAGATAGTTAAAAGTTCATTCACACAATGGTGTTAAACATCTAGTGTGTAATTAACTTAACATTAGGGTTATCATCGTAGCAAGTTTTAACACTAGCCTTGGGTGCATGCTTGTTTTTGCAAGCTAATGAACATTTGTTAGCCAACTATTAGCCTTTGTTAAAAAATGCACAAACAACTTCCTAAGCTTCTCATAACAAAGCAAATCTATGATTAAACATGAGGCTTTTTGTTCACTTATCCAACTATACTTATCACAAATGGTGAAAAACATTTTCCATAACCATGATTTACAGCATACTATTAGCAAAATTACACATCTTATCATCTTTTTATGTCTTTTCTTGCTCCAAAATTACATAAAGAATAAATTTAGGGTTGCACCATTGAACTTCTATCTAACCATGGAAAGATTTCAAGAAGAAGAGGTTTATGGACTACATCAACATAATATATTCCTAAAGATATTTTTTGATGTAGATAATGAAGTTACTAGTTTGTAGGAAAGAAATGAAGTCCATGTTGAAGAAAGGTTTTAGAATAATGTAACATTTGCATTTTTGTTGGACAAGTTTCAAGAGAGATATTAGGAATCTAGCAAGAATAATGAAAAAGAAATGCATATGTGAACATTTGCTTTGCAATTAATGTGCAATGTACTTAGGGTTAGTGTAGAAACAAATTCAACAAAATGAATGACAAGCACAATGTTGAGACCAAGAAGACCAATGTCCCATGTGCTCCACCTTTAGATTGATTTTGGTATGAAAGATTTGATTACTTGTTTGCTAGTATTGCTAAAATAGATGAAGTGCCCCATGGTGTTGATAAAGGAATCCACACTACTCATAGAGATATTGATGTTGTGAATCTTTATGATGAAAATGAAAGTGTTTTTAAGATTCAAGAGGTTCTTATATCCCTTTCGATTGAAACTTTTGTAATTGAATTTTAGGTTGTATCTCCAAGTTATAATTTTGATACATTAAGGATTAAGGTGTGGAAATTGCATGATGTTCAAAGTCAACTTAATAGAAAATTGGAAAAGAAGAAAATGAAAATAGATATTTGACCCAATATATCAAGCAATTTTTCATTAGTGTGAAAGAAATTGAGAAACTCAAAATAAAGATGAATAAAAAGATCAATTCATAAATTTATAAATTTAGTTATAGATTGCAACTATGTTTGTTGATGTGTCAAAGTTTAAAGAAATTAGTCCTAACAACCATTAGTGACAAGAGGTCTATTTAAGTTCATTATTGTTTTTGTGTTTTCAATCAAACCAAAAAAATTAATCCTAGCAATTAATAGTGACAAGCAATTCACTTCCTAAACTTTGTGTTTTCAATATTAGGTTGTGAAGATGAATTTTGTTTTGATTTGTAATTTGGAGGCCATAATCTTATAATAAAAGATTTGATTTGATGGTGCAATGTGAGTGTGAATTTGAGGTTTTTTACACATAATGGTGTAAATTTAAGGCTCACAAAACATAGGTACATAACTTTTTTCTATTGGAGGTGAAATTCCAAAATTTCATAATTTTTTTGTTGTTTATGAAAAATTAGGGGTTACTTTAAACTTTTTTTTAATGTGATGGTCTATTTTGCTCAAAAGGGGTTGTGTGACCACCATAAACCTTAATTGATTTTTTGAAAATTGATGTGATGGTGTGTTTTTTCGATTGGAAGATTTTTTGAAGGTTTATATGATGGTTTCCTTTGTCCTACTATGATGGAAATGGTTTCCTCTACCAAGAAAAGGTGTAAACATAAACATTATAAATAACCCATGCTTACATTAAATCAAGTTCTTTTGAATCCAAATTTGACACTTTTAGATTAATGTGGGTACTAAGGGGCTTCATTCAAACTATTTGATCACCACACATCTTTGGTGATTTTTTTTTGAAATTTTCTACGATGACGATGGTCTCCTCTACCAAGAAAAGGCATAAACACCAACATTATGAACATACCATGTTTACACTAAATCAAGATTTCTAAATCCAAATTTGACATGTGTTGGGATTAATACAAGTATTGTGAGGCTTCATTTAAATTGGTGGAAGTGACAATGTGATTGTTGGTTTATCGTAGAATTAGTATGATTTCTTTGCATAAGATTCAATGATCAATTTTTTTTTACTAATATTATTATAATAAAAGCCACCAAACTTCTTCATGGCTTATTTCAAACCCACCCTAAAAAATTATGTTATTTCTACAAACACCCATCCTTCAATAAATAGAAACAAATATTTTATTTTTTAAATTCATAATATTGGGTGATTAAACACACATCATTCATATGATGCAAGTCTTAATTTTTCTCCATTTACTTTTATTACCTCTACTTTTCTATGAGTAGGCAACATATGTGCATCAAATCTAAAATTAGGTTTTCGTGCCTATTTCCTAAATTTGTAAACCCTAATTGAAATTCATTGCACATCACACAAATTTTTTGCAATGCCAACATGCTACTACAACTTTTATTTTATCCATTCTTGAATTGAAATGCTTTAGAATTTGACATCTATTTTTCAATGAACCAATATCATTGAAGACTTGTCCTCTTATATTCTCACATTAAAATACATCTGCCATTTTGGGATGAGATTAAAAAAACTTAACCCAAAAATAAAACATAAAATAAAAAAATAAAATTTCATGGTTATTATTTAGTGCATTTAGTCTTGTGCTTCCTACTTACTTACCTACCTAGGTAAATAAGTAAGTACGTAGGCCCTAAATAAATATGTAGGTATGTAGGCTTTAAGACTTACCAACTTACCTACCTATGGTTATGTATGACCTACTTAACTATTAATATATATTCCAAAATATAATTAATATGCCAAGTGGAAATTTTTTATTATGCCACGTGTCACAATTTCAGACCATCATTAATAATCATAATGGACAATAAACATTGTGTCCATGAACAAATTTGTAAAAAATAGTTACAATTATATTTATAACCTCTAGTTATGACTTCACAATATTAAGGCATTGAGATTACCAAAAAGGAGTCAATTCCAACACCAAAATTTGAAAAACTTCATAATTCGTTTTATAATACAACAAATATTTTATGTTTTTTTAATTTTTGGAGTAGTTGCCCACACATCAACTTCCACTTGATTCCAATGCATGGATTGTTTGGGTTTTGCCACCATAATCAAGGAGGGTTTTTTTCTAATGGCTAGAACCTTCACAAGAATGGCAAAAAATCAACCCTAATGTGAGCTCATTACCAAAGAGAAAAGCCAAAATGCAATTTGAAAAAGAAGTAGACAAAAACATCCAAATGAAGAAAACCTTACCTTTTAAATTGAGCATTGCCAAAAGATTGAAAAATAGATTTAATTATCTTTTAAAAATGAATGGCTACATAAAAAGTTTGAAATGATATGCTTCTACAATGACATGTTTAAACAATTTGAAAAAAAAATCATAGAACAACCTCATGGGAAACATTACATACCAAAGCTTTAAAAAGGATTGTGTAAAAGTTGGAAGTTGTCTCTCAACATTTTGTGTCTCATTTTGTTTTCAAAAACTATAAAAATAGTCTTTAAAAACTAAACTCATGGGAACCCTAAAAAATGAACATTTGAATAACTACATTTCAAATTACCTCCCCATGCCTAAGATTTTGATGACGTTTTGTGTCCATGGCATGTTCATAATTAACTAACTCATTAGCTCGGAGGTGTGAGCCCACCATTTACTAGCTTCCAAGCTAATGGAGTTGCCATGTGCTCAACATTACTAACTTAACATTAAAACTCAATACTAGTATGGTTTGAAGACAAAACTTGCTTGATGAGACATGATTACAAGTTAGGCAATGCCCATAAGTTTAGCTCAAGCTTTGATTGTGAGTTTCAAACTTGGTGCTAAAGTTGAAAGTATAATGGTTGGCAATTGATGACTTGCTATGTATTGAAAAGCATAAAAACACCCCATGCCAACAATAACAACCCATTTCAATTTCAAACCAACCATCCATAAAGAAGAACCCCAAAACCTTTTTTAATTAATTATGTCCTCTAGTTGCAACCTCCTAGAATTTTTTGTTTTCTTAATGTAAAATTTAACTAATTTTGCTAATTTTTTGGAAAGAATTGTCAACTTCTCAATATCGCAAAATTTAAAAGAATTAAAAATAAATAAAATCCCAACATACAATGATCTCAAAAATAACCATTGTAAGATCATGTATGCTATTGATTGGCCTATTAAATTTATTGTCCAATTTTCATGTTTACTAGCATAGCTTGTGTTGTTGCCAAAGTGTGAACACATTCTTTATTTTTCACATTTGTAGAATTAAAATTTTCTAATTTTGGCAATGTGAACACATTGAGGGCTCAACTGATTTTTCCTTCCAAACCCAATTTTTGCAATTTGCTTGAATTTCTAGCAACAAAATCCACTCCAAAATCAATATCTTGCACAACTTAACTCTGACAATTGTAAAATAAACTCTATTAAATTTGACTCATCGAGGGCTTCCCAACAACACCAACAACACCCCAAATTCCAATACAGTTTTCAGTTTCAATTTTGTTTAGTTTTCATTGAGAAAATTGTTCAATAATCAAAGGCTTCCACACCATAGCTCCAAAGTCTCAAACCATGTTAGTGCATTCATCAAGAGCTTTCCAAAGGTACCAAGAGCATGGCATGAAGCTCCAAACAGTCTCAAACCAAGTTAGTGCATTCATCGAGGCTTTCCAAAGATACCATGAGCATGGCATGAAGCGCTGTGATTTGGGAGATCTCAGCGTGACAAAACAAAACAAAACAAACTACCTTTGCTTGTAGATAGATTGGTGGGGACAGGGAACTAATTAGCACTTCATGTCAGATGTAAACATTGGTAAAGGTCCCAATAGATTGTGTGTGGGAAGATGGTCTTACACTCTCCATCAAGTACTATCAAATTAATAATACAGTCCTGTAAAGCTTTATTAAAAAACACACCATAGATTAGGAAAATGTACAAAGGAGAAAAATAAAGGAAAACTATCAAATTCCCTTCCCTTTCCCACTTACCTCCCAAGAGAAGTAAGATCTGATCGCAGTCTTCAAGAACCATCCATGGGAACACACCTTCATTCGTCAAGAAAACAGATCTAATTTTCACAGTTTTCATTGGCATTTAGAAACCTCAGATGTGCATCCTCTCTCTTCAAAAAAACTGCAAAGATGGTAAATATTAGTCAAAGCAGTTCCAATATGAACCAAAGAATGTCATGCATAAATATGTTTTTTTTTCACTTCTTGTCTTGTCCCTCTTTAAGCCTACCAGCAACAGCTTCTCTTATGGAGAAGACAAGCTTTTCCAAACTGATCTCACAACTATAGACACAAAGTGCAGCCATGCATGTCGCAAACACATAGTATCGAAACTCTACAATGTCTACAGGTAGAAGCTTGTGCGCCCACTTGTAGAGCCATGTGAGCAGCATCTTGGAGCTCTCATCTTTTCCTTCTTTCATCATCGCTTCATGTATACCTTACACATTGAAGAATAGAGATCAAGAGCATCAGATGGAAACTGCTTTCAACTGACCCCATTGAACATCATTTTGTTGATGCAAAAATCCTTTAGCCATATCCTTTCTCAACAATCTGACCAAGTACTACCCATTCCATAGGCATCATGACACTCCTTTACATTGTATAAGAAAATTCATATACAAAATTATAAAAAGACAGTGGGAATACCACAGCAGCCATGGTCATCAATTTATAAGTTCCACCAAATCCAGAGTCTGGAAGAAACTGATGCAACTCAATCCTAAGATTACACTCCACCAGAATACAACACCATATTCTGGTGGTTTAACCAGATGGAATCAACAGATTCAAATATGTGCAGTATAAACATATCCATCAACCCTGAAGCCAACACCATATTCTGGGGTTTAAGTATAAACACTATGTATGACATACTTGATTAACTACAAGTAGTCACATACAGTATGTGCCTTGACCAACTTGAATGTAAACCTCAGAGAAAAAAAAGGTCTGGAAGACACCTGGCTAAAGTGCCTCAATTTCTCTGCAGCCACCTACTTAACCATGCCAAGAGGAGACAGACTGTTATGAGCAAGCATCAATCAGATGAGTTTTGTTGGATGAGGCAAAGCTAGGAGAGTCTATAGAGGGTCTACATGTAGAGTTTTCACTTCCAGATGGGAGCTTTGGAGCACATAACTAGTTTAGCACCAAAGAAACCTAACATAGTAGCTCTCAGTTTTATCAATGGAGGTTGTGCACCAGTGATAGGAGAAACATTCATATTAACTCCTTCAACCACCTGAAGCAGCAGACCTCTGAAACTGCCATTACTAAACCTGGATGCATGCCATATGCATCTAGGAAAATGGTTACCTGCAACAAAGCCCCCGGACATTGATCTTTTCACATTTAAATCAAACTGCCTGGGATTGTCCCTTAAAACTTCAGCTGCCTCATGGTTGAGGGGGTCATCTGGATTAGGATCCTGCAATCCATCATGTATCACAAAGTCACTACAGGAGCAATATGCTTGAATTCCAACATGAGGCAGGGAAGCTATTCCCCTTGTGTGAAAAGCCAATACCAGAGTGAACAAACCCAGCAAGTCCAAAGGCAGGGACAAAGCTTTTCAAATTAAGTCTTAGAGGGAAATGGAAGAAGTACCAGGAAAAGGTACTGAAGGCCATACAAAATAGAGTTGACACTAAGCACAGGGTTCCAGTCCTCCCGAAGAATGTTCAAACACACATTGCCCTCCAAATCTATGTTTGGGTGATAAACCTGCAGATGCATTCCCCCCACTTGAACTTACTGGCAACAAATCAAGCCCACAGATGCCTCTAACTTCACTAGACCTGCTGTTATGGAGAACAGCATACATGCAAATTCTTGTTGCCACACATCCAGCAAATAGTAGACTGCAGAATGCAAGTGCACCTTCTAAACTGCGCAATCTAGTTCTATAACAAGAGCTCACCTTGGTCTTGCATTTCACCTTTGGTGCCTCATGTGGGTACACTTGTGATATCTGGAAACTGAACACAAATGTACCTCCTCTACAATCCAACACACAAACTAGAGTTCAGAGACCACAGACCAAAGACAACCAACCAGATGCAAAAAGAGGTATCATACATTACAAGCTTCACTGTATCTTCTTGTCAGGTATCAGCCACACCACAGAAGAATCAAGGAATCTCTCAAAGACCAATCCACAAGGAGCTCCCCTATAGACAGCTGTTCTTAGTGCCTGTGCAGTGCATTTTCATCTCAAGAGAGCAACCATGAATTTACTTAGTCCTAAAATCAGTAAGTCTCTATGGGCACAAGATAAGGAGTCAACCCAATATAACCAGTCGAATTCACCAGTCCTCTTGGTCAATGAAAAGAATGTTTTTTCTTTCTTGCATTCTTTGTAGCTATGGTGTATGCACAACAGCTCAGTTGCACAAACTGAAATATGTGCTCTCAAAATGCACCTACTAATCAGAGAACAGCAGTAAAACAGTCATGAGTGCAGCTTGAAGCCAAGAACAAGAAAGAACCCACTTCCAAGGTGACGTCAGAAAGAAAAATGAACTAACTGGTAGTAGCCCTCATCAGGTCGAATTGTGATCTCAAAATTGAGAAGATTATCCTTGCCATTGGGGAAAGATATTGATGTTGTCTTTGCCAGATTCAACTCACTAATATCTGCAAAAAAATCCATGCCAACAAACCATTACTCCAATTTTTTTTGCATCCATGCATGTGCAAGAATCAACACAAAAACATCCAACAGTAACTGTGCATTACCATGATTGAACACAATGTGAATCCATATCTATGAGATTGCAGAGAAACTTTGATGATAACATGACAATGAGTACAGTCATAACCTTGTAAGGGTCACTCACAAGGTGTCAGACCATCATATTCATCACAAATAGCAGTGACAAGCTACTATGACTACCCACTGACTTCATCAGCTCCCAACAACAGTCAGTGGTTGTAGATAAGCATACAATAATCAGACTGCTACCTTCTGCAACTGCAATTTCATCACATGCTCCAGACAATCATTGACTCAAAAGACATGGCAGTGACATATCCCCAACTTGCTTTTTCTTAGAGGCCCTCTTCAATATGATGAGAGACATCTGATGCAATTCGATAGAAAACCCTAACTGGAGCAATGCTACATCACGTTACAAAGAAAATACATCTGGGAACAACCTGAATACACCCATTCTACAAATTCAACAAAGGTGTACCACCCAAGTTATAAGCCAGCTATGGCCACAACCATTGTAAGAAAGTGCATACAGGAAAACAGAGATGAGAGCAAACCTTTCTGTAATCGCAACTCGCCAGCACTTTGCTTCTTGATTGGCACATGTCCATTGGCACTTTCAGCAGCTTCTTTTTGCTTTTGCTTCACACTGAATAGTTTAATCATTGTAAGTCCAATTCCTCCAGCCCCCTGGCTAACACACAAAAAATCCTCCATCACAGCCAGCCCTACGACAACACTAAACAGCATGTCCACTCTGGCACAGAAATTGTTGCACCACCACCACCGGTCTAACAAAACTCTTAATCATAATCTACTCTCTTCAGAAGACCCCAGCCACCATATGGTCAATGTTGCACCAGCCATCGAAAATACAAACAACAAAAGCAACCATCTGCAGGTCGGCACTCGACAACAATCACATACAGACACACAGACAGACAGACCTTTAAGCTAAAGAAGCGAGGAATCATCACAGGGGCCAATTTACCACTCTCGATTCGCCTTTCGGTTTCCTCCCTTAGCACGACCGCAACCCACAACTTCCTCAATTCCCCAGTAGAGAAGGCTCCGCAGAAGGAAGGTCCTCCTCTTCCCGAAACCCTAGCCAACCCCTACCTGCAGCCAGAAGACGCAAACGATATAAACAAACAGGACAAGAAACCGATTGAAGATTGTGGAGAGGGGGAAAAAAAGAGAAACAGACAGAGACAGAGACAGAGGCAGAGGCAGAAACAAAGAGACCTACATGAGAACGGAAGAGCAGCCCAAACCCTCAGACGTGCACGCTGCTCAAACGCTTTTATTGTGGCCATTGCAGGCAGGAAGAAGGCAGAGAGCCTGGGTCGCATGACCATAGCCATCATGTGCGTACCCGAGCGTCCCCGCACCTCCTCGCCATCACGGGTCGCAAGGGGGACCGAGATTTCGGTGCCGGAGCAAACGCGCGTCCCACACTGTGTTCGATCGCAAATCCGAGGTCTCCATTACGGAGTCTTCAACAACGCCAATGTCCACCACAAAAATTTTCTTTTCATTTTTTTGGGGTTCCCTCTTAACGATCTGACGAAGTCCTTGCGAACTGGATATCCTGGCAATGGGTTTTGAGCGGATCGGAATGAAATGATTGCTGCGGCTCGCTGGATCGACTCTCCTTTGGTTTCTTTT
>Ga0116229_10007600_pt1 | contig 17100 bp, 17 predicted proteins | sample S1TSphgellanicum_3_FD_87313 | JGI IMG/M metagenome (GOLD analysis project Ga0116229, IMG submission 87313) | Host-associated microbial communities from peat moss isolated from Minnesota, USA - S1T2_Fc - Sphagnum magellanicum MG | ecosystem: Host-associated > Plants > Peat moss > Unclassified... | reverse complement strand
TTATGAACCGAGAAAAAGGCAAAGAATTTTGGGCGGGACTTTTCCTGCTGGTGGGGTTGGTGCTGATCGCGGGATTGATCATTTTGTTCGGCGAGGTGCCGGACTTGTTCAAGCCGGTCTATCATGTGACGGTGAAGTTTTCCGATGCGAGCGGGTTGCTGAAGGGCAGCGATGTTTACCTTGCGGGCGCGGTCATCGGCAAGGTGACGTCCGATCCGAAATATATCCCGGACACGCAGGATGTGGAAGTGCACATCAAGATCGACAAGAGCGTGGCCATCCGCAACGACGCCTCGTACGAGATTGGTGACTCGGGCCTGCTGGGCGATCGGTTCGTGGTGGTGAAGCCGGCCAAGCTCGAACCGGGCCAGACCGATCCAAGCCCCTATGTCGAGGATGGCGATGTGATTCAGGGGCACACCGAGCCGGGACTGCCGGAGATCATGTCCTCATCGAAGCCGCTGATCGACCGCGCCAATCATATCGCGGCGCAGCTCGACGACATGATCACGCGCCTGAATACGGATGTTTTGCCGAGCACGAGCACGGATGACTTGAAGGAGACGATCCTGACCTTGCGTCATGTGGTGGACAACAGCGACAAGATGATCACCAGCGCCAATGAGCTGCTGTCCGAGGCGAAAGACGGCAAGGGCGTGATCGGGCGGCTAATAAATGACCGCAGGCTTGCCGATAACGTGGCAACGTTCATCGCGAACCTGAAGGCCCACGGTCCGGTTTTCTATCACGACGATACCGGCGACAGCAACAAGAAGAACTAATTTCATGAGTGAACCCCTCAGCGCAGTGGTGGTGGCGGCCGGGCGCAGCCAGCGCATGGGCTTTGACAAGCTGCTGACGCCGCTCAACGGGCGTCCGCTGCTGGTGCATACGCTGGAGGGCCTGCTGCAGACGGAGATTCCGGCGGAGGTGATCCTGGTCATCCGCCCGGGCAGCCGGAAGGAGATGGAGGCGGTGATCGATCCGCTGCGCGACCGGCTGCGGATTCGTTTTGTGGAGGGCGGCGCGCAACGGCAGGACTCGGTTTGGGCCGGCCTGCAGGCGGTTTCCGATTCGTCGGAATTTGTTTTGGTGCACGACGCGGCGCGGCCTTTCGTGACGAAGGAGCTGATCGACGTGGTGCTGAGCGCGGCGAAGGCGTCGGACGCGGCGGTGTGCGGCGCGCCTTGCAGCGATACGCTGAAGGAAGTGGCGGAGGATGGGCTGGTCGTGCAGACGCTGGACCGTTCGCGCATCTGGAGCGTGCAGACGCCGCAGATTTTCCGCACGAGGCTGCTGCGCGAGGCTTACCAGGCCGCGCTGGCCTCGGGCGAGACGTTCACGGACGACACGGCGGTGGTGGAGCGGGCGGGGCATCCCGTGCGCATCGTGCTTTATCACGGCATCAACCTGAAGGTGACGACGCCGGCGGACTGGGCGCTGGCGCAGGCGCTGTTGCGTTCCGGCGAGGGCGAGGGCAGTCCGGGCATGCACCTGCGCAAGCAGCTGCACGACATGAATAATCACCTGACGCCGCTGCTGGGCTATGCGTACCTGCTGGTGAATGAGTCCGAGGAAGGCTCGCGCGCGAAGAAATTCGCGACGAGCATTCAGGGCGCGGCGGAGCGCTGCCAGGTGACGACCGCGGCGATTCAGAAGTTGGTGCGCGAGCTTTTCCCGAAGAAGGGGGAGTAGCGCAGTTCGGTGGCCCGGACAACTTGTTGTCCGGGTGGCGCAGCGCAGCGGAGCCACAGGAAGCCACCGTTAGCATTCGCACCTTTACCGGTGGCTTCCTGTGCGTCCGCGCTGCTGCGCTCCCGCACCCGGACAACAAGTTGTCCGGGCCACCCAAGGCAAGCCGCGGGCTACCGCTTGCCGCGTCCGCGCTCGTCCGCTAGGGTTTGCGGCCATGCACGGGCTTGAGTTGCTGCACGATCTGGCGGCGGTGATGCTCCTGGCGGGCGTCGTCACGATCCTTTGCCATCGCTTCAAGCAGCCGGTGGCGCTGGGCTACATTATCGCGGGCGTGATTCTTGGGCCTTACACGCCGATCCAGTTCGTGCACGACAAGGACACGATCGATGGCCTGGGCCAGATCGGCGTGGTGCTGCTGATGTTTTCGCTGGGACTTGAGTTCAGTTTTCGCAAGCTGACCAGCGTGGGCGCGTCGGCCTTCGTGGCGGCGCTGCTGGAAATCACGCTGATGATGTGGCTGGGCTACGAGGTGGGCCGCTTTTTCGGCTGGAACACGATGGACAGCGTTTTCCTCGGCGCGATGCTTTCGATTTCCTCGACGACGATCATCATCAAGGCGCTGAGCGAGCTGGGCAAATCGCGCGAAGCGTTCGCGGAGGTTATTTTCGGCATTCTCGTCATAGAAGATATCCTGGCCATCGTGATGCTGGCGTTGCTGTCGGGCTTCGCGAAGACGGGCCACCTGCACGCGGGAGAGGCGGGAACGGACGTGCTGAAGCTGGCGGTGTTTTTTGCGATGGTGCTGGTCGTTGGTTTCATTTTCGTGCCGCGCCTGTTCGATTACGTGGCGCGGTTCAAGAGCGACGAGATGCTGCTGGTGACGGCGCTGGGCCTGTGCTTCGGCGTGGCGCTGGTGGCGACGATGAATAATTACTCGGTGGCGTTGGGCGCGTTCCTCATTGGTGCGGTCATCGCGGAGGCGCGGCAACTGCACAAGATCGAGGAGCTGGTAGCGCCGTTGCGGGACATGTTCAGCGCGATTTTTTTCGTGACCATCGGCATGTTGATCGACCCGCACATGCTGGTGCAGTACTGGGTGCCGATCCTGGTCATTTCGCTGCTGGTGGTGGTGGGCAAGGTGGTGACGTGCAGCTTCGGCACGTTCGTGGGCGGGCGCGACCTGAGCACGTCGCTCTGCGTGGGCATGGGGCTGGCGCAGATCGGCGAGTTTTCGTTCATCATCGCCGGCGTGGGCGAGAAGCTGGAAGTGACGAGCGATTTTCTTTATCCCATCGCGGTCGCGGTGTCGGTGATCACCACGCTGGTGACGCCCTATTTGATCCGCGCGACCGACCCGATGGTGCGCGGGATCGACCGCGTCGCGCCGCGCGGGCTGATGCAGGCGCTGGAAGTTTACACGGCATGGATCGGGTCGTTCTCTGAGGGCTCGGCGAGCCCGGTGACGCTGCTGGTGCGGCGGATGGGCTGGCAGCTTTTGGTGAACGTGCTGCTGACGGTGGGCATCTTCGCGCTCGGCGCGTGGGTGGCGCAATTAGACACGCCGTACAATTACCTGCCGAAGCCGATTCGCACGCAGGCCATCTATACCACGCTGGTCTGGTTCGCGGTGATGCTGCTGAGCTCGGGCATTTATCTGGCGAGCGCGCGCAAAATCCAGGCGATGAGCATGCTGGTGGCGGAGGTCGCGGTGCCGTTCGCCTCGGGCGGGCAAAGCGCCGCGTCGGTGCGCATGGTGATCAGCCAGGTGTTCGTGCTGCTGTCGTTCGTGGTGATGGGCTTCCTGACCATCCTGTTGAGCACGTCGATCCTGAGCTCGGTGAGCCTGATCGTGCCGCTGCTGGGCATCGGGACCGGGATGATCTTTTTGTTCCGGCGCATTTTGGTGCGCGTTTACAGCCGCGCGGAACTGGCGCTGCACGAGACGCTGATCGAGCTGCCGCGGCTGCAACGCGAGCGGCCGAAGGTGATCAAGGAGATTCTGCGCGACGCGGAGCTCGACACGATGGAGATTCCGCCGGGGTCGGTGATGATCGGGCGCAGGCTGCGCGACATCCCGCTGCGGCAGCAGACCGGCGCGAGCATCGTCGCGATCGAGCGCCACGGCCAGCGCGTGATCAATCCCGGCCCGGACGAGACGATCCAGCAGGGCGACCGCGTGCTGCTCCTCGGCGAGCTGGAGCAACTCCCCGCCGCGTGCGACCTGCTGGCGATGAAGGCTGAGTAGCGCCGGCAAGCCTCGGCTTTTTTCCGGCCGAGCCGTTTTTCGACCCGCTTCCCGTGCGCTTTTGCAGTGGCAAATCGGTGCCCGCCGCTTGTCGGGGCGTCTCTGCTATGGCACGCTAGCCACCGGGAAATGTGGGAGCGCAGTCGGCGGAGACATCAACTCTATGAACACATCTTGGTACCAGGACGCCTTGTCCGCTTCGCTGGAAACGTCGAAGTGGGAGCATTTGCCGGTCGTTATTTTCGAGCAGCCGAAGATCGCGGCGGCGCGGGTGGCCCGGGAGATCGCGGACCTGGTGCGGAATCGCGAGGCGGACGGGCTGAAGGTGGTGCTCGGGCTGGCGACGGGCTCGACGCCCATTTTTGTCTATCAGGAGCTCGCGCGGCTGCATCGCGAGGAGGGGCTGAGTTTCCGCAACGTCATCACGTTCAACCTCGACGAGTATTTTCCGATCTCGCCGGATCACGCGCAGAGCTATCACCGCTTCATGCGCATGCATTTCTTCGACCACATCGACATCCCCGCCGCGCAGATCCACATCCCCGATGGCGCGCTGGCGCGGGAGAACGTGCCGGCGGCGTGCGAGCGTTACGAAAAGATGATCGCCGAGGCGGGCGGGATCGATCTGCAGATTCTCGGCATCGGACGCACCGGCCACATCGGGTTCAACGAGCCGGGCTCATCGCGGCGCAGCCTGACGCGGCTGATCCATCTCGACCGGCTGACGCGGATCGATGCGATCAAGGATTTCCAGAGCGAGGAACTGGTGCCGCGCACGGCGATCACCATGGGCGTGAAGACGATTTTGCAGGCGCGCCGCGTGGTCATCATGGCCTTCGGCGAGCACAAGGCGGCGATTGTCGCCCGCGCGGTCGAGGGCGAGGTGAGCTCGGAGATTCCGGCGACCTTTTTGCAGGACCACGAGGATTGCCTCGTCGTGCTGGATCGCGCGGCGGCGAGCGGCCTGACGCGCATCCAGACGCCGTGGCTGGTCGGGCCGCTGGAGGAAAGCGGGCTGGCCTGGACCGATTCCATGCTGCGGCGCGGCGTGAACTGGCTCGCGCAGCAGACGGGCAAGGCGATCCTCAAGCTGACCGACGAGGACTACAACAGCCACTCGCTCGGCGAACTGCTCTCGCAGCACGGCAATGCGTACGAGATCAACCTGCGCATGTTCCGGCAGGTGCAGAACACCATCACCGGCTGGCCCGGCGGCAAGCCGGCCGGCAAGGACAACGCGCCGGTCTCGCAGCCGCGGCCGCTGCGCAGCGCCTCGGCGGCGACCTACCCGAAGCGCATCCTGATTTTCTCGCCCCATCCCGGCGACGACGTGCACTCGATGGGCGGCACGCTGCTGCGCCTGGCCGAGCACAAGCACGAGGTGCACATCGCCTATCAGGTTTCCGGCAGCGGCGTGGTGAAGGACGAGGTGCTGCAGCGCTACCTCGATTTTCAGCAGCACGTCACCGGCGCGAAGGCGGAATGGAACGCGGCGAACGCCTCGTCGCTCAAGGCGGCGATCTGCCGCGCGGAGGCGCGGGCCGCGGCGCGCGTCTGCGGGGTCGATCCCGACGACCTGCACTTCCTCGACCTGCCATTCTACGAGAAGATGGGCGAGAACTACCGCCAGGTCAGCGGCGAGGACATTGCCATCACGGCGAAGCTGCTCGCGCAGGTGCAGCCGCACCAGATCTACGCCGCGGGCGACCTGGCCGATCCGCACGGCACGCACCGCATCTGTCTGGACATTCTCACGCAGGCGCTGAAGCAAAGCCGCAAGGAGCCGTGGTTCGCGCACTGCGAGGCGTGGCTCTATCGCGGCGCATGGGCGCCGTGGCCGATTCACGAGGTCGACATGGCCGTGCCGCTTTCACCGGCGGAAACCGCCCGCAAGCAGCGCGCGATTTTCCAGCACGAAAGCAGCAAGCACCAGGGCCCGCTCTTCGGCGGCGATTCCGGCGAGCCGGATAATGTGCCGCTTGATGGCGCCCGCGCCACCAGCCGCCTCTTCGACGCCCTCGGCATGCCCGACTACGAGGCGATCGAGACGTTCCATCGGTGGGAGTTGGCGTAGGGGATGGAACGCGGCGATTCGATCGCGATGACTCACGGGATTTTATGAGCTTAAAATTTCGACTGGGATTCGTGCTCGCCGCAGCGGTGCTGGCACTGCCCTTGCGGGCGGCGGAATCACCGCTGCCGAAGCAGTATCTGAACATTTACCTGAAGATCAACGAGGCGGAGCAATCCGAGCGCAAGGGAGATTTTAAAAGTGCGGAGGACGGTTTCGTCGCGTGCTACCAAGGCCTGCTCGCTATCCAAAAAACCGATCCGGATTGGCAATCGGCGCTGGTTCTGCATCGCTTGGCCGACTGCAAGGGCAAGATCATCGAGTTGTCCGCGAGGGCGAATCCGGGTGCGCCCTTGCCTGTGGCCTTCGCGGCAGTGCGGACTTTGCACAACATCTACCCTTGGAAATCCAACGTGCCGGCGAGTGTATTTTGGATAGGGGAAAACGATTCGAAGGCCAGCGCATGGGCCGCGCAATGGGTGCGTGAAAATGGCGGCGTTGATAGTCCGACGGACCGCAACGGTTACGCCGCGGGCAATCATGCGTCGAGGGCGAATCCGTTTTACGTCGCGCTACCCTTCAATGATCTTGCTCACCCGGGCCTCGCGCAAAAATGGCTGCCGAAAGGCTGGGTACGCGCGGCCAAGAACGGCCAGCCAATATCCGCCTGCAAGGACCGTTGGGTGGAGTTGAAAAATGGGCGCGGCGATGTTTGTTACGCGCAGTGGGAGGATGCGGGCCCGAAGACGGATGAGGCGGAATATGTTTTTGGCGAGGCAGCGGCTCCCAAGGCAGGTGGACCGGGAATCGAGGTGTCGCCGGCGGTGGGAGAATATCTCGGCTCGGGCGAACAGAACGCGACGCTATCGTGGCGTTTCACCGATGACGCAGATGTGCGGCCGGGCGCCTGGATGAAGCTGGACGAGCAGGCGGTGATTTACACGGCGATGTCGGAACCTCGATGAAGTAGCATTACGTTTGAGAGGCTGGCGCGTCTTGGCACGGCAATTTCTAACCGGGCAAAAAGTGTCTGGTCTTGAATCATGCGTCAGAAAAGTGAGGGGAATTTTGACATTGGGCGGGCTTTGGCAAATGGGTTTGTTCGATTGAAAAGCGTTGGTGCTTAGGTAGATGTGGAGTTTGTTTCTTGGGTGGCATGGAGGGTGATACAGATCGAGGAGGTTTCCAGCCCACTTACACGAAAGGTCTCCATGCCCGTCTCCCGTCAGTCGGTTTGCCCGAAAATTGATGCCGATCTTCTTGCCGAATACATTCTGGCCGATCCGGATCGGCGGCGGGATATCCTGCTCGATGAATGCGCCGAGCCGGAGGCGCCGCGCTATTTCCTTGCGGCGGATGAAACGCTTTGCGCGTACCTGCTGAGCATCCCGAAGCAGGAATCGGCGGTGACGCGCAAGATCGAGGTGCTGCAGACGCTGCAGGCGTTCGCGCCGGACAAGCAGGTGCGCATCGCGGACAACATCGCGGCGCTGGAGGCGTTCCTGTCGCATCCGAAGCGCGAGTTTCTCGACAATCTGGAGACGTTTCCCGGTCCGCGGCAGGGAATGCTGCGGCTCGCGGGCGTGAACGTGGCGGTGTGCCCGGAGATCATCGCGGTGGACACGCGGACGAACAGTTTTGGTTTCGTGAAACTGCGCTTTTCGCGCCGGCCGCTGGAGCCGGATGGGGTGGATCACCTCGCGGGGATGCTTTATGCGTTCGCGCAGCTTTGCACGGCGCGCTTCCAGGGGACGCTGAACCTGGACCTGACGTGTGTGGTGGATGTGTTCGATGGGACGATCATCCGCGCCAACGCGGTGCGGGTGGGGCGCTGGGGCAAGGTGCGCACGGCCTGCGCGGAATTCGCGAGGAGCTGGGCGATGTGCCACGGGCGTACGGGGAGCGGGCGGGCGTCGCGGCGGTTGCGGCGCTGAGGGGAGGGTTTCGCGCGGAGGCTTTGGAGGGACGGAGGGGAAGAGGAAGTAAGCGCGAAATGGAATTTCGGGGGTAGCATGGGCGTTCCCAAATGGAGTTTGGGAACGAGGGAGGCTTTCACACCCTGGGCGAATCTGGCGCTAATCGCGATACACATCCTTGCGATGTCGGATGCGTGCAATTTCGATCAAGTTGCGCTCACGATGAAATTGATAGACGACCCGGTAATCGCCGATGCGGATGCGGTAGGTGAGATCACTGCCGACCAATTTCTTGCTCCCTACCGGCAGCGGATTTTCGGCGAGGGCTCGGACGGCTTCGACAATGCGGGGTATTTGCTCCCGCGCGACGCGGCGCAGGTCTTTTTCCGCCGATCGCTTGAACTCAATCGTGGAGGAGGCCATCCTTTTTCAGATTGGCAATGACCTTCGCGAGGGGAACGCTGGGCTCTTCGGCGCGTTCGGCGACCACGGCCAAATCTTCAAGGTCTTCCAGCAGCGCCTCATATTCGGCAATGGGCAGGATGACGGACGTTTTTTCCCCGCTTTGATTGGTGACAAATTGCGCGTTAGGGCTCACAGCCAAAGCGTAAGTTATCGCGCGGAATTGTCGAGGCTACATCATCCCGCGCTCGGCGAGGGCGCTGGTCATGGAGACTTGTTTCTCGAGGGCGGCGGTGTAGTCGAAGTCGGGCTTGGCGATGGGGTCGGCGGCTTCGCTTTCGATGACTTGCGCGATCTCGGTGGACCACTCGTTCACAGATTTCTTCGTTTCGAGGCAGGCGAGGGCCTGGATGGCGGCGCCGAGCGCGGCGCCTTCGGGTTCGGCCAGCGTGACGACGCGGCAGCGGAAGATGTCGGCGCAGATTTGGCGCCAGAGCGCGCTTTTGCTGCCGCCGCCGGTGAGGCGGATTTCCGTGGGGGTGATGCCGAGCGTGCGCATGCGCTGCAGGCCATAGGCGAGGCCGAGCGTGACGCCTTCCATGGTGGCGCGGGCGAGGTGCGCGGGCGACATGGTGCGGGTGGTGAGGCCGTGGAAGACGCCGGTGCCGTTGGGCAGGTTGGGCGTGCGTTCGCCTTGCAGGTAGGGCAGGAAGAGGAGGCCGTCGGCGCCGGCGGGGACGGTCTTGATCGCTTCCTCCATTTGCGCGTGGGACCAGCCGAACATTTTGCGCGCGGCCTCGGTGGCCACGGTGACGTTCATGGTGCAGATGAGCGGGAGCCAGGCGTCGGTGCTGTCGCAGAAGCCGGCGACTTCGCCGCCGGGATCGATGACGGTTTCTCGCTGTAGGCGTAGATCGTGCCGGAGGTGCCGAGGCTGCAGGTGACGCGGCCGGGCGCGACGTTGCCGGTGCCGATGGCGCCCATCATGTTATCGCCGCCGCCGGCGCTGATGACGATGTTCGACGGCAGGCCCCAGCGCGTGGCGTGCTCGGGGCGGAGCTGGCCAAAGTGCTGGCGCGAGGAGAGGAGCGGCGGCATCTTGTGGATGAGGCCGGGGTCGATGAAGTCGAGCACGTCGCCGGCCCAGTCGCGCTTGCGCACGTCCATGAGCGCGGTGCCGGAGGCGTCGCCGTACTCCATGTACTTGTTGCCGGTGAGGTAGTGGTTGAGGTAGTCGTGCGGGAGCAGGACGGTGGCGAGCCTGGCGAAATTTTCCGGCTCGTGCCGCTTGAGCCAGAGAATTTTCGGCGCGGTGAAGCCGGGGAGCATGTCCATGCCGACGCGCTCGATGACTTCCTTGGCGCCGCCGAAATGCTCGCGGATGAGATCGCACTCGGCGGTGGTGGAGGTGTCGCACCAGAGCTTGGCGGGACGGATGACCTTGCGCTCGCGGTCGAAGGGGACGAAGCCGTGCTGCTGGCCGCTGACGCCGATGCCGGCGATTTCCTTTTTGCGCTCGCCGAGTTTGCCGGCGATTTCCTGGATGGTTTCGTCGACGGCGGTGCTCCACGTGGCGGGGTCCTGCTCGAGATGGCCGGGCGGGAGGCCGGGCAGGACGTCGTAGGCGCGCGTGGCGGAGGCGATGATTTTGCCGGTGGCGGCGTCCAGGGCGATGGTCTTGGTGCTTTGCGTGCCGCAGTCGATGCCGAGGTAGATCATGGGGGAAGGGTAAAGGGAAAAGGGAAAAGGGTAAAAGGCGAAAGACACAATCGGCTTGATTGCCGCCCTCGCCCGTGCACGCTTGGCTTCCCATGTCCACTTCCCATTTCCCGAAGATCAAGGCGATCCGATACGAAGGACCGCAGAGCACGAATCCGCTGGCTTTCCGCTATTATGATCCCGACGAGAAAATCGAGGGCAAGACGCTGAAGGCGCAGATGCGGTTCTCGATCGCCTACTGGCATGCGTTCCGTGGTGTGGGGGCGGATCCGTTCGGGCCGGGCACGATTGTGCGGCCGTGGGAAAAGGGGAAGGACCCGGTTTCCATCGCGAAGGTGCGGATGGATGCGGCGTTTGAGTTTTTCCAGAAAATCCAGGCGCCGTTCTGGTGCTTCCATGACCGGGACATCGCGCCGGAGGGCAGCTCGCTCGCGCAGTCGAACAAGATTCTCGATAAGATCGTCGCGCATGCGAAGGGATTGCAGAAGGCGACCGGCGTGAAGCTGCTTTGGGGCACGGCGAATCTGTTTTCGAATCCGCGCTACATGTGCGGCGCGGCGACGAATCCCGACGCGCACGTTTTCGCCTACGCCGCGGCGCAGGTGAAGAAAGCGATGGAAGTCACGAAGACGCTCGGGGGTGAGAACTATGTTTTTTGGGGTGGCCGCGAGGGTTACGAGACGCTGCTGAACACGAACCTGAAGCGCGAGCAGGAGCACCTCGCCGCGTTCCTGCACATGGCGGTCGATTATGCGAAGCAGATCGGCTTCAAGGGGCAGTTCCTGATCGAGCCGAAGCCGAAGGAGCCGACGAAGCACCAGTATGATTTCGACGTGGCGAGCGGCATCGCGTTTTTGCGTACGTTCGGGCTGGAGGATTACTTCAAGTTCAACATCGAGACGAACCACGCGACGCTGGCGGGGCATACGTTTAATCACGAGATCGACGTGGCGGCCTCGCAGGGGATGCTCGGTTCGATCGACGCGAATTCAGGCGACACGCTGCTGGGCTGGGACACCGACCAGTTCAATACGGACGTCAAGGAGCTGACCCTGGCCATGGTTTCCATTTTGCGCGCGGGCGGATTGGGCTCGGGCGGTTTCAACTTCGACGCGAAGCTGCGGCGGCCTTCGATTGACCTGGAGGATTTGTTCCACGCGCACATCGGCGGGATGGATGCGTACGCGCTGGCCTACAAGATCGCGCTGAAGATTCGCGCGGACGGGAAGATGGAGAAGTTCGTGAAGGACCGTTACGCGACGTTCGACACCGACTACGGCAAGGCGATCGAGAAGGGCAAGATCGGCTTCCGCGAGTTGGAGAAGCTGGTGCTTAAGAAGCTCGGCGAGCCGAAGCCGAAGAGCGGCAAGCAGGAGTATTTGGAGAACCTGCTCAACACCTACCTGCACGGCTAGGGGCGGGCAATAAGCGCAGCCCGGACGACGCGAGCCGGGCGCACGCCTACCCTTGCCGGTTCTTTTCGGAAGCGGCCTTGGAGAGAAGGCCCTTGATCTCGGCGGGATCGGGCGGGACGGCGGCTTCGCGATTGGCTGCGCCGACGTTCAGGTCCGGCACGCTGCGGCGCACGTCGATGTGGCGCGGGGCGCGGATGCCGAGCCGGACGCGGGTATTGTCCACGGCGAGAACGGTAATCTCGATGTCATCGGCGAGCTTGATCGACTCCCCGACTTTCCGGCTTAGGACGAGCATTGCTCTGGCTTAGCAGATTCAGAGCTGGAGGCAAAGGGCTTCCGCGCTCTTTGTCGCGTCGGAGGCCGCGACGACCACCTGCCGCGCATGGCGATTGCGCACGTTGACGAGCAGCGGCGCGTTCGGCTTCGCCTGCAGGGTCGTGCCCTTTCCGTCCTTGCGGATGTGGATCAGGAAATAGACGGCGTAGTCGAGCGGATCGAGCGAGCCCAGTTCCGCGAGCGCATCGTCGTCCACCTCGAGGGCGAAGTCGCGGTCCCACGCATAGGCGTCGACCACGGCGAAGCGCACGTGCGGCTCGTTGACCGATTGCAGCCAGGCGAAGGGCCGCTCTTCCGGCTCCTGGGCCATGACAAACTCGCGGCTGGCCGGAAAGCCGGGCAGGCCGTGGTGGAACTCGATGACTTTGTTGCGCATATTTTCGATGATGGGGTTGGGGGCTGTGGCGGTGGCGGTTTCCATAGAGAAAAGAGGGTGCGAGGTTTAGCCCGTGGTGGTCGTTCCGAGGTAGTTCAGAATTGAGAGGCCCAGGATGCGCGAGCCGGCTTCCAGCGTGGCCTCATACTGGTTCTGGATCTGCTGCAACTGCACGGAGGCGGTGGCGACATTGGTTTGCGTCAGCGAATTGAGCGTGTTGCCTTCCGAGGCGACCTGCGTGGCATTCTGCGTTTTCGCGGTCGAGACGGCGGACATGCTGGCGGCCGTGCTGCCGACGTAGGAGGAGATCAGATCGAGCGCCTTGTTGAGCGCCGGCACGTCCGTCGTTTGCACGGCGTTAGCGTTGCCGGCGTTGAGGTCGGTGATGGTCTGCTGCAACGCGGTGATCACGTTGACTCCGGAGGAGGAGTCATACAGGAAGCCGTCCGTGGCCGGGCTGCCGCTCGGATTTCCGGCGACGATGGTGGTCTGCACGGAATTGCCGGGAGCCAGCGAGGTCGTGTTGACGGTGCCGTTGGCGGAGGCGTTGAAAGTGCCATCCGAGTTGAGCGGCGCCTGGTTATTGGTGCCGCCGAACATGTAATTGCCGTTGACGTCCTTCTGGTTGGCCGTGCTGATGAGCTGCGACAGGAGCGAGCTGATCTCGGTGGCATAGTCCTGCATGTTGGCGGCCGAGGTATCGCTGGCCACCGATGTCGCGTTCTCACTCGCCTGGGAGACGAGATTATAGATGCTGGTCATCGCCGAGTTGTTGGCCGAGGTCGCGGTCGTCGCGGTCGAGATGGCGTTGCTGTAGGCGTTGAGCTGCGAGAGGCTGGCCTGCGTTTGCGCGGCCTGGGAATAGGCGAGGGGGTTGTCCGACGCCTGCGTGACGTCGTTGCCGGTCGAGAGGTCCTGCTCGAGCTGGGCCAATTGGATTTGGGAGGCCTGCGAGCCGCTGACGACCCATTGAGTGAGGGCGTTGGTGTCAATGCGCATGGGTTATTATTGGGTTCCGGTGTTCAAGAGCGTGTCGTACATGCTGGCAATCGTGTTCAGGAAGCGCGCGGAGGCGGCGTAGGATTGCTGGAAATTGATCAGGTTCGTCATTTCCTCGTCGATCGAAACGCCCGACACCGCGTTGCGCTGGTCCTGGACTTGTGTCGTGATCTGGTCCTGCGTGGTCGCGTTGCTTGCCGCGGTGGATACGGTCGCGCCGAGGTTGGAGACCATGGTCTGGAACGCCGGGAGGATGCTGGCGTTGTTGGTCTGAAGATTGGCGATGGCCAGCGCGTTGCTGCCGTCGAGCGTGCTGCCGGCGGTGCCCGACGCCGCGATGGTCGAGGGATTGCTGATGACGCCCGAGCTCACCGCGATGCTGGCCGCGCCCGTGCCGGAGAAGAACGTGCCGCCGTGGCTGCCGCTGAGGTCGTAGCCCGCGGCGTTCTGCGAATTGACCGCGGTGATCAGCGCCGAGGCGACGCTATCGAGCTGGCCGAGGATTCCGGTGTTGCCGTTGGCGGCGGGCGACCCGATGACGTTGTTGGCGACGTCGAGATCGGAGCCGAGCGAGCCGGAGGAGGGAACGCCCGCGCCCAGGGTGCCCGTGGTGCTGCCGGAGACGGTGAGAGGAGGATTGCCCGTGGCGCTGTAGGTGGCGCTCAGGCTCTGGGTGCTGCCGGTGCCGTTGCTGTCGATGCCGTCGACCAGCACGACGCCGGAGTTATCGGCCAGCGCCACGTTGACCATGCCGTTGCTTTGCGTGGTCGTCGTGACATTGACCAGGCTGGAGAGCGATTCGATGTCGGACTGGCGCGCGTCTTCCTCCTCGTTGGCGCTGGTGCCCGAGGCTTGCAGCGTGACGATCTGCTGGTTGAGGCTCGCGATCTTGGCGGAGAGCTGGTTGATCTGCGTCGTGATGCCGCTGGCATCGGCGGCGACCTGCGACTGCGTGGACTGCATCCGCTGGTAGGCGCTGCTGATGCTCGTGGCCAGCGTCTGCGCATCCTGCACGAGGACCTGCCGCGCCGAGGTGCTGGTGGGATTGTTGGCCAGGTTCTGGAAATCGGTGAAGAACGTGGTCAGCGCGTTCTGGATCGCCCCTTCGCCGGCCTGCGTGGTGGCGGAGGTGGAGGAGCTGCCGTTGGAGGTGAATTGCTCGCCCAGGGCGTCCTGCACCGTGGAGGTCAGGGTGGCCTGATTGTCGGCGTAGCCCTGCGAGCCGAGCGACTGCTGCACCATCGTGTTGAGCAGGTTGCTGGTCAGGTTCTCGACGCTCGTGACCTGCGTGCCGTAGTCGATCTCGCCGGTGGGTGTGTCCTGCACCTCGGTGGCGAAGTTGGCGCGCTGGCGGACGTAGCCGGGCGTGTTGACGTTGGAGATGTTGTTGCCGGTCGTCTGGATGGCGACCTGGTTCGCTTGCAGCGCCTGCGCGCCCATGTAGAGCGATCCGTTGAGTCCGAGGCTGGTGACGCCCATGATCGTCCCGCGCTAAATGCGCGTCTCCAGGATGCCGCCGCCGAGATCGCTCTGGAAGGCGTGGCCGTTGAGGTTGTAGAGGTGAAGCGGGGTGTCGCGATCGAGCACCTGCTGGAAAAGCTGCTGGAGGAAGAAGAGGGAGTGCTCGAGCAGCGTGCGGTTCTGCTGGCCGAGGCGGCGGATCTTGTCGAGCTTCTCCTTGAGTTTGCTCTCCGGATATTCCTGCGCGTTGCGGGCGTCCTGCAGCTCGCGCTTCACATCAATTTCCATGCTTTGCATGCGGATGCCCATCCACTCGATCGACTGCGTGGTGGCGGCGAGGTCATCGGTGCGGCGGGCGAGGATGAGCTGCTGCTCCTTCTTCTGCAGGCCGATCATGCTCTCGAGGAGCTGGTCGAACTCCTGCAGGACCGGGCTGGAGATGTTTCTATTGGGCAGAGTGGACATGATTCAAAGTGGGGTGCATGTAGGGCGCCGCGTCCGGGTGCTCGCGCCTGGTGAGGTAAGATTGGATTTGCTGGGCGAGACCGAGGCCCTTGCCGCTGGTCAGTCCCTGGCTCAAGGCCTGCTGGATGAAGTCGCTGTACTGGTTCTTCCCGCCGTCCGGGTCATCGGTGTTGTCGGTGCCCGAGATTTCCTTGCCCATTTCCTCGCTGAGCTGGTTGGCGAACATGGTTTCCATCGCCTTGGAGACCGCCTTGATGCGCGTGGCCTCGTTGTTGCCGACGGTATTCAGGTTGATGTTGAAATCCGGGGGCAGCACGCCGCTGACCGCGCCGAGGGAAGCGTAGCCGTTCATTCGAGCACGAGCTCCGCGTTGAGGGCCCCGGCGTCTTTCATCGATTGCAGGATCGACATCAGCTCGCGCGGCGTGGCGCCCATGGAGTTGAGCGCGAAGGCGACGTCCTCGACGGTCGGCATGTCATTGAGCACGACCATGGCGCGCTTTTCCTCCTGCACGTTCGTCGTGGTGTTGTCGACGACCTGCGTGTGGATGCCCTCGCCGCCGCCGCCAGAGCCCACGCCGGTGTTGTTGATCGTGCCGCTGTTGGTGTTGCCGCTGTTGATGGTATTGCCGTTGCCGGTGAAGGAATTGGGCTGCGAGACGGTCTGCGTGTTGGTGATGGCCACGGTGAGGTTGCCGTAGGCCACGGCCACCTTCGCGATCTGGATGTTGGCGTTGGCCACGATGGTGCCGGTGCGCTCGTTGATGACGATGCGCGCGGGAACGTCGGGGATGAACTGGGCGTTCTCGATGCGCGCGACGAATTCCATCTGCTTTTCCGGGCACTGCATTTCCTTCGGAACGAAGACCTGCACCGTGGTCGGGCTGACCGCCTCGGCGATGTGGCCGATCTGGTCGTTGATCGCGTTGGCCATGCGCACGGCCGAGGTGAAGTCGCCCTGGCGCAGCACAATTTCGAGCAGGCCCTTGGAGAAGACCGTGGTGGGGATTTCATTTTCCACGATGGCGCCGTCGGTGACCACGCCGGAGGTGGTGTGGTTTTTCTGGATCGACGAGCCGCCCGCGCCGCCCGTGCCGGCGTCGAAGCCGCCGAGGAAGACGCTGCCCTGCGCGACCGCGTAGACCTGCCCGTCGCCCGCGACCAGCGGCGTCTGCAAGAGCACGCCGCCCTGGAGCGACTTCGCATCGGCCAGCGAGGCCACGGTGACGTTGAGCCGCGTGCCCTGCTTGGTGAAGGGCGGGATGTTCGCGGTGACCATCACGATGGCGACGTTCTTGTTGGTGATGTCGGTCGCCGGGACGATGATGCCGAACTTGCGCGCCATGTTGGAGATGGTCTGCTGCGTGAACTGCTTGTCGGAATCGCCCTGGCCGTCGAGGCCGGCGACGATGCCGTAGCCGATGAGCTGATTGTCGCGCGCGCCGCCGACCGTGGCCACGTCCTTGATGCGGGTCTGTGCCTGGGCCAGGACGGTCACGGCCAAAAGCGCGATGATGATCAGCAGCGCCTTGGCGATGAAACGGTGCGGCTCGTAGCCGTGAAGGTTGAGGTTAGAACGGGCTAAGGAACTCATAAAGCTTGGTCAGCCAGCCTTTCTTCTGGGATTCGCTGAGCGCGCCCTTGCCCTTCTGGACGATCTGGAGATCGGCCACGCGGCTCGAGGCGATGGAATTGTCGGTGTTGAGGTCTTCGGGGCGGATCAGGCCGGTGAGCACCATGCGGGTGTCCTCGTCGCCGGCCTTGGAGAGCCGCGTGGCCGCGACGCGCATCACGCCGTTGGATTCCACCTCGACCACGCGGGCCTGGATGGTGGTCGAGTCGGCCTCGGTGTTGGCCACGGTGCCGCCGCCGTTGAACGACTGGTTGGCGCTCCAGGCCATCTGCGGGTTGACGCCGTGGAGATTATAGAAGCTAAAGCCCTTGTTCGAGCCATCGGACGGATAGACCAGGGAAGTGATCGTGTCGTTGACCGAGGCGGTC
>Ga0116229_10007599_pt1 | contig 17104 bp, 15 predicted proteins | sample S1TSphgellanicum_3_FD_87313 | JGI IMG/M metagenome (GOLD analysis project Ga0116229, IMG submission 87313) | Host-associated microbial communities from peat moss isolated from Minnesota, USA - S1T2_Fc - Sphagnum magellanicum MG | ecosystem: Host-associated > Plants > Peat moss > Unclassified... | reverse complement strand
GGTTTTATTTTAATTTGTCGTGAAATATCACTCCAAATTATTATATAACATTTTTTCTTCGTTTTTTTTGTTTTTTTTTTTTTTTTTTTTCGCATTTTGGAATCATGGATTTTTTTTGCATGTTCTGACAAATTTACATGCCATGAAAAAAATTATTGATTAATTTTTAAATTTTTTTTTCAATTTTGTTGACAAAATGTTTTTACAACATTTAAACATGATATACATGTTTGTGTATTCACCATGATGTATATGTTTGTAATTTGCATTTGTCCAAAATACATTAAAGTACGCATCCAACAAGGATTGAACCCAAGACTTCATGAAACCGTACTAAAGTTTTAACCACCAAACCACTACAACATTTTATGAGGAGTAATGAAAAAAATTAACTTTATCATGTTTGACATGAAATTGTTTCGAAAATTCAAACTTTAACATATATTTTCTTTTGCAAAATGTATTTAAACGCTACGAATGAAAAGATGATTTAAAAAATTATTCAATAATGTATTCAAAAAAATTATTATAAATTACAAAAATTAAATTTACAATTAAAAAGAAAACAATTCATGGATAAATCAACAATATTTTTTAGTTGACCTAAAATCTTTGTAAATTCAATATGAATTCAAAAGTGCATTTATTAAGTTTTTTATAACTTTTTCTCATTACATAAAATATGTCCATTTTTTGAAAAATTGAAAAATTTTATTTTTTCCAATATGATTATGTATAAATTTATTTATTTATTTTTATGATGTGATTAAAATGGTAATCATCCATAAAAAGATTACCACATTTGGTTATCTAGACAAGTTGTGTAGTTGGAAACTTGTTTAAATCTTTCAATATTATGGTTATTTATGATATTTTATTGTATATATTTTAAAGTATATATATATACTTTAAATTTGGCCTAAAAAACCTTTTTTCCAAGATTTTAAAAAAAAAATTGTTGCCCCCTTAAATTGGCAAAAATTGGTCATAACAAGAAACATTAATTAAGTAGTAACTATAACCATGTAATTATCAAGACCATATTTGTTTAGCAAAATTAATTATACATTAATACCAATGATTAATTACACAACTTTGAAAAAAATCACAACATTTTTTTTAAAATGATGTAAGAATACATCTTACATTTGTTTCCTTTATAAAAGGAAACACAATTTAATTTGGTGAGATTTTGGGTTTAAATAGTTGGATTAATTCCCCCCTTCCCCCCAACCAACATGTTTTTTTGGTATCGAATATTTTAAACTTTGCAAGTCTTGTTGGGAAAAAAATGGGAAAAAAAAAGTAAATTCAAGGAAAAATGAAAACAACAAAAAACTTGCCAAAAACTTGGGATTATAAATTTGAAAAAAAAAACTACTCCTAATGAGTAAAATTTTTAAGATAATTCTAATAATTCCAACTTTAAACACATAAACAATTCCAACATCAAATTTATTTGAAAACATTTAAGTTTAATAATTGAAATCATCATAAACTTTATCCAATGTTTTTGAAATTTTAAAATAAATATTAGTAAAAAGTTCTCCAAGTCATGTCGAATTCAAAACTCTAATTAAAAGTACAAAGAAAAAAGTTTTGATGTGAAAAATGAATGCATAAGCAAAAAGTTTTAGGAATGTCACGCAAGGGATTTTTTTGATCAAAAACACAAGTTAAGGAATTTACTTTTTGGGAATTTTCTTGGATGTTAATTTTCAAAAATACTTCAAATGCCAAGCTACTTGATGTCTTTTTATAGATAATTGATTGAATCAATTTTCATTTCGTTATGAATTTTTGAAATCACGATCATGAAGTCCTAAAGGGCCATTGATGTCAAGAACACAAATGATAACTATTTTCATCTTTTGTTATTTTAATTACTAGTTTGGATCATTCCCTTATGCATGTATTAAATAAACAAAAATATATATCTAATGTGTAAGTGTAAGGACATTTAAAAGAAAAAAAGTCAAGAATTGCATTAAGAATGGGTCAAGAATAGTTCAAGAATTAAAATGTTAATACATATTATAGTCTCTAGGTGTTCATTATTTTTTATGAGTGTGTGCATAGGTGGGGAAAACATAACTACCTAGTCCAATCAAATAAACCAATGTATAAGTAGACGGAATTTTATTTCTTAAATTGGGTTTAGCTTTTCTATGATTTTGGCAAGGTGGTTCCTAGTGGTACCACCCAAGGAAAGTTTGTTGATCTAAAAAAATCCAAATAAATTTTATAATGTCAAAACTAGGACCAAAGGTTTATTGCAAAAAAAAAACCACACAACATTGGTACATTCTTCATATTTTCTTTTTCATCCTTGCAATTATACATTATTTGTTTAGTCGATCATATGGCCTTCAAATTTGATGGAGAATGGGATACCATGGGCGTAAATGTTTAGTAAATATCACCTGTATATATTGAAATTTAACATAAGGTTGCTTTAGATACATGTTTCATTGAAAATCATTGCTTAAAGTTTTGACCCTTTGTCACCAAAAAAGGAGGGTGCACAAACCAATCGAACACCCTGGCAACACACAGATTCTCTTTGATCGATAATTCTTGATGTCCTGAAACTACATCGCGACGCCTAATTTTCCTTCTCTTCTCAGACTTTGTTCATGACTCAACCAATGTGTGTGCTTAAATCCTCACACACACACGCATTGCATTCCTGGAACATTTGGACAGTTCATAGTACTTGGTCTTTTCGACCAGTGAGTCTTGGCACACTTATGCTCAGCAAAACCATCTATTTGTTTCCTCGACAAAATTGCAATAGCAGACTCCGACCACACTCTTCTTGACTTGAAGCTTATTTACTGCAAACATTGAAAGTGCGATCACATACAAAAACAGCAAATGTACAGACAGTTGAGGGCCATCGCCCCAACATTCCTCTTAGATCTTAGCAGTTCATACAAACGACTCTAATCTATCTCTGCTTCCTAGTCTCGTTTTGTTACTTCTTCAAAACCAAACTCCCTGATGCCAACTGCAACTGTTTGGCTAGCTACTGGCGCAGCGGAAAAGGTTTTGTAACCAGTCCAAAACCTCCAAACAACCAATCCATCTCTCGATATGCACATCCCTCTAAGCTTCTCAGCATAATTTGCCTTCCTCTTCCACACCTGCTCTCCCCCCTAAAAGATCACTCTACTTCCTCCGTTGTTCATCCCTGTCTGATTTCCAAGCTCCCTTCGTCATCATAGACTGCAACAACACCACCGTGCCACATAATGCCTTTGCTAATCATTCTCGATTGCAAGACACTCAGGCCTGCCCAAGTCATAAAACTTTTCTCCCGAAGCAACGCGACTTCAAGATTTTCCAATGCCGCTCAATGGCCTAATCTCTCTCTCCTTACTACTCATTCCAACAGTCCCATCAAGAAGCAGACAACTGGCTGGCTTACAGACGCAACGGAAAATTCAGTAGCCAACCAAGATCCTCTTCCAGACCCAGACTCTCCTCCTCTCTACTCATCTCTCTCTGTCGTTCTCTGTTCTCCTCACTCACACCACTACACATTCAGCAAAATCCCATGTTTTCTCTCCAGCTCTCTCCCTTCTCTGTCTGATTTCCAAGCTTCCTGCACAAGCTACCCATGCACCGTTACCATCCTCACCTCCCCAAAAGCATAAACCTTGCCGCCATCATTAAACCAATTTTCGGCGGGCTTAACCCTTAAGCCCTTAAAGCAAAATTGGACTTCACATCACAGAAACCACAAACAGGTTTCCCGTTCGGTCACCCCCTTTCCGGTCACACCTTGTCAATTGTACAAAGTTTCCACACATCATATTGTTTAATCCATTAGCTTTTAAATCTATCTAGAGGTGAACTGAAAAAATGAAAGGCAATAAACAAGAATTTTAAAAAGGGAAATGAAAAAAATAATTAGGAAATGTAACAAATGAATGTTATGTATTGAAATGTACAAAAAATGATTGAATATTCATTCATGCCAAAATATGAAATGTTTTCATAATGTAAGTGGGATTTTTGTAAGACATTATATTATATGCCAAATTAAATTTTAATAAATAAATACATTATTAAACACCCCACTTGAATCTAATCAAGTGTTATAAAATGTATATTGCAAGTGTAATGACCATAATTTTCAATTTGTGTATAATGAAATTATATTATTTTAAAGTTTGGAAATACAAGTTTTTACTCGAGTGACTACATTCAATAACGTGAACATGATAAAAGGTTGTAAAGTTCATAATTAATGTAGGTAATTCATCAATGTATAACCTTTCTTTTGATAATCTTTTCATAATTTAAAACCTCATAGAATGTAGAAAACTCAAATGGAGTTGTATGACATAGCAATATTTTAAAGCATTTCCCTTTACAAACTTACCAAATATTTGATTTGTTATCATTGAAAATGATTTCAAATTGCATGTAGACATTTTTTCTTTTGCAACCATTAAGATGAGTTGGTTAGGTCTTGTTTAAAATTCTTTCTCCTTAATTTTTTTTAGTTTAAAATTTTTATCATTTGTTTGTCAAATATTTATTATCAAATAGTTTATTTTATGTTGATATGGTTTTATTTTTTTGTGTTTAATAGGTCATTTTAAAGACATATTTTGGAGTTTCATCTTTTGTGTGGGTGTTTTATTTGTGTGGCTTTGTATTTTGATAGTGTTGGGTGTCAATTTGGCAATAGATGCACCTTCCAACATCTAATTTGTTGCAATATAAATGTTTAAATGAATGATCTACAAACTTGAAATAGGTTCAACAATATACAATTGGGTTCTTGGGATGCTTTTGGTTATCAACTTATCTTATCATCTTATAACTTACCTACATTTTTAATCCACAAATAAACTTTAAGATGCTAGCAATTTACAACCTTGTATGTATGTGATTTAATGGTCATAATATTATGTTATATGAGTAGAGCTCACACCTTTCAAAAAAATTGATTTTTGAGTATAATCACATTAATAAGAGTCCAAAAAAATGTAAACAATGTTTCATTTTTCATGTTTTAGTGTCAAATAAGTGTACTAATGTCGAAAGTCATTTAAAAGAATTCATGATAATATTTTTAATATATAATACAAACATATGGTATGTTTTGGAATGAATCTAATGAGGATAAAATATTTAATTTAACATTGATTAAACATTATAAGGACTTTTATTTTTGGGGAGATCCTTTAAACCTGACATATTTTGAAGGAGGTTCTTTAAACATATATTTACATAATAATATGTTTCAACATCTTTTTGGGTCCAATTTAATTTTTTCAACTTTCAAAAAAAAATCTTAAAATATTTTAAGAATATTCCAAGATAAGTAGTCACCTTAAGAGGCAACCTTTATTCCTATTCAATGTTTACACCCACTATGCTTTGCATTGTTCTAAAAGGAGGTGAAATCATAATGTTTGTTGATAAAACATTAAAAGTCCTTTGATTTAGCATAGGATAATGAATCTAAATATTTGATACAAGTTATATCAAGGGCATATTTTTATTCCTTATCTCCATTTCAAAAGCCTTTTGGCCACAAACCTACTTCTTCCTTTGTGAATCTTATGTGTCTTATCAAATGTGCTAACCATAAAAAGTCATAAGCAAAGCAAAATGTCCGTTTTGTAAGTTGTGGGAATATGTTTGTTGATTACACAAAATAATTCTCAACAATACAATTTTGAATTTGTGTTTTGTTTTGATGGACATGCCACATTAATAAATATATCATGAAAATATAAAATAGATGATACCCAAAAGGATAGTATCCAAGTGGGGACATGTAGGCACCAATGGACATGATGGGGAAGAATGAAAGGTTTGTGTCCTTTCAATCAATTTCCAATCATGTTTTGTTTTTCATATCTAAATGCATACATAGAGGTAAGTCTTTTGTTTTTTTGGTTGGCATTTCCTTAGTTAGCTTTAGCCAAAATAATTTTGTAAAGTGTTGACTAAATAATGATTTTGAAGTAAGAAAGAATTCATCACAAAGAAGACAAAATACATAAGTTTGATGAAACAAGTTGGTCAACGATAAAATTAGAGTCATAATAAAAGATTGGCAAGCTATTTTGATGGGAAGGAATTCTCAAAGATTACATAAGTATTTTGCACTCTTCAATCGCTTGACCTTGAATCCCTTTCAACAAAAATCAAAACCCACTGGTTGGTTCCCATTTTTCAAGGGCACATTGAAACCCAACTACTACTTTGGTCACAAACTCAAAGTAAAGGTTTTGCGAGAAAAAAAAAAACCCATAGTAGATCCTCCCAAAGGTGAATATGATACATAGCAAGGTGAATTACACACCTACAATTCAAGACAATGTTGCAAAGTTGTGAGATGTTGTCTAGATAATCAACTCATGGAATATTATTGGGATTCAACATTAAGAGGAAGAAAATGACCCTTCTTTAAAAGTTTATTTTAGATACTATTTGTTGGAGAGGATCAATTCCAAATTTAATTAACGTATTTATAATAAAAGACTTCCATTCACTCCACTCTGATAAATTTTTTGAACCTTGAACATTCGACTTTCATATTGAGACATGTCCATGTTTAGAATTTATAATCAATCTTGCATGTACAATTTGTTATGGATGGTGTTCAAATTGTGTCATCAATGAACTATTCTCTCCTATGTTCAAACTACCTTTCAAAGACACAACATGTTTTATTGGATTTGGTCACAATGGAAAAACTAGTTGTCGCAAACATAGTTATGTAAACTTATGTTCCATTCCCATACTTAACATTGATTCCCATTCTTGAAATGTTGTTCATTGGTTTTAGATCTATGCATAATATTTTCCTTTTCGAAAGGAAAAAATCTCAATGTTGTGAAGGGGTTCATGAATCCTATAAATATTGCAACTTACAAACTTGAGGTAATGAAGAAAAATCTCCTCCTTTTGGGGCAAGTGGATTTTTCTTACCATCCTAGGGTTTAAGTTATTTGATGTCGTTCATTCAAAGAAGGTAATGTTATGTTATTGTATTTCTTAAAAGTAACATTCCTTAGTTTCCATTTTACTATTGGAATCTATTGGCCATCCCTATGGATCTAGTTATTTTAACTTGATAATTGAGATGACAAATCACACATTGTGTAATAGGCAACAAGGCAATGAAATGGATATATACAGAATGTTTGTATTAGGGTTTTTTTTGTGGAGTTTTTTTTTTTAAATTGTGAATTTCAGTTGGTTTTGTGTGTTGCATGTGGTGATGGTTCCTCCCCCATATCGAGCTTTCATCATTCATTGTAACCTAGGTCTAAGGTATAATCAATTAAGTAGCCACAATTGCATCATAAGTGAGACAAGGATCTATGATTATTTGTAATTGGTTTTTCTCATTTGCACCAAATGTTGAATTCAAGCTCCAAGTTCATGCAATTGCATTGAAATACATGTGAAGAACATTGAATAGTTGCAAAATGATGAAAAATATCATTTTTTTTAGTGATTAACATGTTATGCTAATGTTGTAGGTCTTTATGGTTAAATATTTAACATATTTTTCTACTTGCTTTATAGAAAACAAAATTATGAGCCACAAAACATGAGATCCAATTGAAAAACTAACATATGGTGGTAGGTTACACAAGTATTTTTTCTATAGAAAGCAAAATTGTAAGCCATGAATATGAGATCCAATTGAATAGTTAATTAATGGTGGTAGGTTGCACAAATACACATTGCATTGATTCTTTTGTCCTCATTGAGGTGAGAATGGTAATAATTCCTCTAGCTATGGCATCATAATTCTTATATGTAGCTAATTGTAACACCTCACATAATACATTAAATATAGGAGAAGGGGAACTTTCTTAACACTTTCATGTTTTTTGGTGTTTCACATTTACACAATTATCGCCCTTGTACTTAACACCAAAAAAACATAAAAGTGTTGAGAGGGCTTTTAGTTAAAACATTAGTTATTTCTACCTTTTAGATTTATTTTTCAAATTTTTTTAGTCTACATACTCCCCTCTCACCACTATCAATCATTTTTTTTCATTTTTTTATAGTTGTCATTTGCTACCATATTGTTGCCTACAACTATCATGGTCTCCACAACATAACTAAATAACATAAAATCACCTTCAATAATGAACTATTGCAATAGTAGCTTTTGCTTGTGTGTGCAAAAAAAATGACCATGATGAAGATCTTGATGGGGAAGAAGGCCCTTTGCCTCGCGTTGGTGCCAACAAATAGGAGTTGCCGATGTGGTGGCTTTCCCCCCTCCTTTGTCTTTTACTACAACTATGGTTGTTTCAACAACAAAGTATCAACAACAATGGGGGTAGCCACCCTTGCCTTAGTATTTTTTTCCTTTTGTTTATACTTGGAAACCCATCGGGAGCTCCAAGCTTTGGTGATGGTCATAATGGCTTCTTGTTGATGTGCTTCATGAATGGTGATACCAATGACAAGAAGGAAAAAATGAGAAAAAAGAAGAGAGAGAGGGGGAGGGGAACCCTCTACGATGGTGGTAGCGGTTGAGCCCATTTCCTTAGTCTTCCTTTTTTTGTGTTTCTTTTTCACACTTTGGGTATCGATGCCTAATTAGGGTTCAAATCCTTAAAAAATGAAACATAAAAATCAAGTTCGAAAACACCAAAAGCACAAAGTGAACTTCTTTGGGCTAAGAAACCCCATTCTCCCCCCCCCCCAATTGCAACTTCTTATTGAATTACAATTCAACAAAGAAAATAAATAAGATTACACAAAAAACCATAAAATTCCAAACTCCTAAACAAATTGTCATAACTAAATCCTATGCAAAATACACACAAAAAAATGCTTAACAAAATAAACCTAGATGTAACATAAAAAAATTATATCAAAATTTGGTGATTCAAAAGACAATTCACTTACAAAACCTATAATGGTTAAAGCCCAAAACATAATCAAATCCATAAAATAATGTGCATGAACAAAGCTTGCATAAACTTGAACCCCATTTACATTTGAATCAAGTTAACATACAATTAATTACATTAACCCAACTTGGCACTAACCTAATTAAGACTTAACTGAACAACTAAACTAACATTCTTTGAATCTTTTAAGTCTTTTAAATCTTTAAAGAACATTTTAAAATGATAAGTCTTAAAATGACAAGTCATTTCTTTGCTAAGACTCAAAAGACTTAGAAGCTTTATTATCTTCTCTCTAACAAGTTGCACAACATGTGTGATGAAGTTCTTAAAATAAAATAATTAAAAAAAAAATGTTGAAAATTAAAAGTTTGGACGAATGGTCTACAAACTTGTAAAAGCCCTTGAAATATTTTACTTGATGATGGTTGTCAAATAACAAAGGGAAAAAAATCAGGGCTTATAGTTTGGGGTGGTTGACTATTTCATTTTGTTGACTTCATATTATCTTATATATTAATTCAGCAAGTTTGTTTGTTAGTCAGTCTGTGACAATGACTCCGGACGGACAATGATTTCACCGCGTCGTTATTTGTAGGGTAGGTAGTAGGTACCTCCGGACGGACAGTGATTTCACCGCGCTGTTATTTGTAGGGTAGGTAATAAGTACCTCCGGACGAACAATGATTTCACTACGACGTTATTTGTAGGGTAGGTAGTAGGTACCTCCAGACGGACAGTGATTTCACCGTGCTGTTATTTGTAGGGTAGCTAATAGGTACCTATTACCCTAGGTCATAGAGCCTGCTAAAGCCACGAGATCATCCTAGGTACCTACCACCCTACCTTAGACCGGACCAGACAAGGCCCGGGAGGTAATCAACCCGTCTCTCGAGAACGGCGCCCGAGCCCAGCGCCTAGGCCACGGATAATTGTTTGAAAAGAAAAGTTTTTTTAAGAAACCAAAAACATTAACCAAACACACTTGTGCATTATGCACAAGGTTTGCACTAGTATGATATAAATCTTCTAGTGATGATCTACACTACCATACTGTTGCGCTCGTTTCACACCAATATTAATTATTTTAGGGGTACTGTGAAAAAAAAAAATTCTAAGGGGGGAAGTGCGAAATGTGAAACAAACAAAATTAATTAATTCTATGGTGTAAATGCGAAAAGGCAAAACGTTCAAATATATATATATATATATAAATTCCAGGGTGCGAGCAGCCCCTTGGGGCGTGAAAAAAAACGAAAAATGATGGTAAAATAAATAGGTAAGTGACGAATGAATCAGAAACAAACAAAATACAAAAAAAACTCTGATTGCTCGTGGAATCGAACCAGGGTTGGCCAAGTCTGACCAACTACACCAACATAAGCAATCTGTGTGATTTACTTTTTAATTTTGGTTGTTTTTCTTTATTGTTTCTCCTTTCTAGTATTCTTCTTTCAAGTTTCCTGCTCTTTTTTCTACCTTTTGTTGCCTACGACTCGGACTCATCTGTTGCATTGTCGATCCAAGTCTGATTTGGTTTGCTCGTTGCATCATAATCTGAGGGCCTGCAAAACAATCAAACACTACGAAATCAGGTAGGAAACGAACTTGAATCATCCCAGCCGTTTTCAAGCAAGTGGAGACGGATTAACCGTTCGAGCTTTGCCCAAAAGTTTTTGATTGATGACAAGCAATCAATGAATTACAAAATCTAGGAAACAAGCATGTTGACTTTCCAAATCAAACCCACTGACATACCTAGATTCGACAGCTCGAAGTAATTCTGGGAAGAGAAACGGGTTAGGAAAGTTGTCAAATAATCAAAACCACTCACGATCAACCACCATATTGATCGATAGTTGGAATGATTCAGAACAAAGATGATGAAAAGCTCACAGAATGCAAAATAGAGACACTGCTTTTTTAATCTTGCCCACCTGAAATTTAGCAAATTCTTCACACAAACTCATCGGCCTCCCAGTCGGCCAAATTAGCTTCATCATCCAGCTCCATCTCCTCCAAGCTGGGGTTAGTTTCCATGTAGCTTTGCATCACTTCTTCAAACAGCAAACTTGCAAGCAGGTTGATTAACTTATAATGTTCAAAAGATAACCACATAACCACCAGATAACCTGATACGTAACCAATTTCTCCCTAGCATCTTGTCATCTCCATTGTCTGACGACAAACTAGCAAGCCTAGGCTTGGATAGATAAATTGCCACTTTTAGAAATGAGTTAAAATTGCAACTGAGCTGGACAAACAAATTTGTTGGTGCTGAAATCATATCACTCCAGCTCTGCTTGACGCAAGTTAACAAGCTACTGTTCAAATTGAGCTAGGATAGTAATTTTGCAATGCACACAATTGTTCAGAACAAATGCCCAAGGCTTGAAACTCTCTATAGTTGCAAGGAAATAATTTTACCAGACAGAGCCAAGTCGGTTGGATCCCTGTCGCCATCAGGCCCCACCACCACATCCTCGTCCAAGGATACATGATCTGGGGCCTCCATGTCCTTGAGGAGCTTCCGCTTGAAGCATTCCAGCATTGCCTCCCGTTGGAATGCAGCATCTTGGATGCGTCCCAGTTTGCACATGGCAAACCCTTTCCTGATCAAAGCATCTTGCGCCCGCATTTGTAGCCAGACGCCCCTAAGGAAGGCCATGACCTCACCCCTGAGCTGAGTTGCCGTTGTTTGAAGCTTGACTTTGCTTGGATCAACCCCTGCTTTGATCTACTTGGCTATCTCTGCTACCTGGAACTAATTGTAGAGCTGGTGGATTGCATGCTTAAATGGCCGTTGGAAAACTGCGTCCATCACTTGTAGTTTAGAGGTACAGTTGGTTGGAACAAAGAGGAGGAGAATGTGGGGGAAATTCTCCTTCATGAACCCTTTAAACTCGGCTGAGATGTGCACTGACCAACAGTCGATCAGCCAGATCATTCGCTACGTCAGAGGATTCAACCCAAGATCAAAGCACTTCCCCTCGAAGTATGGGTGTAACACCTTCTAAACGAAGCTTCTCATGGTCTCCTGGGTAGACCAATGATTACCACTATGGGTGAGGTGCCACCCCTCTGAAGCGGCTATCACTGTAGTTGCATTCTTTGGTAAGACATGCCCCGTCTTTCCCTGGAATAGAACTTGAAGAGGAAGCAAAACCCCATCTGCTGCAACGTTCCCAAGCACCATGAACTAACGCTTATCCTCCTTCCCCAAACTGAGCACCTGCTTTGCCCCCTTGACTTCATACGTCCGTTTTGAGAAAGGCTTTAGGTGCACTTTCGTCTGGTCAAAGTTGACCACAAGGCAATCTAGGACTGAATGCATCGAACAGAGTGCCGCAACCCAGAATGCCATCTCCTCCCCCTGAACAACCCAGTCCTTAGGAAGCTTCCTAGCTGCCCCCGTCGTTCGTTGCCAAGTCTAGCCAAGGTGCCTCTGAGCAAAAGCTTTGGCGAACGTTTTGGAGATGCTAAACTTGACAAGTTGACCGTCCTTGTCCTTGCTAACCACCCTGTCAAACAGCTCAGGAGCCCCCACAGCGATCACACCCTAGATCGTGGTTCTGGATGATTGAGCTGTCAATCTGCTGGCCAGCCAGGCGCATGCTTTTGAGACAATCAACAATCTAGTTGGCTGTCTCGGGGTGATCCTTGAAAATGCCTCTAGGCTTCTCCGTGTTGCGGCGCTCCTGTGCAGCTTTCTTTGTTGCCATTAGGCCGATCTTCTCTCGCATATCATCTTTGAAAAGCCAATGCCCCGTCCCCTGATCCTTTGCATACCAACCCTTCATGCTGTCGATCATTAGTGCGTCAAATGGGCTTCCAATTCTACCAGGCTTCCTGATGTGTTGCAAATGGTTGAGAGCGTCTGTGAGGGATTGTGGATGCAACGCAACAACCTGGGCAATGAGAGGCCACAAATTGGGGTTGCCCCACCTCGAATAGCTACCTCCACATCTACTCTTCTCAGTTGGGGGTTGGGTAGCTACCGGCTCTTCTACTTCTACCTCTTCAACAGAAGAGATGAGCACCACGTCAGGTTGACGCTTCATCTTGGGTCTTCTTACATGCCTCTTTGCCTTTTGAGCTGCCACTCACCGCTCCTCATCCTTAGCAAGCTTCTCAGCCTCCTCCTCCTTCCTTTTCGCCCAATACATCGCATCTCGCTTCTTTTGCTCCTCAATATCAGTAGGTGTGGCTTTCTTGAAGAAGTTGGTGATCATGACAGTAGCCATGACCTACCCAGTGCGCCCCCTTCAGCTGCTCTTCTTTCAAGTTTCCTGAAATGTGATTCAAATTGAAGTAAGCTTGAGCTTCTCTGATCTTTAGCCTGAGCAGAACGTGACTCCGAGTCACTCAAGCTCACTGGAAAGTTGGTTTCAATGAAAAGGCGCGAATTGCAGACCAACATATGGCTGTCGATCTCGGACTTGCTTTTGCTGAAACTGTACAATTGTGGTTGCTCAGCTGTCGGAGTCGCGGCGGCTGAGTCTGGCGGCCGGCCCGGCGACTGGCGAGCCGTGGCCCACCCCAATTCCGGCAGACCCATTGAAGTGTGAAATGATAGACCATTGTAATTAATTATTTGTGGGTCGATGCGAAAATGAAAATCGTCCAAAATTAAATATTTCGCACCGGGTGGTGTGAAACGAGCGTGATAGTAAGGTAGTTCTTAATAGTGATCAGAATATCTCTTACACATGTTTTGAAAACAAAGTGTTGAATTTGCCACCCCAAACCTAAATGTCATGCAATTGTCTTGCCATGGTCCATTATGTTGGTGTCATGTGAGCTTGTTATGGTCCATTATGTTGGGTAAGGCACTAGGCAAGCACGTTGTGACCAATTATGGTTGGTAATGTGCCATGCAAGTTCTTTATGGTCCATAATGTTAGGTAAAGTGCTATATGAGCCTATATTATGTTGGGTAAGGCACCAAGTGAGCTCATTATGGATGTTGGGTGCATCCCATAGCTTGCCTTCTGAATGGTCTCACTTCCTACCTTATCCAACATAATGGGGCGGGGGCTTGACCATTCCATAGTTGCAATTCAGACAAGCCAATTTTCCCAACTCCTTTGTCCAGAGTTTTTCCTCCTTCACCACAACACAGTCTGCAAGTCCTCAAATCTGTTGAATCAAACAGCAGCCGAAATGGAGAGTGAAGAAAAAAAGCTTGAAAAATAGAAAAAAACATGTCATACAGATTTGCATATGCTTTTAGAGCACAAACTCAAAAAAAACTGCCATTACAAAACAAGACATTTGTTAAACATTTTTCTCAAATCCAAAAAGAATCATTCAAGATTTGCAAAGTGCATCATGCAAACAGAGCAAGCAAAGTATGCTCAACACGAGCAAACCATTGTTTCTCAAATTGGTTTCAAACTGAGCCAGTTGCAATTATGAAAGCCGAGAGCATAACAGGGCCAGAGTGAACCAGCACTCACCATTGCACCATGATGGATGGACGGTAAGGTGCATTCACACTTGTTGTTAGGGACTCTAATTTTGAGTCCCCTAACACCATGCTAGTCATTTTGGACTTAAACTTATTTATCATGAAGATTTTATATTAAGCTAACCTTTGCTTAACAATTAAACTATTGCCCATTTAACATTGGCTGCCACCTAGGCTGCCACCTATATTTTCATTTAACACTGACTTAACATCAAGTGTGAATGCACCATTATAAATGGAAACGAAACAGTTTTGTGTTGGGTTCCAGTTCCCTAACTAACCACAGTGGTTAGTGGTTAACTCAGGTGCTTGTTTTACTACCTACCCACTAACAACAGGCAAGCGAGTTGTTTGAAGGTAGGTAATAAAAGCAGCCCTGACCTAATCAACCTACCTAGTAATTAGTACTCACCTATTTCCCTACCTATCTAGCTCTAGATATATATAGGACCTACTTCTTACAAAATGGGTTACCTTTACCAAGGTGAAACTGGATATGAACTCAGTTGAGGTTCATCCAAAATTGAGTCATAAGGGGAAATAGAGTGGATGATCAGTGTGGTTGCATGATAGGTAGGTAGTAAAAATAGCCCTTAAACTATGTATGGATATATAAACCATCTAACTTACCAATGGTAGTCACTTGTTGACCTACCTATATATCCCTTTCTATATATATAGAGAGAGAGGATGGACCTACTTCTTGTAGAGTGGGGTCACCAAGGTGAAACCGGATATTAACTCAGTTGGGGATGAATTGTGGTTCATACACAACTAAGTCATAAAGGGCATTTTGTGGATGGTGTGCTGATGGGTGCTGAAAGGACGAACACCTGAGAACCAACCGTTGGTTCTCCAAGTACTTACATGCGGAACTACATAGGTAGTAGGTAAGGGTCAGCTTCAACACATGTATGTCGAATAATTAATTAATATTGAATCAATTCCGAGTCGAAAAATAAAGTATTTTTTCCCCAGCTGAACTAAAAGATTTTGGTTTTCCTTCACTAAAACTTTGTTCTCCAATTGCTGGGAAAAAAAAAACTACTTCTTTTCATTTTTTTTAAAAGAAAAACTTTCGAAATCTCAACATTTCTACAAATAAATAGAATATCTTTTTGTTCTTCTAGAACAACCTACTTTTTTTCCATTAAATAAATAGATAAATAAATAAATAAATAAAAAGTATTCCTTCAACATGAATTTCTACATATAATATAATAATGAGTCACGTGGAAGCTGCTTCTAAGGGGTAATCAGATTCCTGGAATATGGGTAGTGTACAAGGGGTATGGAATCATCAAATTCCTGGGATTGATCCTTGGCACACAAATGGCAGGGATGGCCAAATTCCGGTGCAGAATTGATTCTTCCACAACAGTGGACACTGTACGCTAATCTGTCATATGGGTTGTTTGGTGGGGGTGGGGTTCTTCCTTCCTTCCAAGTTGAGACTTCAGATCTCTTTTATTTTTCTGGTTTGTTATTTGTTGTTTGCTTGATGGTAATAGAGTTATCCGTAAAGTAAGAAAAACACAGCACCAGAACCCTGAGTTTGGTCATACACAGGGTGAGATTCCCAAAAAAAACCTGCGAAAAAGCACATTAGCATTCAACGGGGGATGAAACTCAGGAAACCATCAATATTGGTGGTAAACTGAGTTTCATCCTGTCTTTCCTCTTTCCTGAGCGCCTTACTGCTGTTGCATATATTTTCACTGCTCCTAACTGTACAAATACTACAATTAGTCTTTGACCTGGCAGCATTTCATACCAAGATTTAATAAAATGTCTTTACTTTGTGGATACCACTGAAAGAGGGGATAGGAGGTGAAAGGAGGCCCGAAGACAGGGTTACTTTACGAATAAGTCTAATAACAAACCAGAATTTTGTTCTGGGCCCTTTTCTTCCTTTTGATTAAAGCTCATAAAATTGCAGTAAAAGCAAGTGCTGTCGAACAAGTGGGTAGGTAGAGAGAGAGAGAGAGAGGGAGACAGAAGTCTTTCAGATCTTTGATGGTACAGGGTCCTTCTTCTGGCTGGCAGGCTGCAAGGATTGTAGGTGGGTTGTGGGTGTGTACAACAAATCAGTTGGATCCCCTGTTTAGACACAAAGTTCCCAAGCAAGTTTCAGAGTTCTCTCTCTCATAATCTCATGAATTGAAGTCCAGTTTCTGGAATTGGATTTTTCAAAGACTTTTTGTCAAGGTCTCTTTTGTTTTGGAGAACTTATAAGAACCCACTTAGAACTTCTTCTTAGACTTTTTTCTTTCTTTCTTTCTCTTCCTTGAAGGAATTTGGTACTTAATACGTCTGCGTGATGTTGTGGGTGGTGGTCATTCCTGTCATCTCGGCAGCATCACTGCTCGTGCTGGTTAGGAGGAGAAAAAAGAAGAACTTCATTGCATCTTTTGCAGGGAAGCATGTGTTGATCACAGGTGGCTCTAAAGGTATTGGGCTATCGATTTCAAAGAAGTTGCTGCAAGAAGGAGCATTTGTCACTTTAGTGTCTAGAAGCGGCAGCAATCTGGAAGAAGCCAAGACATCTCTTGTCAAGGAGCTTCACTGTGGCTCTGACCAGATTCTCACTAAGGTAAGAAAAACAAACATCTCTCTCCCCCCGTTGCCCCCCCCCCCCCCCCTAGAGGTTCTGATGTTTTTCTTCTTTAAAAAAGTTGGCGCAACTTCCGCACATTTCTTCCTCACCCCCCTTTTATCTTTT
>Ga0116229_10007596_pt1 | contig 17105 bp, 5 predicted proteins | sample S1TSphgellanicum_3_FD_87313 | JGI IMG/M metagenome (GOLD analysis project Ga0116229, IMG submission 87313) | Host-associated microbial communities from peat moss isolated from Minnesota, USA - S1T2_Fc - Sphagnum magellanicum MG | ecosystem: Host-associated > Plants > Peat moss > Unclassified... | reverse complement strand
TTTTTGTTGTTTTTTTTTTCCCTCCTTATATTTTGTTTTGAATAATTAAAATGCCTTTTTAATTTTCTTAAAAATCTTGTTTTCTAATTTTTTAGTTTTTTTTTTTTTTTTTTTACATCCTTCTTCTTTACAAAACATTTCAAAATAGAATAAAACAAACATTCTAGGTTATTTTATTTGTTGAATTTCAAAAGACAAAAATTACACAACATTTTAAAGCAAACCTTTGATTTGAAAATAGAAACCAAATTTAAAACAACCTTGAAAAAGTGATGTAGATCCACTTCAAAAAAACCCAAAAGGCCTTCTAATTAATTGTTCTTGTAAATAAACAAAAATTAGGTTAATATGGTTTTTATCTTTTGAATTTTAAGAATCAAGAATCACAAGAACTTTGTAACCTATTGGAGCAAACTTTTAATTTGAAAAATGAAGGCAAATTTGATATCACCTTGAGAAAGCACAATAGATCCTCATAAAAAAAAATTGAAAGCCCCTTCAAATCACCCTTACAATTGAACAAGAAAGAAACTACAAAGGTTCCAAAAACATAATCCAACCACTACAAAATTTGAAATACAAGGCCAAATTGAAAAGTAAAAGCATCTACAAGCTTGCCATGGTGAAGTGCTTAAGATTATCAAACCATCAATCAAGAAACATGAAAAGAAAACTTTTTTTTTCTTTGAATCTACACACCCTTTAATTGAGAGCTTTCATGTTCCATTGGTTCAAAGCAAAAAGTATTTAGTAGATATATAACCAAAAGGAAATCCAAAAAAAAATCTTCGTTTCAATTCTTTACGTAAATGAAAGGTTTGCTTTTACACCCCTTTGAAAATTGAAGCTTCCATCATGAGACCAATAGGCTGAATGAAAGGGCCAAAATTCCTAGAAGGGTTAAAATTCCTAGAAAGGTTTAAAAGCAAACCCTTTTCATGTACCAAGTTGTTCCACATGTTCCCATAACATATTTAAAACATTTTTTTGTACATTAAACATGAAAAACCAAACATGGGTTACACTTGTTATGGCTCATATTAGTGCTTGATCACACTCAACATTGTTATTGATAAAAGCCTATTTTGGATCTATGGGATGATCAATTGGGTGCAAGTATGGAAATAGGAACCACACACCATGTTGAATAGTGGTGAAAACTATGAACATTTTTACTTTTTTTTTTTTCTTGACATGTTGAAATTATGTTAATCATTCCAAGTTGTGCTAAATGATTAATATGAAAGTTGAAGAATTCAAATTAAAATTCATTAAATTAAATTTTGGGTTTTGGTTTTTTAAAAAGGCGTTTGAACTTGAATAGGTGTTGCATTAGATGTGGTTAATTTTACAAAGAACTAGATAAGGACTCTTGTAATAACGTAATTTTGATGGTAAAAAAATTAAATGATAGCAACCTACTACCCAAGTTGAAAAAACACTCACAATCTAAAAGATATGGAATTTTAAATTTTTAAAAATTCAAAGTATTTTCAAAATTTTAAATTTTCAAGAGTCTCATAAAACATGTAAATGGGGTGTAATGCACATGATATACAAAACAAAGTTGTGGTTTATGATATAAGAAACAAAAAGGTAAAATAGTTAACATATTTTGGTATGATCCAAAATTATGATAAATTTTCAAAATGAAATGTAGAATCTTACAAAAATTACACACTTTGAAAAATTCATATTTATTAAACAACGATTAACACAAAACATGTGATCTATTGGGGCAACTATATGTATTTTTAATAAAAAGTTGCAAAAGATTTCATTCAAAAATTCTTTAATATGAAAAAGTGAAAAAGGGTTTAAAAATACTCACAATCCTTTGTAAAGCAATCCCATCAGCTCCTCTCTATGTACTTGCACCCAATTGCTTCATCACATAATGTTAATTAAAACAAGTTGATAAAACACATACTTTGTTTGCAAGGAATATAAAAAGGTTGTTCAAATTGGGTGGTGTTATGGTATTGTAAAAATACTTTTATAATTATAAGCATTACAAATTCATCTATGGCCATGGAGACCAAAGGAAAGGTAATTTATTGAGATTTTGGTATTAAGTCGGAACCAATTGTAATGAAACTCGACCTTGACCAACTTTGGGTTTGAATATTTTTCATACTAACTTTTTTTTTTAGTTGATGTGTTTTTGTTTTGGTATCATACATGAATTCATTGGTAAGTTCAAATAATTGTCCAAGTCTAGTATAATAAAACTAAAGAATGTGAAATTTTAATTTTTGGTGATGGCTTAAAATTTTGATCATTTTTCAAAATGAAACATTGAATTTATAAGGAATTTGCACACTTTTAAAAATTCATATTTATTCAATAATGATTAACAAAAAAAAAGGATGTGTTGGGAAACATTTTAATATTTTTTAGAACAAGTTACAAAAAATTCATTCAAAAATTCATTTGCATGTAAAATTTGTTTTTGGGAAGAAAAATGTGTAGTTTCTTCCAAAGTAATGCTTTTGGTTCCTAATTACAAGTTTTGACCCTTCCATTCTAGTTGATCCACTTGGTTCAACCTATAGAATGTTTGTGATGATTTATGGCCTAGTTTATCAAAGCTTTTAGTCTATAAGACTAAGTGTATTTTTTGTACACCAATAATGCATGAAACTTAAATGAAATTTTTTTTTTGAAAAAATGATCTTTGTTTAAACTTGGCCAAACTTGAGTGAGGTGAAAGTAGATTACAAAGGCGAGGGGTGAGGGTGGGGCATTGTACTATTTTTCAAGTTGCTTGTGTTTGAACCTCAACTATATTACTACTAAGAAGGATTTTCACAATGTTTTCACCTATTATGGTAGGCCAAAACACAAAATAATCAAATACTAAAGAAATTAAAACTTTTTGATTTCATATGATGTGATGTTAAAAAATATTTGTGAAAAAAATACGTACATCATGATGTATTAAAAATGCAAATATGCTCCAAAAAAGATTGAAATGATTTTCAATATTTATAAAATTTGTAGTATCTACTAAATGTTATGATTCCATATGATTGGACCATGTTTGTGAACCATGTGAAGAATTTGATAATTATCATATTACAAATGGGTTTTCTTAAAGCATTAACCATAAATATGTGATAAATTAAAATTTTGACAAATGGTCACTTTCAAATGGTAGACAACAAAAAATATGATGTGGGCCATCTTTTTAAATTCCATTTCAAAAACATTTGGATGAATTATTCAAACCAAACATTAATATAGTCTAAAAACAAGAAATAGGCTATCTTATAATGTGTATACCATAAATACCCATGATTCCTTCAATTTTTATTTTATTTTTTTCCCCAAATAATACTAGATACCAATTTTTTTGTGAAAATAAAAATATAAAGCCCAAACACTAAAAGTGAAACCCATAATTAAATGCAACACATTTTGAAAAATGCATACTATGTATGATGCATGTTGCAAAAGTGCCTAACTTGGTTTCTCATAATGTGCTTTCATCCTATGGATAAAACTTACATGGTTGCATAATTAATATTTAATAGTTATTTTAATATTGTGATATATTAGACAAAGTTTGATATGATCAATTATTAAAATCTAAAGGTGATTAAATTAATGGCCTTAAGCAAATGGAAGAATATATTTTTGTTGAAATTATCCATTTCAATAACTAATTTTTTGAACAAATTGTGTGTGTGTGTGTTTAGATGCGTTATTTAAATGGGATCTCCTTTAAGGCAAAATTTGATTCTATAATTCAAAATTCAAATGGTAGCAATTGTAATTCAAAATGTTGCACCTTTGTTCATGAGTGTAACATTGTTGTGGTTGCAACATTTGGGTGGAAAAGATTTTTTAGTCACCATCCAATAACAAGATTGTTTTTGGTCACCATGCGAAATTGGAGATAATTTTTGCCATGAAGTTTATGAAATTGTATGTTCGTGCACAAAATATTCATCATTGTTAAGAATTGCATAAAGATTTATATTATATGACTAGATGTTGAACAATAAATTATATGTTCTTATTTTGTATATGTGTGTGACAAAACTTATATTTAGAAATAAGCCAAAGATGGGTCTTTGGTTGCCCACTCCATGTTTTGCCAATGAAGTTGGGAGGTACATGTAATAGGTTTGTAATAAGGAAGGGTATATTTATAAGTAATTACATAGAGGGGAAAACATAGGTATGGGAAAAAATTGAACAAATGTATATCATTATTTTTAATTATATAGATATATGACATTTTTTTAATGCATTTGCAAAATTGATGCAATGTTTTGCAATTACAAAGTTGGATTTCAATTAGACCTCATTTAAAAACTACTTCACATTATATTGTGTGAAAATTAAATTTTGTAAAAAGGAGGCATTCTTTGTATTTTTTATAAAACACTTGAGGTAAAAGGGTATTTTTTGATATGTTATGAGATAATGGGATATTGAAGGAATATTTTATAAAAATAGAAAATATTCTAGGTATATTTTAAATATATATTTATAATCAATTATAAGCACATTTAAATAAATTATAATTTTTTAATAATGAATTAATAGCACCTTGTATTTTTTGCGCACCATTTGGGAAAAATAGAATTGACCTCCCTAGGGTTAAAATTTTAACTTTGATATCTCTTTTGAAGTTTTTCAATATATTTGTAAACCATGATGGTAATTGGTTATTGGAGGCCATTACAACAACCAAATTCATTTCAAATTGGGGCAATGGGTGGAATTATTACATGATGATATTGTGGAATTGTATGTGGCAATGAATTACATGCCAAAAAAATGGGAAATTTTTTAATGGGAATTTTTTTTGACATTTAAATGGTTTGGTGGTGATTCATAACGAATAACAATCCATAGAGACAAATGTGAATAACTAGTTTCGAGTTCATTTCCAATCTAGCAATTTTTTATGACACAAAATTTGAAACATCTTGGTGCTTGTTATGATTTTTTTTTTGGTGAATTTTTCTTCAAAAACATCAAAATTTTTAAAATTCAGAAAATAAGTGATCAAAAAAGGTTGCTTGAAGTGAAAAAAAGAGTAAAAGTCTCTACATTTGTATATTTGGTTTTCATTGCATATCCAAAAATATAAAACAATGATTAAAGATTTGTACATTATTTTTGGTTTATAACCAAATATGGCTAAATTTTCCTAAAGATTATTGCCATTTTTTTACATCTTCCTAGGGGTGATCATCATTTGTTAACACAAATGACAACCATTTTGGCAAACAAAAATTCCTAAAAAACGTGTTGGTGGTGGTAGCTTCCTTTTAGTGTGTACACCCAAGACATGTACCATTACCTTATCATCAATGATTGGACAAAAGTCATCCCATGATGAATGAAGATAAAATTATATGTATAAGACTTTAAATAACTTTTTATATTTTATACTTGGATCAAATAGAATCAATGTTTGTTAAATGAATGTGGGGGCCAATACTTTATCGCATGTTATAGGACATGTGATGGGTATATAGCAAATAGTTATGGGTTCAATTCACCACTAATGCATTGGAATTATAAGAAGAGAAAAAATAGCTAGATCTCATTATTTTTTCACGTTCAAAATTTTTAAATGTTATGAACAATGTGTTTGTGGGGCACTTGAATGTCAATGAAATCTAAAGGTTCTCCCACCTTTTAGCCTAATCTATCAAGGAAAGTGAAGGCTATAAGCAACTTCAAACTTCAATGTATCCAACTAACCTTCTTATTACAAGGAAAACAATCTTTCCATTTGCTTGGAACTTAACAATCTCTAAATTTTTCTCAAATTTTCCTTTGGGTAGATCACTAACTCATAAAGCCCTATAGCCAATTCTATTGAACAATTCCAACCTTAAATGATGTATAAATTTTAGAAACTAACCTTTCATGATTTATGTGATGTAAGTAAGGTTGCATGGCGACTTCATATGATGCTACTCCTAAAATGTTTTAAATAATTAAAGTAAGTACAAAATGTCATGATTTCAAAATTCAAAGTCCCTTTTTCAGGGTTGACATCACTTTTTACACCAAATAGAACAACTTTAGAGAAAGCGAATAATTGACCTATATGGCCTAGTTTTGGTCACTTGAACCATCAAACTTTAGTCCCAATGCACCTTTTATGTTTTGGGGGAACTTTTGGCACAAAATTCCTTCATTTGTCAAATTCTTAAGGCATTTATGAAATTTTTACAATATTGAGTTTGTAGGTAAGCATTTGCTTTGGATCCAAACATGTCCACTTGTCAAAAATAGAAGAAAAGATCCAAGAAGGACTTCACCCGACAAAGTCCACATAAAAGAGCCACATAAAGTTTTCATCCCTTCTCATTTGTAAGCTTCTTTAAACTTCTATGTGATAACACAAACCTTCTATCAAGTGCTAATTTTTGTACCATACATGAATTGAATTACTCCATGATAGGACCTAACAAGCACAAAAACGAAAGCTTGGTAAGCTTGGTTAGAGTAGGACCCAAAGTGTTAATCCCTAATTATATGTGGCATTTGACATGCTTTGTAAAGGATTGGTTCTTATAACAAAAGTAATCCCTTTATGTGTGTTATGTGACCCATCAAACATTTGGTAAAAGATTGGTTTTCATGACAAAAGTGGTCTCTTGATGCATGTTACAAGGTGTTGAATGTGCTTCATAAAAGATTGGTTCTTGTGATAAAAATGATTTGTTGATGTGTGTTGCATCTAATGTGTTTTGTTAAGTATTGATTCTCATGATAAAAGTGATCCTTTCATGTGCATTATGTGGCATCTAATGTAGTTCATAAAGGGAGTTTGGTGCTATTAACAAAAGGTGATCACCATGATACACATTGCATCTACCATCCTATAAACTATGTTTCTTGTAAAGTGTTCTTGAGTTAACCATTTATCTATGCATGAGATGGATGAGCATAGACTTTTCTTTCCTTTCTAGAAAAGTTTTTTTTATGGTGCTAGACTAGGAAAACACAATATCAATTAACTTTAAGTTTTATCATTACGTTTGGAATCAAAATTACCATTTGAGAAGTATTGAGTAAGGAAGAAAATTTTGAGAACATATTACAATTCTTTCAAGAATATATACATGTGCCACATGATATGATTTACATTGGATAATTAGCATCTTGCATTTCAAAATGTTGAAAACATATATTGAATACTTTCATCGAATTGATTATAATAATAAATGCTTAACAACTAGAAAAAAATACATATTAAAGTTGAGTAATATGTTGTCTAAAATTTAAGTAGTAACCCTAATTATAACTAACAAGTTATGAATATTGAAGTGCAATGTCACAAATTGGGGTTTGGAAGGCTTGTTTTGCAACACCATCTAATTCCTTTACAAGTTAATAACCTTGTTTTTCAATTTATGATATTGCAAGTATAAGATGAAAGAAATGACAAGGTTATGAAGTTTGCAAGCTAGTTTTTTTGTTGGAGATCTTGAAAGAGGAGACATTATTCATTTTAGAAGAGTTTGCAATAAATAAGTTTTTAATAATTTCAAAGTATCATGAAACAAAATAAGAATGGGTATAAAAGAACCATTTATAACCTCAAGTAGATGGAAATTTGTCCATAAGGCATAAATGTAAAAGCTAAGACAAGAACTAAAAAGGAGCCTAGCCAAATATAAAACATTTAACCTAACATTTAGTTTTATCATCACAATAAAAATTCGGTGCCATGAAAATCAAATTTTAAGAATATTGAAAATGTAAAAAAAAATCATCATCATGATAATATTGAAGAAGGTATGAACTATGAACAATGAAAAATTCTTGAGCAATATAATTTACGGACTATCAAATTCTATAAAATTGTCAAACATACATAATAACATATAAAATGTATACGTTGTAGGACATTTTAGTTATTGCAAAGAAATTGGTTGTTATGGTTATCCATTTGAGATTGTTATAGTATATAGGGATCATTTGGGAATGACAATTTTGCCTAAAAACCTAAACCATAGAAGTTAGAACAAGCTTGAAGAGACTTGTGCTAATTTGAGTAGTAGTGTAGTTTGAGGGCACATGGTAGGCTCAAAAATTTTCCTCCGTGAAGGGGTAGGGTAAGGCATTTCATATTTTTGAAATGCTCGCTTTCAATTTTTAATTTCTTTTAGCAAATTTGTGATGTAGGTGGGTTTCTCATAACTATTTTATGATTTTTGTAAAAGAATTCCGTCAAACTAGAAAAGGCAAGCAAGCTACAAGCAAAGGGGTCTATGTGTGTTTTGGCTTTTGAAGTTCCTTTTGTTGGCGTTGGCTACCAAGGCAAGGATATTGTGTTTGGATTCATTATAGAGCATAGTAGCTTAAGGGATTTTGGCCCCTAGGTAATAGATCTATTTTTATATGAGCATTTTTGAAAGATGATATTTTGGCTTGTGTTGAAACTTGAGATTAGTTACAGAGTTATGATATTTTGAAGGATTTTGGTTTCTTTTAGAGGATTTTTTTGGGAAGATTAGGTGTATTTTGGCATGGTGAAATAGGTATTTGAATTTCCATAATTCTTCTTTTGCCTTAAGATACTTTTTAATGTAAATGGCAAGGCCACAAATGTGACACACCCCTTGTTTACAAAACACGAAGTACATGCTTGAGGAAGAAAGATACAAACATTATCATGATCCAACATTGTCAATTCAAATAAAACATTAAAGTACGACACAAAATGTGCAAGGATTCATATTTGGTAATCGGTATGGAAAGTTCATTTTGTTTGAACAATGAAATGATTAACCCTAATAATTTTGTCATTTTGAGATTGTTGGTTTAGGGTTGTTTTTTAATGAAGAAAAACCTTGTTGGAAAAATAATGGAACAGAAATCATGTTTAGGGGATGTCATGGCCTTTGAATAAAAATGTTGGGTTCTAACTTCACGTTGTTTAGTTTAAGACTCCCAACTTAAATGGTCGATGGGCCGACTACAAGTCAAACCGAGCCACTAGTTTCCCAGGTACATCCTTATCTTCCTTGTTAAGGCCCCATTGGTCTGCAACATGTCATTCAACATGGGGGGAATGCGCCGTCTTAGAGGACATATTAGAGGCACCCTTGGTCCAAAACAAGAGCGGAGTCTATGCCAAAGACATCTTCCCTCGAGTTATTGAAAAAAATTTGTGATCCCCCTAGGTGGCGGTGGTGGCAGCCCAGAGTGTTTTGCTTCGGACGAATTTTCCCTACCGTAGTGAGACCGCGAAAAAAGGAAAAAAAAATCGTATTTTTAATGTGTTAATTCGGATTAAAAATTGCTTGAATTTGGGAAAAATTAGCCAAACTTTGGAAACCAAAAAACCTAGAAAAACATACCCTTGCTGGCTGGGCCCTCACAAGATAAGCCTTTATAGTTTGTTTGTTACCATTACCTTATCCACTCCCACATCAAAAAAAAAATAAAATCCCCTTTGAATTAAATGGAGTTCACTCTCGAGTTTCTTCAACCCCCTACTACCTTGACTCCCAAAGCTTCTTCTTCGTCCGGTCCAAAACAAAGGAACAAACAAAATCCTTGAAGATGCAAGGGGGTTTTCGAGTTCCGGACAAGGCATGGGAGGATGTTTAAAACAAGCCTGTAAGAACTTTGTGGGTGTAAGTGCTGCGTCCTGCTTGACGGCCGTATGATGCATCAGCATTATGCTTGGTTGGTGAGAAATATGGCGGTGCTTACGACTAAATCTCAAGTTACTCGGACGCCTCTCTGTTTTAAAACAAGAATTAATAGTTCAAAAAATTGTTTTCGCCCCCCAAAAAGCCTCCAGCCACCAAAAAAAAACTTTATAGAGGAACCCGATAGGAATTTTAAAAAGAATTTTCCCCTTTGGTTACGTACCGGTCCCACCAAAAGGGGGACCGCAGCCCCGACGGCGGCGGCGGTCAGCGGGGGTGGACCGTGGGGCTGCTGCTGCAAATAATGTAACCAATCGTGTGCACGGAATTGACATGACCGGAACTTTTTCACCGACCCGCGCGGCTACCACGAAAACGCCTGCGCGGTCCCAATAGATCCAACCAAGTCCTGCCCCTTTTTGCCCGGTAGCGCCCCCCTGTCCTCTCCTCTCCCCCCCCCCCATTTGTTCTACTGGGTCGGTCGTCACCCGAGTTTTCTTCGGGTGGGGCCTAGTCGAGTAGCCAAAAGAGTCCTGACATGTGGCTGCGAACTTGTGGGCCACAGAACAGGTCCCGAAAACAAAGTCCAGGTCTCGTCCTCCGCCGCCTTGTCCCCTCGTCCACAAGTTTGAGATATGGACGACGACGACGACTGAGGCTGATCCATTATCCGGTAAATTAAGTAAAATCCAAACACCAAAAAAAGTGAAAAGTGAAAAAGAAACAAAATCAAGAAGGAAAAAGACGGTTTCAACACAGCTTGTGGTTGACAGCGCACAGTTAATGACGGGTAATAAAGTAAAAACGGTCAAAGCAACTAAAGTGTCCAAAAAAGGTTCAAAAAGGAGTAGCCGTATTTCTTTTAGGGAATTTTTATGTGTCCCTTAAATGAAGATATGGAAAAAAAACGGCGATTCATCCTAAGGAGGTTTTAGCCAAATCTGGCTATATACAAGATATCAAATACAAATCTTTTAATCAAGCTTTTTTCTATTTATGGCTACACACTGAAAACCAAATAAAGAGATTTGACGATTTATACTACCGTGTTAGGGGGGCAGCTTCAGTACATGTCTGGAGAATAATCAATTAATTATGAAGATTCCATATTCTGGAATAAATCCAAAAGATTCTTTCATTTTCCTTCACGACAATTTGGTCTTTGAAAAAATTAGAAGGAATTTATATTTCTAAAAGTAATATAATTTGTGCTACAGTATATATATATCATTTCTGGCGATTGAAACCCTCCAAAAATGAATACATTTTTGGAATCTTTACTTTTTAGTTTCCTTTTAGGCGAAATTTCGCCAGTAAAAAAAAAAGGGCTAGTAGGTACTAGGTAAGTACCTAGGTACCTATTCTCGTTCAAGTTTTCTTTTCTTGTTCAAGTAATGCGTCACCTGGAATTTCAGGACCAGTACGGGATGTGACGAACCAATCAGGTTGTGTGAATCCACGTCCTCTTAGCCCTCGCGACGCGGTGTTACGAGCGGAATCGAGGTCCCATTCGAGCGAGCTCGCGTCGTCTTGTTGCAGAAGCGAGGTCCCAATAGAGCAAGCTCGCTCGCGGCGTGTTCGTGCAGAAGCGTATATAGTGAGAGCTTGCTCGTCTCTCGGAGCTGAGTCTGCTGCTCGCGAAAGAAATCCAACTGCGATGCGATTGATCCGAGCAGGAATTTTTAATTTGGAGACTACAACTACTAGCAAATCTTTTGTTGGAGGTGCAATCGCATTGTAATATCCCGGGAAATTCAAGGGAAGAAGTGTGTTTTGTTGAGAATTTGATGCGTTGGCGAAGGAAAGTTGTGCAGGAATTTTCTTTGCCGTCGTCGCACGTGGTTACGTTTTCCAGAAGCTTCTTTGCTTGCGGGGAGGGGAGTTCTTGGAAGAGTTTTTGTTGGGACAAGGGTTTCATTACCTGATTGTTATTGTGGAAGAAATTCTTCTAAGGGGATTATTATCATCGTCGTGAGGTTTGTTTTAGAGTCTTTGTGAAGAAGTTGTTGCGAAGAATTTTCCTGGTCGCAAGAGCTTCTTGCGAGTGTAATAGCAGTCTTTATATTGTTTTTTCTTGAGTCTTCCTGCTGCTTTAAGAATCGGGACGGATCATGGCATCGATCTTCATCACCAGTTGCTATAACCCCGTATTGGTGCCTACAAGCGGCTTTGCGGAGCGGAGCTTCTGCTCGGAGACTTCGCAGGCGGAAGCGTCTTCCAGCAACAGACCACAGACGGATGGAGGAGGAGCGCGTTTGCTGTGTTTACAGCAACCACGCTGTTCGGCAGGGCCAAAGCAGATCTTGCACAGACATAATAACCATGAGCAGGAAGCTCCTTGCTCTTCTTCTTCCGCGTTTGCCTCTTCGTTTGCTACATCTGCTGATGGCTGCAGGAGAAGTCCAAGGTTGTCATCGAGCAGCGGGAGAAGTGGCCACGGAGCCGTGGAGGAAACCACGGAGCTCAGAGTTTGCAAGGTCGACACTAGTGCAACAGACACGGAATATTTCGGGGAGTCCATCCTCGACTGGCAGACACAGCTTGGGGCGTGGAAGGAGTATCCCTTCCAGGAGACCGCGACTAGCAAAGGTGCCGGAGGTGGCGTACCCGTGTTCATCATGCTGCCGTTGGACAGCGTGAGCATGAACAACACCGTGACCAGGCGACGGGCTCTGAACGCAAGCCTGGTGGCGCTCAAGAGCGCGGGTGTGGAGGGCGTCATGATGGACGTCTGGTGGGGAATTGTGGAGAAGGACGGACCGCGAAACTATAACTGGTCGGCGTACAAGGAGATCATAGAGATGGTGAGGAAGAGCGGCCTCAAAGTTCAGGCTGTGATGTCCTTCCATCAGTGCGGAGCCAATGTTGGCGACTCTTGCAAGTAAGCCAATCCTCCCTCCCTCCCTCCCTCCCTCCCTCCCTTTGCCCTAGCCCTGCCTGCAAATGGGTGGAAGCAGTTTTGTAGGTTTCTTGTATCTTCTTGTGTTGTGGGTGACATGATGATTGACCAGAGATGCACCCACCTTGTGTTCTTGCAGGATTTCCCTACCTCCATGGGTGACTGAGGAGATGCAAAGAAATCCAGATATTGCATACACTGACAAAGCTGGCAGGCGGAATCACGAGTATGTGTCACTAGGGTGTGACACACTACCTGTCTTGAAGGGCAGAACACCCATCCAAGTTTATGCAGATTTGATGAGGAGTTTCCGGGACACATTTGAAGACCTTCTTGGTGATGTGATTGTGGTATGTCCTTGATCCTGATAGACCATCACTTTGCAGCCTGCTGTGAGATTTTGCTTGAAGATCATGGATTTGTTATGGTGTATATATCCCCATAGTTTTGTTCTTATCTGTATGTACTAGATGTGACTGTTTTAGTCTTTCTACTTCTCTGCAAATTTGTTTCATTATTTCTTGCAGCAAAATTTGTGACATATCACTCGATTCACTGAACTTTGGCTAGTATGGGTTTTGTTCCACAGGAGATTCAGTGTGGCCTGGGGCCTGCTGGAGAAATGCGGTATCCATCTTACCCTGAAGACCAAGGGAAGTGGCGTTTCCCTGGGATTGGCGAGTTCCAATGCTATGATAAATACATGATGGCAAGCTTGAAAGCAAGTGCATACTCTCAAGGGAAACCTCACTGGGGGCTTGGAGGACCTCATGATGCAGGACACTACAACCAGATGCCAGAGGAGACTGGCTTTTTCCGGAGAGATGGATCCTGGCAGTCAGAGTACGGTCAGTTCTTTCTTGAATGGTACTCTCAAATGTTGCTTGCACATGGTGAGCGAGTATTGTCTGCCGCTTGTGGCATTTTCTGTGGCACAGGAGTGACAATCTCAGGGAAAATTGCTGGTATTCATTGGCACTATGGTACTCGCTCTCATGCTGCAGAGCTGACTGCTGGATACTACAACACACGGTCAAGAGATGGATACTTACCCATTGCTCAGATGTTTGCCAAGCATGGTATCACCTTAAACTTCACTTGTATTGAAATGAAGGACATAGAACAACCTGCGAATGCTGTCTGCAGCCCAGAAAATTTGGTCAGACAAGTTGCTATTGCTAGCCGGAAAGCTGGGATCAGAATGGCTGGAGAGAATGCACTGCCCAGGTTTGACGCTGGTGCACACCACCAGATTGTGAAGAAATCCAGACTGCAAATGAGTGAGAAAGGGGACCACATGACAAACCTTGAAGAGTTTGAACCCCTCAGTGCTTTCACCTTCCTGCGGATGTGTGAAAGCCTGTTCAGAAGTGAGAACTGGAACCTATTTGTGCCATTTGTGAGGCACATGGAGGAAGGAAGAATTTTCCATCCTTGGGAGGAGGATGCTCACACTGCCGAAATCCATGTACATGCTACTAGACCCTTCGTCCAGGAAGCAGCTTCCTTGATGTACCACTAGTTTACAACATTGCTTTAAAAACCTGCTTAGCAGCATATACTCTATTTGATGACACGAAGCTTCAGAAACAAAAGCTTCAAAAACAAATTTCTGCTCAAGAGACTTGTTTCACTCAAGATTTTGTTTGGGGTATCTCACATGAAAGGAGTGAAAGACTCTACAATTCAGAGTGAAACAAGCCTCCAGAAGAAAAATAAATGTTAGATTGGGAGGGTCTGCAACACTTTTAGTGTATTTTATGTTCAATGACTCAGGATTTAGAAAAAAGTGTTGCAGATACTTACATCATAGCTCAGACACACATTTTTACTGCAGGCTGATGATGATACTACAAGAGCTGTGCAAGTGTTTCATTATGTTTCAGCATCTTCAGATTAGTGATATAAATTCAACCAAGTATTTTGGTATGTCTCTGTGTACTTTAGAATTGAGTGTCATTTTTTCGGCTATATCATGGGCTTTTTTTGCTTTGAGGGCTGTATTATCCATACCGGATGGTGCGTACTCTACTCCCTGGAGAATTTGGTACTCCTCGGTCTACTTTTGAGCTCCTTTTCTGGCCTTTGTTCTTCTTCTTCATTGAATTTGGTAGCTTTTTCTGACGTGTTTGTGTCTGGGAGTTTTGCTTCTTGTGCTCTTCTTCAGCATCTTCTGCCCGGTGATGCTTGATGCTTTCTTACTTTTGTGTGCTTTTGAAAGATATTTTCAAGGGTTTATTGTGGTAGGTGGATCCCACCTTGCTACTTTCTACTTCCTTCTACTGCCACTCCTGAGTCTCATCCTACTATTTCATTTGGGCTGAAACCTTTTTCATCTCTAGTTCCTGCGTTTGGCTCCTGTGCATATTCTTCTGTTGACAGTCTCTGTATTTTGTAATCAGCAGGTTGAATACATCACCAGCCTGTTCCAGAGCTCAGTGGGCAGCATTGACTATAATCATGTTTTTCATACAGCAAGAGATTGTTGCTACTCTGAGTGCTGATTTTGGAGATGAAGGTTGACAAGAAACTCCTCTCAAAAGTGGCAGTGGTGGCCTTGCTTCCTGTGCCCTAAAGATCAATTGTCATTCCTTCACCAAATTGATCTCTGTACATTATGCAGAATTTCCAGCAGACTTCAGTTTGGCAGAGTCTTGACACTGCACAGGATATCAGGTTGAGGATGATCAGGAAAGCATTACTATTTAGGGCTTAAAGAACATTGTAGAGTTTTATTCTTGCAAGAACTGTATTGTTGCATGTCATTGTTTGTCTGACTTCCTTCCTGTCTACCAGTGAACATTGTTTGTTGTGGTCAAGGTATGTGTTCACTGGGACCTCTACAAATACTCCACTCAAATTTCATCTCAATGCCATCATCATCAGACTGAAGTACCTCCTCACTGTTGCAGTGTCTGAAGCAATCCTGTCTAAAATTTATGAGAGAATGTATGTTGCATTCATGCTCAATCTACATCAAGTTGTGAGTTGAGGCTGAGCTCTAATTGCAGTTCTCGCACATGTAATTAATGTTGGTTGTGAGGATAGGTGCTGTGATATTTCAACGTCTGTAGGCAACCTTGGCATCATGGACTAAGGAATGGTCAGCCCCTGCCCATTATGTTGGGTAAGGTGCCAGGCAAGCCTGTTAAGGCGAGCTAGTTGACGCACCCAACATAATGGGCAGGGTGATTTCATTTGAGGTTGGGTGGTAGATTCAACAATTTTCAAAGAAAAATTCATGTTCAACAGACACATTTTGGTCTCTACTATGAGTGTTTAATCATCACCGGAAAATTATGTCACCAGATTCTGACAAGTTGCCAGGTCTGGGGTGGCAGATTCAACAAGTTTTTAAAAAATTCATGTTCAACAGAGATTTTGGTCATTCACTCATATTACAGTGACCAAAATCTCAGTGACCAAAATCTCTGTTGAATATGAATTTACTTAAAAACTTGTTGATTCTGCCATCTCAGACCTTAAATGTCATGAAATGGTCTCACTTTTGCACATTGCCAAGCTCACCCTAATGGGCTTGCCCAATGCCTTGCCTTACCCAACATAAGGGGCAGGTGCTTGATCATTCCGGAGTACAGAAATGTCTCATTATTTGATTCACCAATGGCAGAACTGGCCACTCAAAAGCTGTTAACTTTCTGGAATGGGCCTTGACCTTAGACAGAAAATGTCAGTTATGGGGGCCATGATCACCTAGAGTCTCATTCAGCCGTGACATCGCCAATTGCTGTCGATTATGCATTATTCCACACCAAGTAGGGGCTATAGAAAACCGGAATTTCTCCCAAAATTCCGCCAAGTTGCCCCCTTACAAGACACTCACGGTTCACCCTTATTGGGCTTTGCCTGGGGAAGTCATGGCCCCTGTTCTAGTCTGTAATAAGTCGAAGTCTTGGTCCTTTCTGAGCGTAATGGCCTAGAAAGAATAGTTACACAATTTCTTGTCTTCTTTGCGTTGTGGCCACGTCTATGTAGCCATTACGCTCGCATCTATCTAGCCATTACGCGCATTACAAAACAGGACCGAAGCGACGGTCAGGATCACAGGCGCCGCAATCCAGATTTTAGGGTTTGGTGGAGCTTCGTTGGGGTAGTGCTTAGTGTAATCGTCTGCGCGTATCCTCTTCTTCTCTTTGCTTTTGACGACGCCGCAGATCTCACGCTCCTGTCGAGAGGGCGGGAGGGGAGGAGGAAGACCGACGGCGGACGGGCGATTGACGGAAGGACGCCATGGTGTCCCTCAAGCTGCAGAAGAGGTTGGCAGCCAGTGTCCTCAAGTGTGGGGAACGGAAGGTGTGGCTGGACCCTAATGAGGTCAATGAAATCTCCATGGCGAACAGCCGGCAGAACATCCGGAAGCTGGTCAAGGATGGGTTTGTGATCAGGAAGCCGCAGAAGATACACTCGCGTGCTCGTGCTCGCCGTGCATTGGAGGCCAAGAGGAAGGGTCGTCATTCCGGCTACGGCAAGCGACGCGGTACCAGAGAGGCCAGGCTCCCTACTAAGGTCACTCTCTGTCTGTCTGTCTGTCTGTCTGTCTGTCT
>Ga0116229_10007595_pt1 | contig 17106 bp, 19 predicted proteins | sample S1TSphgellanicum_3_FD_87313 | JGI IMG/M metagenome (GOLD analysis project Ga0116229, IMG submission 87313) | Host-associated microbial communities from peat moss isolated from Minnesota, USA - S1T2_Fc - Sphagnum magellanicum MG | ecosystem: Host-associated > Plants > Peat moss > Unclassified... | reverse complement strand
TGCAGGTTTGACACCAGTGGTTTTTTTTGGGAACACTTTTTTTTCATTTTTGGACCAAAAAATGCAAAAAAATTGAATAAATGTGTTTTTCTAGTGTGAATTCTGATTTTTTTAGCACTTTTTTCCGGGAAAAAGTCGCCCAATTTTATATTTCAAAAAATTGAATTAAAACCCCAGATTGGCACCAACTTTTTTTGGAGCGAAATTTCATCACTTGGGTGACAAATTAGAAAAGTAATGTGAATCTCACAAAAGATTTTTTTTGGAAAAAAAATGGGCCAAAGTTATCATAATATTTTGAGAGGGGAAAAAAAAAAAGAAAATTTCATATTTAGACAATAATTTCCAGCAGGTGGCAAAAATATATAGCAGGAATCCTAATTTTGTTTTCTAATGTCCTTTATGAAAGGTAGCCAAATTTGGCTAAGTCTTATTTATGGATGGTCGCCAACCCACCTACCTCACAAAACTTGGGAAAATTAAAAAGGAAAAAAAAACTTGGTCTGATGAGATACCACCATAGGACATGCTCCAGAGGCCAAACTTCCAAAGGGTATATGACAAAACAACACAACACGTGCAATTGGTGCATCTGACGCGTTTTTTTGAAACACCCATTTGTCAGTTTGGAGCCACAACACTCTTCTTCTCCACACCAAAGCCCAAATAAGTCCATTATTACATAACCTTTTTTAAAATTTTAAATATAAATAAATTAATCAATTAACATACATTTAAAAAATCATTTGATTTATAAAAATATAAATAGTTAAATAATAATAATAATTTTTGTTTTTGGCACAAATGGAAAAAACTCCATTGCAGAATACATGTTACATGCTTCACTTAATCGCTCTCTCTCTCTCAATGGGAGCATCACTTACACAACTCATTCTTAGTTTACTGATTCAATCTCTTGTCTCTTTTGAAGAGATGTTTTGTATTATTATCAAACACACAAAACTCATTACCTACACATTCTTTTTAGGCCCACTTTCGATGGGGTCCAGGGTCCAAATTCTTAGGAACCAATTTGGACTCATTTGAAGCAAAATTGAATCCTTGAGACACCCTAGCTTGGCTCTTGGTTCTTCAAATCATGAGCTCTTTTTTTGTGTGTGTGTGTGTTTTTTTTTGGGTTTAAACTGATTGATTTTCCCTCCAAAATGGTGCCGTGTAGGTTTAGCCTCAATTTGCTACTTTTTGATATTGGACCATCATGTAAAATGCCATGGGTCCAATTTATGGCTATCACCTGGTAGGATTGCTCTATTTCATTGGACCATGGACGACCTTGGACCCTCATCTAAAGTGGCCCTTAGACTCAATAGCTAACTCATAAAGTGTGTTTTTGGGCCCTTTTGGGTTTTAGGGGGGCCCAAGGGGATTGGATAAGAAAGAGCCCAGAAATTGGTGGATGGGTAATATAGGTACATCCTAATTAAATTACTTGTGTGACCTGTGTGCCCATTGGCCCAAGTGTAAACTCCCTCATTACTCAACTAATTTCTCTTTTCGAATGATTTTTAAAAAATTCAATGTTTCGTGCACCAAGGTCTAAAAAATTTACGAAATCACCTCCAAAAATCTCACTCATGAACAGCCTTTCAAAAGTATCAGGAAATTTCGCTTTTACCTTGCTCTTGTTTGATGGTTCTTCTTTGTTTTTTTTTTGTTTTTTTTTTCCTTATTTTTTTGGGGAAGTTGCAGGAGAACAAACACAATACCCCTAATGTGACTGAAAATAAAAGTTTCTGAGAAAAAAAAGAGTCAAATTTGGGGGTTTCACTCAATTTTGGTGGGTTTGTTTGGTTTTTTTGGGGTTTTTTATTTTTTATTTTTTTTCCCTTCCTTCTTTTTGAGGGGTTTGTTTGGGGACGAAGAAACAAAACCTCGGAAATTGGGTGTTGTGGTATTTGCCCCAAGTCCGGCGGTTTTGGGGGTTTCAGTGTTGTTTTCGTACTTGTGAGTTTTGAAGAAGCTCCCTTGAGTGATGGCGTTGTTGTGGACAGTTTACCAACAAAGAGTGTACCTTCTGAGCAGCAGCTTCTCCTCTTTGATGAAGCTTTGTTAGCACTACTACTTTTGCTGCTTGGTTTTGTCACAATCAGTTTTTGCAAAACATTCCACAAGAAGAAGAATAAGAAGAAGAAGAAGAGATTCAAGTTCATCACCCTTGGAAATCTTCTGTTTTTTTACTGAAACTTTGGAAGCACTCTTGTTGTTTGGTCTTCTCAATCCGTTTTGCAAAACACTCCAGAAGAAGGAGGAGAAGAAGGAGAGTTTCAAGTTCGTCACCATTGCAAATCTTCTCTTGTTTTCTGAAACTTTGTAAGCACTGCTCTTCATGTTTGGTTTTGTCAATCAGTTTTTGCAAAACACTCCAGAACAAGCAGAAGCAGAAGCAGAAGTAGAAGAAGAAGAAGAAATCCAAGTTCATAACCATCGGAAGTCTTGTGTTGTTTTCTGAAACTTTGTTAGCACTCTTGCTGTTTGGTTTCGTCAATCAGTTTTTGCAAAACACTCCAGCAGCAGCAGAAGAAGAAGGAGAAGAAGAGATTCAGGTTCATCGCCATTGAAGAATGTTATATAGTTTTCTGTGTATATGCCATGGTATTTTCAATTGCGTTATCTCCTAGTCTGGAGAGAAGAGGTTCCTGATGGTTTCGTAAGAGAAGGAAAATAAAAGGCCTAGCCTGCAGTCGAGCTTTCGTTTGTCTGTAGAATACGCAGCGATGTAGCTTCTGCTTCTTTCTGGTTTTCCCGAGTCCTCTGGCACTGTTTTTGTGCAAGGGCTTTAGGTGTTAAACAGAGATCTTCAATTGTGTGCAGGCAGACTTCATGTTGTAGTAGAGCACTGGTTAGTTTTTGGAGCTTTTTTTGTTGCTCTTGAATGGCTTGAGCGGTTGACTAGCTTTCTTAGTGCGGAAGACTTGCTCTAGTCTGCAATGAAAAACCTTGCGACAAGGTGTGGGAAGAAGGAGGCGGAGGAGGAGGTACTGCAGAGAATCATGATTTAAAGGATGCAGTCAGGCTTGGTATGGGGGCGACACAGAAAGATCCCGGAAAGAAGAAGAAGAAGAAGGCTTTCTCTTTGTGCAAACCCTCGGGAACGGTCTAATGTTTTTCAAAATATGTCGAGGTTCAACAGTAGACGAGAATGCGCACCAGCAGCAGCGCAGCATCGGAAAGAAGAAGACCACCAGCTTGTCATCGGCGGCATTCTCTAACCCTTTACAAAACTATGCAAAGTCGAGAAGACGACAACGCTCTCCTGCAAAGCAGCAGCCGCTTGTGGAAGCCAGTCCCGTATCCGATGATGAAGAAGCAGCAGCATCGTCCCCTGCTAGTTCTCGACTGCACGCTGCTGCAACCTCGAGGAAGTCGGCCAATTCTAGTAGCACTAGTGGAAGAGCCGGTGTCAGAAAGGACTTCCTCAAGCGCACAGCTCTAGGAACAGGGACAGAGCACAGCTTTTGTACTCCAGAGAGTCTGCCGTCCTTAGAGGTGGCCTTCTCCAGTTTCATGCAAGTGTATCCCAGGTACCAAGAAACTGTTGCTGTGGATTATCTGCGAGAAAGAGAGTATGCTCATCTTGGAGAAAATGGCCATGTTTGTATGGACTACTATGGGTTTGGACTCTTCTCTCACTGGCAACAGGTCTGTGTTTCTCTCTCTCTCTCTCTCTCTCTCACACACACACACACACACAACATCAAAACCTGCAACACAACATCCAGCAAATTGCATCTTCTCTCTTGCAAGTGCAACTCTGGATTCAATCTTTCTTCACATCTCTAGAATTCCAATCTCTCATGCAACCCAACATCCAGCAAACTGAATCTTCTCTCTTGCAAGTGCAAGTTCTCTGGATTCAACCTTTCTGCACATCTCTAGAATTCCAATCTCTCTGACAAGATCCAAATGCAACCAAACATCCTGCAAACTGCATTTTCTCTCTTGCAAGTGCAAGTTCTCTGGATTCAACCTTTCTGCACATCTCTAGAATGCCAATCTCTCTGACGAGATCCAAATGCAACCCAACATCCTGCAAACTGCATTTTCTCTCTTGTAAGTGCAAGTTCTCTGGATTCAATGTTTCTTCACATCGCTAGAATTCTGATCTCTCTCACAACATCAAGATGCAACTCAACATCCTGCAAACTGTACATTCTCTCTTGGAAGTGCAAGTTCTCTGGATTCAATCTTCCTTCACATCTCTAGAACAGAAGATACATATGCTAGAAGTCCACACGGTTTTTTGTTTTGCTCTTTTGTTCAATGCAGTGATATGCTGGATTGAATATTGCATTAGAGAAATCTTACACAAGTTTTTTGTTTCTATGGCAAATTAGGTCATGGAGCATGCATCCTCGTCATTCGGTTTGGCTTACATTTCTGCAAATCTTCCAACACAAGCATTGTATGGATGTGCTGATGATGGAAGCATACAGTTCTACATGCAGAAGCGAATCATGAGGTACATGAATGTCAATGAGGCAGAGTACAGTATGGTGTTTACTTCCAGCGGAGGCTCTGCATACAAGCTTCTTGCAGAATCATATCCATTTCGTACTAACAATCGGCTTCTCACCCTCTATGATTACGAAAGTGAAGCAGTGAATTGGATGGTGGAAACAGCAAGAGACAAAGGTGCAAAGATCATGACTGGTTCATTCAAGTGGCCATCATTACGGGTTGTGGCATCGGACCTCAAGTATAAGTTACAAGAGAAAAAGAAAAAGAAGAAGGAGCAGCAAGCAAAGGGCTTATTTGTATTTCCTGTTCAATCTCGATTCACTGGTGCCAAGTATTCCTACCAATGGATGTCTCAAGCTCAAGCAAATGAGTGGCATGTGTTACTTGATGCATCTGCTCTTGGCCCTAAAGATATGGACTCTCTCGGACTCTCTCTTTTCCAACCTGAGTTTATTGTGACATCTTTCTACAAGGTATGGTACATTGCTCACACAGCTGAATTTTTGAGAAGCAGGGCATTCAAAGCTCTAAATTCTGTGTTGTACAAGCATCAAACTGTAACTTGATTGAGCACCAAGTCTTTTGGTTTTGAGCTTCTCTTTGTTGAATCCCTTGTCTTTGTGCCTCATGTTGTGAGTTGGCTATTAGGTGTTTGGTGCAGATCCAACAGGATTTGGGTGTCTTTTTATCAAGAACTCAGTGATTCAGAGCCTTCAGACCTCATCCAGGGCGAGGGGAGTAGGGATGGTCCGCATTGTCCCACTGGGAGCTTCAAACTCCTTTTCACCTGCCTTAAGTGAGGGTAAGATTGAAGTACAACATGAGGATGGGGATGCTGACAGCGAGAATGAGGACTCATTTGTTCCAGAAGATATGCAAGCTGATGAAATAGAAGAGTTTTTGGATGCTGAGGATTGGTCAAGTCCTGGGAATAATGCTGACTCAGTCAGCTCCTATTCAGATCCTGTTAGCCACTTTTCGACAAGACATGGATCATCTGTGGACAGAATGTCTACTGGTGGATCTGTGAACTCAGGACGCAACTCTGAAATAGGCTCCATTGGTGGTTCACGTGATGATGAGATTGTAATGAGTGCCAAATCTGATATTGGAGAAGGGGAGGTTATGGACCAAGAAGATTGTGGTGACAGTCTTCCAAGGGGTCATTGGGATATGGAGAATGTTCCTGGAAGGACTGTCAACCTTGAGACTTCTTTACCTTGTGACAATGATGTTGAAAATGGTATGAAAACCCTGCTCCTCGTGACTTGCTTCAAACCCTTTCTATGAATCAAAATGAGGAGATTGTGTCAACATGTAATGTGTTAGGGTTATGTCTTGTTTATCAATTTCTTTTCTCCACTTTGTTTTAAAGTATTGGACAGAGTTTCCTTACAGTGCAGCATCTGTCCCTTAGAACACAAGCTTGCATGACTAATGATGACATCAGTGGTCATGCATTGGGGTTTCACAGGGGGACGAACAGAAGTTGAAGTGAGTGAAGGTAGGGGACTAAGGGAGGAGGAAGAGGCAGCTGCAACAGAGTTTGGCCTGTCTGGACGAGGTTTACACAGCCCAAGAAGAGCAGTGGTCCTTCAGGTTGATGAGGCATTTGAGGAGCACCATTTGTCAGAGCCAAGGAACTCATCTCTGATCATTGATGGAAGTGATAACAGGGGCGATGAGGATCTGGAGCAGGAGGGGCATTTTAAGTTGGACAAGGAGGATTTTATACCTCATCAAGGCTTCCAGGAATATCCATCTCCAAGTCAAATTGGAGAAGATTTGGTTAATGGTAGCAATGTTACCTCCTTTTATACACAACAGGAAATACAGGAGGATACACTAGATGAGGAGGCGGAGGCTATCTGTATGAAATCTGTGAACCACCTCTTGAGATTGCGGCTTCCTGCTTTGAGATTACTTCTTGCTTATCAAGCTCTCTTCTTTCTACTCCCAAGTAATAAAGTTGTATGGCTGCTGACATTCATGATGTTTGACTTGCAGCCAGAAATGGCAATGCTGGAAGCTGGAGCCCACAGCTTGTCAACCTGTCTGAGAACCATGAAGGGCTTTGGGAGGGAAGTAACATTAACCATAGAATCTCCAACCATTCTGAGATGATTCCTCAAGTGGACAAGATTGGAACTGGAGGTGAAGAAGATATTAGACTGGAATCAGCAGATTTAGTAGGTTCTAGAGTAATCTGCAAGGGGGATCAGGAACATTTTTTGATGGAGGGGCGGGAAGCAGGTAGATTTTCTAGACATAGACAAATACTCTCATCTGTGCAAGAGAATTTCGAAGCACAAGCAGGGCTGGGTGTTAATGAGCAAGAGATTTATGATGGTACTAATGGAGGGCGGTGGCAATATTGGAGTTCAGGGGAGGTGGTAATTTTGAACTCCACCCCAACCTGTTGATTCATTTTGTATGTAGTTTCCACTACTGTTTTCCATAGCTCCCAACTAAGAGCTAAGAACCCCAAATCCATTCTAGCCAATAGGTTGAACATTTTTAGTTATAATCTCAGTGGTTCAAATGCTAGATATGACCCACTAGTCTTAGTGCGAGCAGACTGTTAAGCTTGATAGTAACAATGACTTGGTAGGTAGATTCAAACATGGTCAGCTTCACAACCCAGAGATGACTTAATGGAAATGGTTGGTCTTTTTTTTATACAATGTAGGTAAGAGAAATCTGGGGTTGGTCTTTTTTCAAATAATGTTGGTAAGAGAAAAATGTAGGGTTGGCCTTATCTGGTAGTCATGTAATTTTTTTGGTGTTTGTGGAATTAATGGGAAACAGGGGAGCAACAAGTGGGCAGAGCTGTATGCAATGTCAATGGATGGCTCTCCAGTGTACTATGACAATGGAGGAGGAGGAGGTTCACCAGAGGAAAGTGAGCCTGAAATGGTGGATGATAGTGATGGTGTGGTTTGTAGTGGACTTGACCATGCTGATTCCCAGGGTCTTAATAAAACTAATCAGAGACTCAGGTGAGCTTGTCTGTACAAATGTGTGCTTGAAAAACACCCACACAATTTGCCAGTCTATGGATACATTGGCCACTTACACACCCAACAACAATTTTTTAGGGTTGATTTCACATCAAGATTTCTTTTTACTGAGCTTTGATGTTTGATGGCAGATATTTAACCAACTGGGTGATAAATTCTCTGCTAAAACTGCAACATCCAGCACAAATAGAAGGCCAAGGCACCCCATTGGTCCATATTTATGGTCCAGGAGTACAATTTGATCGGGGTGCATCAGTGACATTCAATATTTTTGATCGTAGTGGCGTGCTAGTGCAACCGAGTTTAGTGCAACGGTTAGCTGATCGGAGTAATATTTCATTGGGCTTGGGAAAGCTTTGTAATATCATCTACCCCGAAGGCCTGCAAGACTTATGGGTATATTCTGGATTTTCCACACATCACTTTGCATTCTCAATTTCATACACTATTGTTAAAGTAGAAGAGAATCACTTAGCAGATTTTGTTTTAATGCTGCTTGAAGTCCCAAGAAATCTATAAGCTATTAATTCTATTGCCTAACAAAGAAATTGGTTAAATATTCTGTATGACTTAACTAGAGCAATGATATTATGTTATGTATAATGTTATACTAACAGTTTTTCCATTACCCTATACACAGTCTAGAAGAGTCTCCACATCCAAACGGGTAATACCTACTGAGTGTGGGTGGATCTGCTCTATAATATGCAAGTGTTGGGTGTTCAATTTTACACAACCAGTTAAACTTGCATTTTTCTTGACTTGGTTGGCTATCGCATAACAGGGCTTACAGCTTACAGAAAAGACAGTCATACAGGGAGGCAAAACTGACAGGAGGTTAGAAACTCCTCGACCATCGAATGCAAACAAGGCGGATAAACCTGTGAGTATTCCAGTTGTGACAGCTACACTTGGTTTTGTGACTAATTTTGAGGATGTACACCGTCTATGGACATTTGTGGCCAAGTTTCTAGACATGGATTTTGTATCTCAAGAGAGTTGGCAGTACCACTCACTCAACCAAGAAACAGTTGTACTTTAGACCCTGCCCCCTGCCCCCCACAAAAAAAACATAACCCTAGAAAAGCTTGAGCTTAGTCTACAAACCCCGAGTTTGATTGATTGAATTCCATTATAGTTATAATTTTTACTTTGGAGGTTCACCTTTCTTGTTGGTCGAAGGGATCTCCTAAAGCCTAAACCCTAACCCACACACAAATGTTCTAACCTTTAGCCAGTGTACATGTCAATTTGTTCCAGGAGTTTCCATAGCTGCTTATGCAAAACTGCTTCAATGAATGATTTGCCCCATGTTTATAAATTTCTGAAGTTTGTGAACAAGTATTACAACCCACGTTAAAAGTCTAGAAGCTTTCAATGTTCAACCAATAAATATGTATTCATTTAGAATAGCTTCATTTGAGTTATGGTGATTGATTTTCTAAATGCTTTTTACGTCATTTAATTTCCATTCTTTCATAACAATAATTACCTTAAATAAGACTGTTACCTTACACCCTTTGAACTCTATTTTCATTAATTTTGATACCTTAGACTCACTAGTTAATATCCATATAGAAAATGTAGATTAAATGAAAAGAGTTTATCTCCACCCTTAACTGGGGATCAAGGTAAAACTATCGGTCATTGACTCTTACCCTTATACAAATGTGCAAAGCTTTTATGTACATTTAATCTTTCCTTAAGTGAAAAAATAATTCAAATCCTGTATAACTTTTGTTTGGATGATATAGTACATATATTTTATATGCACATCACAAGCCCTAATTTGGCCCTTAAATGGCAACAACTCTTGTTGGGATTCTTCTTTGAGAGAGACACAGCTGGAATGAAACCATAATCCTTTTGTAAGAGAAGAAGGCATGGATAAGACAAGGATTATAACATTGTTATTATTATTATTATTATTATTATTATTTGTGTAGAAAAACTAACACAAATATATAGGTGTGGAAAAGGCTTGTACATAGGGGTGGAAAAAAAACATGGGAGCCTTGATTTTTAGGCAATATCTCCATTAAATTGGCACTTAAATGTTATAATACACCCATAGGCTTGAATTGTGGCCAATGAAATAGTTCAAATTGGTGTTTTGAATTGTTTCAATAGTTGTTTTGTGAACTTTTTGCAAATTCTAAAAAGTTTTGGACAAAAATTTGGAACTTTTAACAAATGTTATTTTTTTCACCAATGAGTTGGCTACCCAAGTGAAAGATACCACTTGTGAGGTTGCAACTTCCCTTGCTAGATATGTAGATTGCAAATATAAATGAAAATTTATGAATTTTATTTTTTGCAACAATTTATATTGGTCATTTTGTAAATGCAAGTGATTCCTTTTCTATTTTCATGTGTAAATGCAAATCACAACTTTGTCGTTACTTTAATTCAAATGCCAAATTCTAGGGGAATTGAATCCCAAATTTCATTCCTTTAGAATGGAAGGTGGGCTTACATAAGACAAACATGTAAGTAATTTGGTCCTTATATGAAAAGTTAGATATTCAACGCCAAATTTTGGTTCATTCCCTCAAGCTATGGAAATAACATCATTAATACATGAAACCAAATCCCAAAAAATTGCAATGTGATCATAATTATTCTTGTGATCAACATCATAATTAATTTTGAATAAATTTTGTTGGCACATCTTCACAACTACAATGCAGTTGCAATGAAAATTTAGCAATTTTACACAAATACTTATTCAAGCAACAACAATACACAAGGCATTATCATCATAGTCTCCACACACTATGAAAAAATAAGTTGTTTTACAACGAAGCTTGTAATTGTGTTTTTGAATTGTAACAACCATTTGCAATTCAATATGTTTTTACAATGTGGGTGTTATCAAACAAGAATTATAACAAACACAATTTGTTGTATATGAAATTGTATATGTATGCAACTTGTGCAACTATGTTGCAACTAGATCATTGTAACTATTATGCAACTACATAGGCAACAATGTGTTCACATAACAATTATGTGTTAAAAAATCATCAATGGATACATGGTAATTTTAAATATATTTTGATATTAAATTTTTATTAACTTAATTTAAATCATTCAACTTACGGTCAATAAGATATCGACATGTGGGCTTAGGTCAATAAGTTGGTAGGCCTAAGGTAGGTGAGCATTATTACTTATCTTTCTTGGGTTAAATAGGTAGGTAATTTGAAATAATTCTCTTTTATTTTTCATTTAACCTTTAAGGCCAAAACGTTTTTTATTAGTTTATTCCAAATGTCACTTCTTTTTAATACTCTTAATGGGCCTAGTTATATATTTCACAAACTTGAAAAGTAGGACGAACAATATGGGATAAAAAAAAATTACATCCTAGTTACAATGCACTTGCAACTAGTACAAGATAGACCGGTGAGTGAACATTTAAGCTCTCAAAGAGTTTCAAACCCTAAGATTGTCCCTTTGTTTGTCAAATGTAAAAGGTTTTTTTAAACCTTGATTTGGCACACCCACAACTATTTAAATTGTTTTTTTTTTTAATTTGAAAAAATATGGTTGACAAAATAAATGGGGTTAGTGTTCAAGGTCACTATCCTAATTTAGATTTTAAGATTCAACACATTAAGCTTTTTCATAGATATTTTGTGTTGTTCCTTTATCTATGGAGCTTTAATAGTTAATGTAAATTTTAACTTGGCACACTTATAAAACTTTAGATCATTGAAAATGGACAAGAAACAAAGAAAAATCCAAAATTATTATGTCACATTCAACAATTAGTGATGGGCGATTTACCCTAACATAGTTTATCTACTATGTATACTAACTATTCATAATAAATAATAATTAATAATAATAATTATTAATCTAAAATCTAAATATTAATGCATAATAATAATGATAAAAAACCTTAGGATAATTATATTAATTTAATTTTTTAAAAATGAGTTTAATAATACGTATTATTATTGTAGCTAGTAATTTTGTAGTTGCGTGAATGTTCAATATAGTAGTTGTAAAGTAGTTGCAAAGAAATTGTTATTGATTGTTTCAATTATTTTGATTGTATTGTAATTGTCATATGTGATTTTCATGTAATTTATTAACAAAGTCAAACATGGTTGACCAAAACCATATATATGGTATGTACATTCATCTACACAAGGATTTATTTAAAAACTAATATGCAATTACAATAGAACTCTGAATTTTTAACATGGCATTTTATTTTTTAGCTCCTCGTAAGCATGTGATGATGTTGATCCACTTTTGTTTAATATTTTGCAGAAATTTTAACATTTTTTTTTACACGTAACCTTAATCAATTTCAATTACTCCAAGACTCATTTTAAGGAATGAACATAGTAATTGTAAATAGAAATTTAAAATGTTTCAATCACAACAACAAAACATAATCAATTCAAAGTTTGAACAACTAGGTTTATTCAGTGAACTTGATGATGAACTCTAGTAAAAAAGGACACGTGTTTCTTTTACTATTGTTTGGTGACTTTGGTCTTAATGCCTTGGAACACCATGACACCATCAACTCCAAAGCAAATAAACTTTCTTACAACATCAAATTCTACCAAGTTCCCAAATGAGACATGACTATTTAAAATTGTAATTATTGTTAGATTAAAACTAGCACACATTGTTACTCATTAAATAGGTTTAACAAAATATGCAACCTTTTGGAACCCTCCATCATGTAAACATTCACAATTTATAACTTTGGTTGGTGGTGGTGGTGAATCATCACAACACAAAAACAAACTTGGTTTTTTGCACATCCACTTTGGTGGTCTTTAACACCATTTTCTACATTGCATGAACCATACTCCATGCTAAAAAATTAAACCAATGCATCTTTGGTGTATTAAGCACTTTTAAAAATGAAAACAAACCTTGAAAGGTTTTGAAATCAATCATTAGACATCCCAAACTATGAAAATACCAAATAAAAATGAACTACACACATTTGTGATTCTTTTTTGCTCAACCTCCATATTACATTTGTTGTACAATGTTATTTTTTCTAATAAACCCATATGGGTGCAAACATAATAAAATGACCCATTCAAAGTGTAATTGATGATTAGTGCATGTTTTTAAATGATAAAAAATGTTTGTGTTGAAAATGCGTGATTTGTTCTTAAAACAATGTTTGAAATATAACTGTGGAGCACTATGATCAATTGAAAATGAATATATTATAATATTCAAACATATAAGTGTAAATCATTTACACTTACGTGGAATTTACATGCCGTGTATATGGATGTTAACACTTACACATACAACATTGGTTCTAACCAGTGTTGTGTGGTTCTTTGTTTTTTAGAAAACCTTTGAGGTCAATTTTTTCTATTAAAATATTTTATAAGAACCTCTAAATAAGGTTTTGAATTCATTTTTAAAAAAATCCATAACCATCGATTAAAGTTAATGTTCATTTTTCAAACATTGTCAATTCTCACATTTTAGGGTTTATGTTTTTCATCATGGGCAAATACAAGTAGTAGTTAGGGTTTAGGGTTAGGGTTTTGCTTGTGGAAAAAAAAGAATTGCCCATTACAATTAAACCAAAGTACATATTTGTAAAATGTAACAATTCTTGCAATTTTGAAAGCTTGAAATTTAGTGATGTGAAATTTTCATTCCCAACTATATGCTTATTTTTTATTCACAAATGCAACATGTTTATTCAGAATTGGGCTTTTGGGCATTATTTCATGACCTTTAGAAACTTGGACAATACTAAACATGCATCTTAACCTTAATTGAACTCTAATTAATGACCATAAAGTCATTATTAGGTTCTATCGATTTCATCATAGGAAAATTGCAACAGATGCAAGGTAAGGAAATACTCAACACTATTACATTGTGCTAGCATTCAACGCCAACATAGCCACATACCTTCAACCAACCTGTAAACACCAAGAAAAGAACACACTCAAATCAAACACACAAAAATTTTTGAAAGAAAAATGGAAAAAAACAAAAGAAATGTTGGACATAGTTGAGTATTAAAAAGATGAATCAAGAGCTTAAATTATATCAAGACTGGATACAAATCATGTTGTTCCAACATTTTCTTGTGCTATTTAATCAAACCGGCTTCTGATGCCAAACATTCAACCACATCCTTTGGCTTCAAGGGTCCACCACGACGTGATCACCCATACATTTTTGAATGTGGAGATAATAACATCACCATTTGACATAACCTGCCCAAAAAAAGTCATCATCTTCAACTACCTTTAGTTTTGCTAATGCCTTGATAGGGTTCAAATCAAGGAACACTTGTAACAAAATAGGATATAACATGTCAGTGTTGTATTTTGCCACAATTTGAACTACAAATCAATTACCCAAAAAATCCCATATAATTTTCATGTTTTTGAAATGGGGGTCAGGCATGATAACCATCATTTTATGAACCTTGGTTGGATTATAAGCAAAAGCAAAAGCCAAAAATGGAATCAAAATATTGATGACTTGAGTCATCATTTTTAATTAAAATTTTTACAAGTTAGAATTGAAATCCCCACAAATTAATGGCTAATTAAAAGCTCAAGTCTTCCCCACATGAACTTTCATAGCCATGCATATGGTGAAAGTAGAAAAAAATACATTAGACAACAACCAAAAATATTGATTTTGGTTCAAAACACAAAGCTTTACAATAGGGAATAAAATATTTGCAATGGCTTGAACAATAGCCCAAGTTTGGAATACAAGAACTCTAGGTAGTAGATGTGTAGCTTATTATTGTCCATAGCAAATAAAAATTGCATTTCGATATTGTAATGTTTCTTAGAACAAGATGATTTGAGAAGCAAACTTGGTCTTCATTGAAATCCTCAACATCTTAGCAAGCAACCTTGTAATGATACATGATTCCTTCCATTTTGGCCCCCCTTCCCAAAGTTTTTTGTCCATGTTATGGTCTTGTACAATGATGATTGAACTTTTTTCAAACTAACCTTTGAAAACCCAACACATACATTAATATCATCATTAGCATATTGGGCTACTTTTGACATGGCATGGTCAAAACATGAATCAACAAATGGACATGCTAGCTGAAAGGAATAATAAGAAAACACAAAAGTCAAAGTAGAAGTTAAGGTATTTAAATTTGACCTTTCATCTTTGACATATGCAATTACCTTGGTAAACAAACCAAAGGAATTCAACAAGATTTTTACCTGGTTTGCCATGGTTTGACTTGATGTATTCCTTATTTCAAAAATCCCAATAATAACATGGATGGGTTGCCATAAACTATCCATGAAACTAATAACCATGGCAAACTGGTCATGGCTAGCATGAGACATCCAAAGATCAAAAGAACAAGTGCATGTAACACAAGATTGAAAGGCAAGGATGACATATTTTTCTTTGGTTTTGGCAACCATATCAGGGAGCACTTCAATCACTAGTTGACATGGGGATGGAAATGCGACACACCCACATTACCACAAAACCAACTACCTTAGCCATGGATTTTCAATAGAAAAAAAATGTCAATAACCTTTTGCAATATATAACACCAAATCTTTAAAAAATGCATGTTTGCAGGATTTGATTTGCTATAAAGGCATTAGTTGCCAAAGAATTGGGTGATATGAAAAAAAGGACCATTCTTTCACTTCTTTGTACCTTGTTTGTCATTTTTGGTTTTTACAAACCTTTGCAACAAAATAGCCCCCCATTTGTTATACAAATGTGGATGCTCAAAATGAACATGTTTTTTCAAAGCACTTATACCATGGTTTGTATTATAACTCACTAATCCTTTATGTTTCCCTTAAGCATCATGTTTTTTCAATCAAACATGGTGACACACAACACACCGCATTATCTACAGGTTGGACATGTTTATCATTGCACCATCATTTGCCACAAAAAAAACCAATAGCTTGTACATCTATGAGTTGGAGACCACAAATTTCGATCAACTAACATTTTAGGTGTGAGAATTTCCCAAGCTTCATTTGCTTCAACATTGGACGTGGTTTCTAATCCAATTTCAACCTCATTTTCAAAAGAAAACATGATTTTTTTTTCATCACAAATTGTGATAGGTTGTGTGGCATTTGTAGGTGCCACTTTATCCATTATATGTTTCAATTGTTGCTTACAACTAACATAAGCAAAAATTTAGCTCCAAAATCTATTACAACAACAATTACAACAAATAATAATTTGAGTTACCAACAAATAAAGTAAGTGTTGCAACTCTAAATTTGCAAATGCTACAATTCCAACTCATTGTCATGATAGCAAAATAACAAATAATTGATCAATATGATGGCAAAGATGAAAAATAATTGAAAGAAAAAAGCTTGAAGGTTGGACAATGATAAAGACTTATTTACAAAAAACTTGAAAAATGTGAAAGTTCACACTCCAACAAAACACGAACAACAATGATGAGGACTTATTTGCGTATAACCTTAATAATGTGAAGTTCATGACTCCAACAACGACCATGTACATAACCAACTTGTAGAAGGGCGAAAGGAAAAACAATGCAAAGCTCACAACTTCAATGAAAAGCGTGAACAACACAAGGCTTTAATGATGAATAGGAATGGTGCATGAACAACACAAAGCTCTAGTGATGAACAAAAACAATGCATGAATAACAACAAGTTTCCGCACATCACATAAACAACAATGCCTAGTTTTGCCATAATGATGGTTGAGACAAGGGTCTAAATTCTTTAAGGTGTACCAAAGTCTTGTCATAATGTCACCTTTTTCTATCTTTTTTACCTAGTCCTTTTTTACCATGTATAGACACATTTATGGATGATTATGATGGAATCTAGAATTGTAGTGGTCTAAAATATAATCCTTTAAATTTTTTTGATAACTTTTGATTCATTATTTTTTATGGGGATCAAAATATAGAGTAAAAAAATATTGTAATAAGGACTAGGCCCTTTTCATCCTATGTCCTTAAAGGATTTTCACCCACAAAAATTAACTTGAAGGTTGCAACTGCAAAAATTTTACAAAATGGCAAACTTGCTTAAAAACTATCTAAAAAAAAAGGTCCACGATGAACATCAAGAAATAAAAGAACACACTTGCACAATGACTCACATGTAGAAGGCCAAAGTAGCATTGAACAATCCAATCCTTGAGGGCAAGATGAAGGCATGACAATGGTAGTGCCAAAACACAACCATGCCATGACAACAATAGCTCCAAGTAAAAAGGTGGGAACAATTTGACAACTTGAATGCATGTAAAAAGGTCAAAAACTCCAAAGAAAATAAAGACACAATTTAGAATCACCCATAGAAGGTTAGAGTAGCACTAAATAGTTTGATCCTTGAAGGGAAAATGAAGTCACAATCATGGTAATCCTGGAACAAAAGTTCCACACCACAACAATAATAGTTATAGAAAAGAAGGTGAGAGTAATCCCAATAGTTAAAGGTAGAAAGGTGAGAGTGATGGCAACATCTATAGGTGCAAAGTGCAAAACTGAAAAAAAAGGCAACAAAAGTAGGAAAAAAAAAAAAAAAAAAAACAAAAACAGAGAAGAAAGAAACAAAAACCCTAAACATTAAAACTAAAAAAAAAG
>Ga0116229_10007594_pt1 | contig 17106 bp, 13 predicted proteins | sample S1TSphgellanicum_3_FD_87313 | JGI IMG/M metagenome (GOLD analysis project Ga0116229, IMG submission 87313) | Host-associated microbial communities from peat moss isolated from Minnesota, USA - S1T2_Fc - Sphagnum magellanicum MG | ecosystem: Host-associated > Plants > Peat moss > Unclassified... | reverse complement strand
TGTCAAATCTGGAAAATTTTCCCAAAAATAGGAAAATTAATCAAATTTACACCAGGGGGGAAAAAAAAAATCCAGAATTTTCCCAATTTTTTTTCAGAAGAAATGATAAAATTTGTAATTTGGATGAAGAAGCTTTTGAGTACTGAGAAAGATGATTGGCTAAACTCAAGGATTGACCTACAGGTGGCATTTTAACTACCCTAGTAACCTAGGCTGGTTTGGCAGGAAGATGTCTACTAATTAATTATGTTATGTTTTGTCAGGTATGTTTGGCAGTGAATATAATAATATTTTTACAATTGGACATCATTCTTTATAATGAAGCTATTTATAATAATTGTGCTTGAGATCTTCATTCAGATTTTTTGCATGACAGGCACCTATTTTTTTAGAATTTTTGACAATTTTAATAATGTATTTACTGCCACTAGGTACTTACTACAGTAATCCTCACTCTACTACAACTGGCCAGAATTTCATGTTTATGGGTGAAGAAGATGAGGATATATAACTTGCACACTATTTTGGATGTGATAAGCCCTCCTACAAACCCACATACCTAGACACTAATAGAGAAGCTCACATAACATGGTGTGAGTGAATCCACTCTAAAAGCATTTCCAACAATGAACCTGTAAACATGGCCTCTATACTATTTGAGCTCCGCGTTGCTGTGCACTACCAGTGATGAGCAAATATTTTAAAATTTTCCTATGTTTTTATATATTTACATCAATGTCAAATTTAAATTAATTTACATTTCACGGACATGAAAAGACACATGTTATATATATATATTCATGTGGGTGGATAGGAAAAAGAAGTGAGGTCGTTATAAAATGGAATGGGAGATAATTATTATGAAAGTTAATAGAAAAAAAAAATAGTTATAAAGAAAGAAGTTATGAAATAGTTATGAAGTAGTTAGGCTTGAAAATGAGGTAATTATTTTTGAATTATCGTTGGAATGGTCCAAGGATGACCATACGACTGAAATGGTTGTGTAGAAGCAACATATGAAACAAAGAACGCCATATAAACTAGTTCCTCCATCATTGGAATATGAGTAGTTTAGATACCTAAATGTTAGGCCTCGTATTCTGATTAGTCTATGAATGGGTTTGAACTCTACTAATCACCATGTCATCATGCCCAACAAAATCAAATCCAATGTTGTTGTCATTTTTTTGTGAGAACTTGCACACATTGATAAACTTGGTGGTTCTTCATGGAGGCTTGTGCATAGAATGCATGAAAACATGCACATGCAAAATGCTCATCATATTTTTTTAAAAGCTTTGCATGTAGGTTGTCTCATTGGATTTTTAAAAAGTTCTGCACACAAGTTGTTGAAATGGCCCAAACGTGGAGGCAACAATTGATTTCACATTGACAATATTACATGGATGAGGACAAGGTGAGGAGCTATTTCTTGCTAGAATTATGGAAGCATTTGCATTTGACACTACATAGTTTCAAAGAAGACAACACAATGCAATCAAAAAATTTGCAAAGAAATTGGAATTGAGGCCATGTCCAGATCTTAAGAGATTATTTTGCACCTTCACCAATGTATGGTGAGGCATTATTTAGTTGTTGTTAAATGGTGGCCCATACACTATTCTTAAGAATCATGAATATTGTTTGTGAGTATGATATTTTTAAAAAATAATGACTAGATTGTAAAGTAGACTTTTTTTTTTAAAACGTCCAAAATGCATAGTTGCACTCCATCAACTTGTGTATGGAACAAGGGCCAATTCTGTAGATGAGAGTATTGTGAATTTGATGAAAGCACCACAATTGAGTGCTTAAAGTGATTCATGCAAGTAATAGTGGTAATCTCATGACAAATGGCATTTACCCATAATGGTCATGTTTTGTGCAAACCAATACATGAACAACAAGATGCAAAAAAATAGTAGTTTACAAAGATCCAAAAAGGAGCAAGGAAGGATGTGGAAAGTTGTTTTGGAATTATGGAATCTCAATTTGCCACCATTCAAAACCCTTCCAAATTATGGCAAATGGATACAATCTATGAAATCATGATTGTTTGTGTGATTATGCACAATATGATTATTGAAGACAAGAGGGATAATAATCTTGAACCTTTGTTTGATCCTACAAATGTAGGTCAATTGAGGTGTGGGTTGACTTCCCAAACAAACATGGAAGGCAATAAAAAGTTGGATGGTTTAATGACAATGCACCCCATCATAACCATGCAAACCTATTACAATTTACAAACAAATTTGATAAAATGTTTGCAAGCCATGAAAAACCTTGACCAATTTGATTGAATTAAAATTCTCTATTATCAAAGTTTATGAATGCATTCTACTTTCTTAAAACTTGTGGCTTGTGATTGATCCTCAAATGGTTATGGATTATATTGAATTATGATATCTATGTCTTTAAATTTTTTTGCAAAATTTGGAATGAATGCTTGTACATGGTTATGATGGGGTGCATTGTCATTAAATGATGCATTTTCATAAGTGTTAGTCTATTGCATGCATCACCATAGGTATTATGTGCCATGATAGAAACCTAGATGTTAATTGCACTATATGCAACGCCATAACAACTAAGCGTGTTATGTGCATTACTACAAGATAAAAACACAATAATAGGAGCCAATTTGAGTGTAACTAGTATTTATTTTAAATCTTTACAAGTCTCATAAACTAATTTAATGTTGAATTTTTTTGTTTTATTTGTATAAAAATATTTTAAATATATCAATCTAGATAATTTTGAAAATAATGCAATCAATATAAAATATCTTTTAGCACATTTTTAAGCTTATAACCAAGTTTTTCAACATAATGAAACAATATTGAAGCACTATCTAAACATTATTGTTCAACATTGTTTTAGAACTTTTTGACCAATCTCGTCCTACCACATTAGCCTATCAAGATTAGTCATAATAACTCAAGAAGGTGTCTTTGGCTCCTTTATCTTGCATCAATTGTTTATTCTCACCAATAAGACCACATTTTTTTAAATGCCACACTTTCACCAAAAAAACACATGAGAGAGGAAGATGAGATTGTCCATGCCAATTGACTTCATTTGTTGAACAATCTCCAACTTGGCCAATATCATCCACTAAACTATAGAGCTCAATTTGATTTTTCATGGTGCCTACAACTTTTTTGTAATCTTGACTAGTTGTTGGGGTGTATGTTTGTTGCAATTGTTCCTCAATGATGTTTTAATTTCATTGTAAATGCATATACAACCTCCCATTGGAAATGTTCTAAGTACCTAGTTACTTGAGATCCCCTTGTTCAAATGTTATATTATAGGAGTCCACATTTGTAAATGTTAGGTTGTTTTAAAAGTTATTTGAATTGGTTGAAAACCTCCATTAATTCTAATGCTTAACAATTATCATAGCACCCATAAATTTCATAAATTGGCATTCAGACATTCATTTGACATAGATTACTCACAATTGTTCAACCACAAGAACTTGTGAACACAATGTGCTCCATGTGGAAAAATAAAACCATGAGAATTTTACAAAAACAACCAAACCCACAACAAACTTTGGCACCACATTAACCTAATAGGTAGGCAAAGGAAGAATATTTAACAATTATTTACCATATCAATTCTAATCATAAATTTTTAATGACCCAAAATGAAGGGAATTATAATTGAAAAAGAAACATGAAATTTGCCACATCTTTGACTATAAATTAGGCACCAACAATCCAATGAATATAATTGTTGTTCATATGGTGTGTTGCACCAATGATTTAGTTTCCACAACAAGAATATCTATATTTGCTAATCTTTTCCCAAAAACAAAAGTTGGAATCAACTTTCTTTTAAAGAGATGCAGTTACCATAAGTCAAAGTAAGCTTCCCATTTCTAATCATGGAAATCCTTGTTCATCAAGTTAAATCTTCTTTGACCTCTTTTGTCCATTAGTAAATTGGACTGGCAGAAAGTCCATGTAAGGCAAATGGGTATCAAAACTTTGAATATGTTTTTGAAATCATTTTTTATTATGATCAACATGAATTTGAAAGGAACCCAAGAAAGGATCTCCCCCTTCATTGAACTTTGATGCCCCCTTTACATATCAATTGCTTATTTTATTCCTTGTCAAAAGTTGTGTAAAGTCATGTTAAAGTTAAAAAACCTCACAACATGTGACATAAAGTGCAAGGAGACACTCCAAGAAATCAATGGTGATCTAGAAAATGGCCTTGAGATGATTTTTAAGATCAACATTAATTTTATTAGCAAACACTCTAGGCCAACCACATGTACACCTAGTGATCAATGATTAGTAGTGCTAATCTTTCTTGCAAATTTTCATTTTTCTAATTAGCATTAATCTTCATCCAAATAAACACATGTTTGACACCCATTATTATTATGAAAAAGCCATGGTTGGTTGTCCAAACACCAGAAGAATTTAATTGTTAATGATTCTAAAACCTTATAGTCTAGGCAAAAAAAGCTTTGGATTAATCCAAGGTTAAAATATTATTAATAAAATATAAATAAAATTTAAAATTATATCCAAATTTTATTTCTTATTCAAAATTTATAGTATCCCCCCTTCTTTCTCCTCTTTTTATTTTCCTTGTATGTTCCCATATGGTTCCTAATAGTTTGTCATAATTTAAGTCAATCTCAAATTTGATTATAGTACATAACATGGATATGAAAAGGCACATCCTAATATTATTAACACTAGGGAAGTAGTGACTTTCCGTGTATTTTAATAATATTAAATACCTTTTAATGTCCATGGAAGTGGATAGGGAAAGGAGTGAAGTAGCTAGGTTTGTATAAGGGAACACATTGCTATGAATGTTTTCTTCTTCATAGCATCTAAGGACATTTATGGCTAACATTGCCTTATGTGAATTTGCATGTTCTCTTATGTGAAATCTCCTGCTCCAAGTTGCCATGAGTAAGAAATTCCCCTTCATAAGGTGCCCTCCAAATGCATTGTGGCATTTCTCTTGAGGTTGTTATGGAAGAGGTAATTAGTTTTTGAAAAGGTACCTATTCAAATAATAATAATTATTATAATAAACACCATTGCACCATTACATGGATATATAGTTTGCTTAAAACCATATGATATATTCAAAGAACAATCCTTCATATGCCTTGCAATCCTTATTTGTGGAAGACAATAAATATAATTATTTTCATCATTCATTCTAATTAATCGGGTTTGCACAATAATTTCACTATGTAGGTTGTGCAAACACTAGAAAAGAACTTCAAAAAAATATAATTTTGTTTCATTAGAACCCATCCCAAAGGTGGACATGTAATTAAAAACCTCCTCATTAGTGAAGGAGATGTAATGTTAAATGTTCCCTACCTTCTTTGAAGATTCACAATTGTTTTACTTGTTGAAAATTTTTAAATAAAATTTCCTTTTTGAAAAATTATAACACCCTACCAAGAGAGTGTGTTTTGAGTCCAATGGAGTTGTGAGAATTGGTTGTGTTGATGACACAAAAAAGAGATTGGGTAAAAGCTTGGAACATGCTATTTCATTTCATATCACCTCGTCATATAACAAAACAAGGCTTGAGATTGATTGAAGAGGAAGAACAAACATAATAGGATGATGGTGCATTGTTGGATTGTTTAGCCGAAGACCTTACCTTCACATTAGACCACAATTAGGCCAAGATTAAGCAAGGTGCATTGTTATTGCATTTATTTCCTTGCTTTCTTGACTATACAAGTTTTTAAATTCATTTTTGGAGCATTCTTCTTCAACATTCTTCTTTGTGTTGCATCTCCTTTGTTATTATCAAAGTCTTTTGATTTTTTTCAAACATGATCATCAACATCATTTTTTTCCTTCTTGATCATCCTTAAAAGCTTATTATTCATCTTTTGAACATTGTTCTTGGGCATTATTCTTTGTGTTGTGTCTCTTTCATTATTAACCAAATCTTCCAATCTATTTTCAAACATCATCATTAGCATCATGTTTTTTCCTTTTTAATCATCCTTAAAAGCTTCTAAATTGTTTTTGAGCTTGATCATTGGCATTGTGTTTGTTTTTTCTTGAAATCTTTGTGCATTATTATTATATAGGCCAACTTTTTCATAACAAAACCCTCATACTTAGTTTGCCACTTTTTCCAAATAAAGATTCTTGCAACTTATTGAAACTATAACAACAAAAATAACATCGCAAAATGGTTCAAAGCTCTAAATGTTGTTATTATATATAGGATTCCTAGCATACATTACATTTTACAAAAAAGAAAAACTTCTTTAAACTACATGGATTGACTGTTTCTAAGGGTTCTTGCAAAGTTGTTTGGTTTGATTTGAATCACACAAATACTTGTTCAAATGAAGTTAAACTTTCTTCACAAACAAGTTTGTCACAACTTGAACAAGCTTATATATTGATGTTTCCTAGATTGGTTGGGGTTTTTTGAGTGCTAGTCAACATCATGATTGAGTTTGTCTTCCCCATTGCTATTTTTGGAAAAATGAAACAACTCAAGATGCATGTAAATTTTGTATGAAGGTTTGTTCAATTTCTAGGTTGATTGTGTTATAGTAAAAAAATTTGTCAATTACAATCAATTTTTGCAACTGAATAATGGTGTGTGTAATTGAAAAATGTCATTTGTAGTTGTTTTTCAATTACAAACAACATTTTGTCATTGCAAAAAATTGGTTGCAAACAATGGTTTTTTGTTTAATGTTATATAATATTCATTTACACCCACTGTCATTAATCAATGTCCGGAATTGATGAAGTCAATGAGTTAATTCATGGCAATTCATCATTGTTATTTATGATGAAAAAGGCACTCTAGTTTGACAATTTGTGCACTCTATTGACTTTCATAAGGTTATGATTATAGTCATTATCATGTTACCTTCAAAATTGTTGTTGTGGAAATTATTATCCTAATTTCATACATATTGTTTTTGGTGTTACATTAGGTGAATAAGGTTTAGGTTTGCAAATTTTGCATTGGAAAATTTTTCAAGTATCATGAATAAATGAGTGAACTATAGAAGGAACAACTAAGTGCAATCATAATCAAAGGAGTCAAAAACCATGCTGAATAATTGTAAAGACTACTAGTTTTGTTACATACATTTATGTGGTGTCACTTAAATGTTATGTTAATCATGGGAAATTGTGTTAAATGATTAATATGAATGTTAAGTAATTCAAATTAGAAATTCATATAATTCAATTTTGGGTTTTGGTTGTAGTAAAAAACTCTTGAACTTGAACGACATTTGCATCAAAAGTAATCAATTTTGTAAAGGACTAAGGTAAAGGATTCTTTTAAGGAAAAAAATTAGATGGTAAAATAATATAGATGATAATAACCTACTACTCACATTTTAAAAACACTCACAATTTGAAAGATGGAATTTGAAATTTTTAGAAATTCAAATTATGTTTCAAAATCTCAAAATTTCAAAGGTCCTTTATCATATGTAAATGGGATGTAATGTACATGACATATGAAATAAAGTTGTAGCTTATAATTCAAGAAACTAAAATCTAAAGTAGTTAACATACTTTTGTATGATTTGAAATTATGATAATATTTTGAGACAAAGTGTAGAATCTGGCAAAATCAACACATTTTGAAATATATTTATTTATTAAAAAATGACTAACAAAAAATGTAATCTATTGAGTCAACTATATGTATTTTTAATAAGAAATTGCAAAAGATTTCATTCAAAAAAAGTTCAAATGAAAATATAAAAATAAAGTAGAGAATGATTCACAATCCTTTTATAAAATAACCTTGTTGGCTCCTATTAACATGTTTTCATCCAACTACCCTATTAAAAGGTTTGTAAATAATATCAACAAATGGTAATTAATTCCATAAGTTTAAATAACAATGTGACCTTTCAAATTTTCTTTGTGAATTTTTCTCATGAATACCAACAAAACATAAAGTCCTTAATCATCTATGTACTTGTATGTGTTGTGTTTATTGATTTTTATTTTGAAACCCCACAAAAAAAAAAAATTGATTTATAATATGTAGTAAATGTTTAACAAACTAGTGATACATGTTTGTGTTGTGTTAATGAATTTGATTTTTGAAACCCCATGCAAAACTATAAATTATATGTAGTAATAAGGGTTTAACAAATTGTTTTTTGGGTGAAGGTGAAATTGTTGTCCTACAAATAGATACTGATGCTCTTATTGGGATAGGTAAATGCAAATTGCTTTCAGACCTTACAAGTATTAGGGTTAGGGTAACAAATAACATTGCGAATTAGGGTGTTAAGGGGAGAATGTGTTGGAAATGCATTGTGTATGTGTTCAAGTTAAGAGTGTTCAAGAAATGGCTAAACTTGTACATTGTTGACTGCTACCAAACTAAATCAACATCCAAATGTAATGAAAAAATTTCAATTTTTTCCTTGAATTTTGGTTTTTTTTGGCATTAAAAAGGAATATTGAAACAAAATATTCTCTTTTTGATTTTTTTTCATTTTGATGGAATTTTGCACCCAAAATAATGTCACTTTCAATAAAAACACACTACACTAGACCAAAATGGGCAATTGAAAGTCCATTTTTAGAGTCCAAAACCAGTGATTTTTCAAAAAAAACATTTAAATAATGTTGAAGTTCACAATTTTTTCCATTTCCAAGTTCATACCACCATAATTTAAACATTTTAAGAACCTTTAAAAATATGGGTCTTAAAAAAAATCAATTGAGATACCGAAATGGATTTTACGAATTTGAAATTTTCATTTTAAATCTAAAAGGTTTTGAGAGACTTTTTCTTGCTTGATTTTCATCTTAAGTTTATGGTACTTCAATGTGTGGTGGCAAAAAGTTGTAGGCTTAATTTCCAACTCCTTTAGAAAAAAAAAATCCATAATGATATATATTTTTGAGTCGTTTGGATTGTGACATTGGATGTACCATCCTTTGTAAAGTCCACCTTGGATTGAACATTTATTCTTTTGGTAATTATTTCTTTGGGTTTAAAAGATTAGAATATAAGTTTCAATTTTTCATCTCACTTTTGCCAAGTTTTCAAATAGATTTGAATATAATGCAACAACACTTGACTCACCTCAAAAAGTGCCTCTATAACTTCCAAAAAAGTCCATTGTAGTGAAAATTTACCCGTTTGATGTATGCTCATCATGAAAATGGCAACCCAGCAATATTTTTCATTCAGTAATGCATTGCCCCAAACTAAATTGAACATTTGCATTATATAAAAAGGGAAAGATGTGCAATATGTATATCTAATTATGCTAAACAACATCATAAAAGTTCATGGCCATAAGGAATGAGACATGTTGAATATTCATACCTTTCAATACAAAGGCTTGTCTCCACCTTCTTGGAAAGAGAAAAATTGAAATGCACCTTTTTGTTCATATGTGATTTACAATACATTATAAATCCTACCCAAATATTTCCAAATGCCTTATTAATTATGATAAAAACATAAATGTGTGTACAAAATCTGTTGACTTCTTAAACAATTTTACTTGCACTTTAACCTTCCACTTTATGTGTGAACAAAATTTAATGACTTTAAATCTCAATCCTTATTTCTTTGCCTCCCATTTAATTTTAATAAAAAAGATTATGTTTCTACAAAATTTAATGATTGAATTATTAAACCCTTTTATTTAAACTTTATGCACACCATTTAATGTGCAAATTAAACTTTAAAACTCTTTATGTTAGGTATGATGGTGATGTAAAAGCAATTAGGTAGGTATGGACTATGGACAAGTACATGGTAACCATGAAGGTAGGGGTAATGGCCATGGCTTTGGCAATACTTTCAATTTCCTGGCATCAATCTCACCATTACCTCCTTGAAGCATGTGCACCATGATGATTACAAAGGGAGGGGAACTAACATGGTTGGTAGGTAGTTAGTGGTATGTAGGTAGTTAGATTATCTCTAACTTCCCCACATACCAACTATTAGTAGAATTCCTTTTTCATAAGAACCTCCACAACTTTTTCTAGGGTATTTGGAGGTACACTCCCCAAAGCATAATCAATTGCGCGCAAGAGGTGGGCATTTCATAAAAAGAAATGCCCATAGCATTTTTCAAAACACCTACTTTAATTCATTTTTTCCCAAAATACCCACCAACTATCAAAGGAAATTTCTTTTGAAATAAGAAGTTGCATCGTTTTTTACACTAGGTAACACTTGCGATGCAAAGGAGTTACAAAAGTAAACATCTCAAAACCAACTCAAGCAAGCATTTATCTTTAGAGTACTCCTCACTCTTTGGGCATTACCCTACACTATGCCAAAACGTAGCATCCATGACTAATCTTTTTTCAACTAGTTTCAACTAGTTTAGTCATTTATGCCATTTTTAGTCCAATTAAACCCATTGCTCATGCCATTTATAATCATTTATGCCATGTGTAGTTGTATTGACCTGGTCGCACATGCCATGTTTCCATGTTTCGTAGTGCACTCGACCTTTCCTGGGAGACATTTGACCACCTCCACTAATTAAAATGGATGGTGAAACTTTTTTTGAGACCCTAAACCCTAAACCGTATTAAGAAGGTAGAGTGTTTTTTTTATCTTGTTGAGATCTCACAAACCAAAATCCCATGTCTTGCTTTGGTACCATCAAAAATCCCTTAACAAGTTGGGATTTAGGGTGGTTTATTACACAATGTTTAGACATTTAGACTTCCAGTGAAGGACTTTTTGAATATTGCACAATTTTATGATTCAAATGTCTTGTGAAAATCAAGATTTCCATGCTCTCGATTTACACACTTCAAACAAGATCAAAAAACTTTTCCTCAAACTTGAAGCAAGAAAGACTTCCAGATAAGGACTTTCAGACAACGGGAAGAAGGAGAAACAGGACAAAGACACAAACTAGAATCAAGAAACAATAGAAACAAGCGATATGAACAAAAGGGATAGTTTCTCTCACTTCTTCGGGGACCATCTACAATAACATGTATTATAGTAACTTTTCTATCCCAACTTCCCAACTCACTTCATCAGCTCCCTACTGTGCGTATCAGCTCCCTACAGTGGGTATATTAGGTCAGTGGCCACTAGCCTGCATACTGAGTTTCTGTTGTAAATCTGTAAGCAACGGGAAGGCTCAGCCATGATACTGGCTAGCAACTAACCAGCATAACAACATAGAAGAGGGAAAAATACATAAGGAAAAGAAGAGGGGAAAAAGGAAAAAAAGCACACACCATTAAGAAGGAAAAAACATAGAATAACAGACAACTTGTAAATAAGTACATAAATGATCCGCCCAAAATTTTGGACAAACCCATTACACAAAATATGCACCTTGTGTTTCTGTCACAATTCTGGAAGCAATCGGTCAGACTCTTGCAATCATGAAGTAAGCACCCAAGAGACATAACTAGATTCTGTGAAGAGGAAACTTCAAAACCCGAGACTGAGACAGGATAAAACCATTACAGGTAAGACACTTGGTTGTGCCCAGATACATATGTGCAACCATTTCTCAGCTCCACCCATGACATCAGATATTCCTTTACATTTCACGCTTACATACAATGCTCAAGCGGAACTGACTAAGAGTCTAAAAAGTCCTGCTGCTTCAGCCGCAATTGGGTTGACCAAATAATAAAGCAACTATACAGAAATTGATCACAAATTTTTGCCAATTTTGTTTTAGGGTTTAGGGTTTTTCTAACCAATGATCAGAAGCTCACCGCCTTGTACGCCTAACCAGTTTCAGACATAACAAGGGAAACATCTCTACATGACATGACAGTGTACTTCAAAATGATTCACCTTGACCACTGAGCAAGAACATACCTGGATCTGAAGGTAGACAAAAGCAATCCATCCACCAAACCGCAAAAATCTCCCACAAGCCCAGAAGTACAGATCTCCTCAATCAAGCTTTTAAATCTGTCTTCTTGGGAAGTGGTATATATTACTGCCATCACACTGCGGGTGATCATGAAAGCAATTCTCTGCTCGACAGAAGGACAGACAGAGACCTCCTACACCCCAAGTGGTCATGAAATTAATTCTCTGCTTTTGATCAAAGGACAGAGTTTGAGACCTCAGCCATTACAGCAGTCTCAGAAACTGGGCGCCAGACACATCCGCATGGGGATTTTTTGGTGCGGGTAGCCACACACACTATTCTAGAGACTAAGGAGGGTACTGCCAAATGCAGCAGGCTTCCTTAAGCTGCAATAGTTGAAGGAGCAGGCTGACCACCTGATGCTGTAATTGCTACTGCATTTTCTTGATCATTTGTTTGTACACAGTAAAACCATTCCAGGTTGTTACCCTTGGCATAACCCTGCTGCTGCTGCTGATAATGAGCAGCTTCAACCTGGGGAGAGGAAACACTTGTGCCCGGTGAAATCTCAGTGATTTTATGTCAACAACAACTCACCACCCACATCCCCCTGTTCCTGGACTGGTGACTGAAATTGGAGCACAGTCTCAGCCGTCCCTGGAGATACTTCCTGTTGCTTGGTGTGCTGAGGAGCATTAGATTCAACAACTGCTGCATCTGCTATGTGAGTTGCATTAGTCACGGGCTGAATAGGTGAACTGCTTGGCATGGATAGATCCGTAACAGTTGTGGCATTGACAGACTCACTTTTGATGTGCTCAGATTGAGGACCGGGCTGTGAGCTGAGTTCAGAAGCTTGAGTTGGTATCACACTAACACAGGATGCAGGGGCACCAGTTATTGTTCTATCAGGTAAAGGCCTGATTTCCACCTTACCACTCACTTCAGCAAGTGGTGGTGGTGGCTCTAAAGCTGGGGCAGCCCCAGCTTCCCCAGAATCAGTGGCAATACTATGTGTGCCAGTTAGGGCACTGAGCCTCTGCTGCTCTTCCATCATCTGCTGTAAATACTTTGCCTGAGCTTCGATGCGTAGTTGCAAATTGCGCTGAACCTACAACCCATGAGGAGTTGCTGATGATCAGTTGCAAATCTGTCCTCATTTTCATGCCCCACTCACTCACCCTTCTCCTTTTCTTGCCTGTAGCAAGATCTTAACATTCTGATTAGGCCTACTGCAGTCTACTGAAGAAACAAAAAAAGCCACCAAAGACACACATACCTCAAGCTGTTCATGCAGGCGCTTTTGTACTTCCATTTGCATACGCAAGGCCTCAGTAATTTGAATACCCCTGGTAAGATTTGCAAATGTAACAATATTAAGCTGTGTGGATCAATTGCTGATTTCTATGAAATTACACAAAGTGGCCATGACATTGATCAGCATATGATGGGGGCATAATAACGCAGATGCTAACACAAATGCATCTCTTGAAGTAGAGTCTTATGATCACAAAGTTGAGGTCTGCATCATAAAACTCACGATGTTGCATCAAGTGATGGAAACAGATCTGCTGGATTCTTCTTCTTATCAGAAGTTCCTCCTGTATATCATGAAACACCACCAGTCCCGAAGTCATCATTCAACAAACCCCTGCAAGTGGGTGGGTGGGTGCGTGCCAAAGAAAAGTAGAAAACACTGGCACCCATTTGCTCATTTGCATTTTTTGCTTATAGCAGAAAGGCCAAAAATCTTTTTTTGCAAAATTCTTCATCATGGTGACCATCTGGGTGGGTACTGGAAATGCTTGCTAAAAGAAGTTGGCAAAACACTGCTAAGCCAAAAAAAAACCATTCTGAAAGAAGAAAAGATGTAGTACCATCTGACAAAGAGTCAGGAATGTACTTTGCCAACCGGTACTTCTGCAGGGTACAACAGAGAAAAACAAGGTCAAAAGTTGTTTGGACTCTGGACATATATTTTTTCTCACTTGTCAAAGAAAAAGGACAAAACTTGTTGTGAAGCTCAAATTAAACACAGTTCAACAACCGAAACCCAATAACAACAGAACCCAATGAACAGAAGACTATGTGGCAAGACACATGAATAAAAAGGGATCCAATTTACTTGCCTGCAAGTGACTCTTCACATGGTAAATGGTAAGACCTTGCACACCCATGACCCGCAGCACACCTTTTGGGGTTGCCCCTGTCATTGCACAGAGGATTTAAGAATGTCAGCAAAAAAAACTCAACAATTTGTGAAAGTGCTGCAAGGCTCTCTACCAGACATAGTGAAGATGGTACTGAAGAAGACACAATCAGAAGTGTGGGTGCAATACAATCAAAAGACCTCTCCATAAAGGGCTGCAATTGGAAGAGAGAGAACTCACGATCAGGACCACCCAACTGAGTGACTGCATCCACAAAACGCTCATGGAGCTCAGGTGTCCAGCGGAGGCGCTGCTTGGCAGCAGAACCAGAGCCGCCTCCTCCGGAAGTGCCTGGGCTGCCTGCAGAATAAGTAGGACCTGCAGCTGGACTTGCTGATGCCCAAGGCTCACCTGCCTGACTTGCAGACCTTTGAGGCATGAGACTGCTTGATGGTGAGTACTTTGTTGTTTGGTACATTGTCTGCATAAATGGCACAAACCCAAACCATGAATGTTGGGAAGGATTGGATGCAAGGCAATCATTCTGTTGTTTATTTCTCACCACAATGAACAACCAAATTTCACAATGAAGACATGCAGTCAGTCGTCTAGCAACCAACCTTTTCAGATCTTTTTGTCAGATGCAGCCCAAGTTCTTCACAACCCTGACTAGGAAGGAATATATTCTCCACTCAGAAAACCAAACCAAGTGAGAATATTTGCAGAGGCTCACTGTCAACAAGTCTCAGCTCCTGGACTCAACATTCACAAAAGCATGTTGTGCTGCAAGACTCCAGAGGTCTGAATTCCATGGATGTCATAAAAAAAATTTCTGCAGAAATACTCCACCAGCTTTTGGTTTCCAGATTTTTTGCCTTGTCCAGCAACCTGCCTTATTGGTCTTTGCAACCTTCTTTATACCCCTAAAACATTTCCTGTTCCTCTGGTATCTCTCTCTCTCTCTACATCAGGTAAACAGCCACATGTACAATACTGTAAGACATCTAAGCTATGTCAAATTCATCTCCTGAAGCTCCTCCAAGCATTGCATCATCATCACCAGTGCCCACATACTCATCCAACTTCACCAAAACCATTGAGGGCTGCTTGGAGCTTCATTTTTTGTAAACCCACAATCAGAGTTTTTCTTGCTTGAATTCACATAAGGGCATGTGTTGGGTGCCCAACACATGAAACCTAAAAACTGCTTGCTGCCCCACTTTGAGCCAATTTCCTTGCCACAAGAGAAAGAACCTGCTAAGTCTTTCTTCTAAGCTGGCCACAGCAACTTGAGAGATAACAAGAAGACTTGCCCTGGTGCAGGAAGGAAGTGAACTAAAGAGGAGACTTGCACCAGCAGCAGACACGGCAATGTGGGATGATAGTAGCACCGCATTAATAATTCTGGAATCTGCTCAAACCCAAATTCCATCTCTTTCTCAATCTCCTCTCCTCAAAGGATCCTCAAAGGAGTTACTAAACTACCAAACCTGACACCCACATTGCAATAGCAGAGCAAGAGATTGCCCCACATCCATCCACCCCCAACCAAAAAAGCTTATTCACAATAGTTGTCCCCGAAGCTCAAGCTCGAAGATACTCATCCAGTGCACCCACAATCTTTCTGCTTTCAATCCAAGGGCTTACTACCCTAAACCCAATGAGCAGCAAGAAGTTTTCCAATCTTCAAAACACAAACAAACACACATGAGAACTTCTGTCTTCAAAGCAAAAAAGCTTTGCTCAACCTGCCACCCAAAGCTTCTCCATACCACACAAATGCTCCAATACCCAAAGCTGCTTCCTTTCAACAAGCTCATGAACCCACTGGGTGAGAGGTCCTTCCAAACCAACAAAAACTCATAACAAACAAATATGGCAATAGCAATGGCAACACATGCCACACCCTAATTGCTTCACATCCTAAACTACATCACCACAAAGTGAAGAAGAAGAGGAGGAGGAGGAGGAGGAGGAGGAGGAGGAGGAGCTTAAAGCAAGCAATACACAGAGTTTTTGATGAACATGAATTCACACCAAGCTTCATATATGTGTGTACTAGGAAGCAAACACTATAACAGTGCAAAACACAATATCAAAACCATTTCATCACTCTCCACACAAAAAACAAATACCACAATACACCAACAAACAAAACCTCCTCTTCTTCTATCCCCCACCTCACCCACTTACCCACCCAACTCACGCACCCACCTACATAAACTTCAAAGTAAAACATCAACAACTACAAAAGAAGTGCAAAAACCCACAAAGCTCATCTCTTGATTCATCACCCAAAACACATATCTTTGTAAAATGTGTGCTGATGCACACCAAACAAAAGCTCTTCTCCCCCTCCTCCACCCCCCTAAGTGAAGCTTGAACACCAAAAACAACAACAACAACAGCAACCCAACACTCTTTTGCCCTTGAAAGTTGAATATTTTATGTATATATATATTTGTTTATTGATTTATTTATATGTCCTAGGTGGGCTTTTCCTATTCAAAATCTTGGGTCCTTGACTTCTTGTAGAGTGAGCTTGAGTGAAGCTTGGGTTGGGCTTGGCTTATAGTGTGGCAATCTTTAGCAAATAGAGGAAAAGGAGGTGGAGAGGAGGAGATGGGGCCCTCCCTAATTTACTTACTTATTTAGCCACCCAAAAGATGGATTAAAAGTTTTCTCAAAAAAGTTTTGAACTTGGGATGCACCCACAACTAATTATTGTAATTTCTTTACCATTCCTTCATCTTCTAGTCAAATATATATATAATTTATTTATTTATTTTTAATTCACTCCAACAATAACAATAAGAATTTCTACAACTTGGGGCACTATGGACAGCTGCTAATTTTTGAAAAAACTTAGCATTTACTGAAAATAATTTTTATTATTTCCAGAATGGTAAAAGTAGTACCTATTACGGTAATAGAAATCCCATGTATGATGATGCCCCTCATCATGATTGTATGTAGTATGTTTCCCTCCCCCCCCCCCTTGGCCATGAGGAGTTTCTGCTGACTTTGATATGTGAGGAGATGTTTTTAGGCAACATCATTTGATGCTTTTGGGTAGATTTCCTTTTTACCTTCATCATTTGTTGTTGTTGTTTTTCC
>Ga0116229_10007590_pt1 | contig 17111 bp, 11 predicted proteins | sample S1TSphgellanicum_3_FD_87313 | JGI IMG/M metagenome (GOLD analysis project Ga0116229, IMG submission 87313) | Host-associated microbial communities from peat moss isolated from Minnesota, USA - S1T2_Fc - Sphagnum magellanicum MG | ecosystem: Host-associated > Plants > Peat moss > Unclassified... | reverse complement strand
TCACTCTTGATGAGAATAAACATGCTTTAAAATGAACACTTAATGTATAAAAAGCAATGGTCATGGTTGACATTCAATTGTTGATGGAGTCTAAAGATAATTTGTAACTCATCTTGGAGTGCTTTAATAAGCTTTTGAATCATCTAATTCTATTAAGTAATGTGAAAGTTATGTGCCTCCAAAGTAAGGGGGTCTTTCCATTTAAAATATATCCTTATCACATACACCTATGATTCTTAACATGTACATTTTTGCCACATGGTAACAATTCTCAATTTTATTTCATATGGTTTGTCCAAAGTTCTCACCTTCTCACCCATATAGTTGGACCGAAGAAGAGTCTTGCCATTGTTACATAGAAAGTGATATTTTAGGAAGCTTTTAAAGTTTCAAGTTTCTTCTTTCTTGTTATGAGCTAATCAAATTGGTTAATTGCCAAAAAAAAAAAAAAAAAAAAAAAAAAAGGAGTTTGAGAGGGACCCCTTTATTAATAGAACTAAAAAACTTTAGGGTTTAAAACATATTTACTTGAAGTTTTTTTACTCAGATGCCAAAATATGTCTAGTTTTGGATATGGGCATTTTTTACATGTATCCAAGGTTAGGAATAAGGTTTTTAAAAAAAAAGTTATATACCTTTGAATATGTGCTTTTTTAAGGTATGTTGATTTGAAAAAATAGATTAAAATAAATAATATATCCTTTCCACTCCTAATGAATATATCTTGGTAAAAAAATATACCCACACAACAATGGTAGGTACCCCACATTACATATGTCCATGGTTGTAAATGGTGTGGCAATAAAATTGAAGGGCAAGTATTGTTACGTTGGGTTGCCCTCCAAATCAAATTCAAAACTTTTGCAACCAAGGGTCTAATTGAACAATGAATAATCCTTGCAACCTCTAGTTAGTTAAGTGTTCTTTTTCATATTATTGCCATGTAGCAACGATATGGAGCAATATTTGACCACTTTTCATGACACAATGGTGTTATGTTGCATTCATGTGCCATACATATAATTTATATACATTAACACCGATGTGTACAATGTATACATTGATGTTAATGTATATTAGTTGTCTCTTCCCAAAAAAAAGTCAGATGGAAGCAAAAATTTAGGGTTAGAAGCTAACTTGAAAGCTTATGATCTATGCCTCCCTCATCTAATATACAACTTATTTGTCTAAGAACAAAAAGGAGAGAACTTGTTGGATGATAACACACAAAATCACAAGAACAAAAGCAAGAGGTGCTTATTAAAATTGGTTTTATTCCATGATGACAAAGCCAAAGGAGAGGTTTGTTGGTCATTATTTACTATGGTGTTGACATTGGTATTCAAGGTGTACAAAGTGGAGCAAGAAATGTGCAGGCCATTTGACATTTCTTCTTGCAAAAAGAAGGCAAGAATAACAACTTCATTTATGTTTTGCATAGACTTTGTCAACCTTTTAGTTTTTTTTTTTAGCTATGCAAATCATTGATACATCAATTATAATTTTCAAAGGGAAATGAACATGCAATGGAGCAAGTGTGTAACATCCAAGGCAAACCACTTCGATGACTTTTGACAAGGTGCCAAAGTTTATGCATAATGTTTTGCTTGCTACACTCTTCCAATTCTTCATCTTCCTACCAAGTTCTTTTGCAACACCTTGTGATTGTCAAATTCATCATGTTCTAAGATGCAAATAAGATAATAGGAATCACACCCATCACTTTGTATGAGGGCTTATTTGACAATATCCTCAATATATTTTCATTTGTAAGTTTTTAAAAAATTGTTAAATTATTTTTATGATTTTAAAGAATGTTGCATTATATTATAATATAAATATATTTGTGGACCTTTATGGTGAAAAATCTCATTGGGTCAAGTGTGAATTGAAATGCCATTGGCCCCAAGAATTAAGGTTTGGAATTTGAGAAGGTGTTAAAGTTTGGGATGTAAAAGGGCAAATAGATAAGCTAATAATGAACAAGTAAATAGGATAGCTAATGGGAGATTCTAATGCATTTCCCCATGAAATGGAAAGTCAAACTTTTTCATGGGACATGAATAGAGGCATTGATTGGTTTTTTTTTGAAATTTTAAATTAAAATTTTTTTTATTTAAATTAATTTCCAATGAAAATTTTCAATATTTTGTTTTGTTGGTTGGAAAATTATGAAACAATCACTATGCACACCACCTTGCCAAAGGCTTTGCAATGATACTAAAAGAATAGCAAGGGGCCCCATGGTGCATGAGGGTTAAGGTGTGGTCATGAACAAACAAAACAAAATGAAACAAACACCTATTTTAGTACATAGATGTTAAAATGATTCCCCCAAAGTATGTCATGTTTAAAGAATCTCCTTCAAAATGGGAGTTTTTACAATGCATATTAAACATTAGTTACAACATTTAGTGGGTGTTTTTGAGTATTTTATCCTTACTATCATTCAAAATCATATCACATGTTTCCATAATATATGGGCAATATATTTGTGTAAAAAAAAAGATCATTTTCAACATTAAATTAATTTGACCTAAAAATATGAAAAACAAAACAATGATTATGCCCTTTGTGACTCTTATTAGCATGATTGTACACACCCAAGTTCACACCCAATAAGTTACTACTTGTAGGTTACCATTTTTTTCTAACAATTTAAACCTTTGCAACACCTTATGATCACCATAGATGTTAAATGGATATGTTAAAATATTTTGATGGAGATAATTTCAAGCAATGCAAGTGCCATACTTATATATCAATTAATAAATTTTCAAAAAAGGCTCCACATGTTGCAACATGCACTACATAGATGTGAAGTTTGAGAGCTATTAATGTTCACAACTTATTTTAGTGTTGTGTTGAAACCAGAACATGCATGTGTTGGGATAGCTTTAGTTTTAGGTGAACATCATTAGCAATTCCTAAATGAGGGCATGTTTGTAAGCACCCCAAGATGTGTGATATATCTTAGGTATTGATAAGATAGGTGTCACACATGTGTAAAACATTCTTTAATTACTATGAATTTAACAAATTTTAAAAAAATTCAATATTATTGAAAGCCTTTATAACAAATGTGGTGATTTTTTTGTCTTCTAAAAAGCTTGGATCTAACAAATTTGTATCTTGTTTTCTCTTTTTTGTATGGAAGTGTTTTGCAAATTTATTCATTTTATGTTTATAATAGACACTATAGAATTTATAGTAGTTGTTGTCATTTTCATAGTTGATCAGTGTGCTACATGTGAATTCAATTTGATAATGTTATAACCCCCAATTTGTTGTTCTTGTTGTTGATAAAGGACTCACACAATTTGTGTCAATAATTTGAAAAGGTGTGGATTGTGGGTTGCAAAATGACAATCCATCATTAGTAATCATAAAAACATTATAATATCAAGCAATTGGGTAAGGGAATCATACATGGGGTTGGGTTTCAAAGTAATTTTTCTCTCAATAAGGTTTTAGGTGTAAAATTTCCATTAATTGCACATTTATCATGGCACTGAATGACTCAAACATACATGACAAAATTAGGGGACTTTCATATATTATTAATTACATGCATACATTGTCCAAGCAACTTAAAGCAAAAAAACATTTGTTCTTTTGGTAGAACACAAGGAAAAAAATCAACTTCTTCTTCCTAATAAACATACACAAGATAAACATGGCTTCATTCATTCCTTTTTTATTAGATTTGATGGAGTAATGCTTGTTGACCAAGGGAAAACTATAAAATTGTGGCTATGGGGGATGGGTTTTCTTTAGGAATGTTTCTTATAAGCCTCAATGTTGTTGGTCTTGGTTTTTTTTCAAGAACAATTATATCAAGGGCATAAAGCAAGTGGATTATACGTCAATCCCAGGATGCAATTGTCTTTTGATGAGTTGTGTTTTGACAAGTTTTTGCAACATTACATGTAGAGTTCCAATTAAAAGCCAAAAGTATCATCTTTGATTCAATTACAACCTTTACATGCCACTTTGATGCATTTAACTAGATCCATTTCAACCTAAGCCCTAAATGCAATTGCCTAGAGTGATCACTTCCACCTAAACAAGAGTTGAATTGTAAATCAAAATCTTGAAATTATTTATTCAAAGTGCGTGCTAATATAAACAAAATAATTGTTTTAGGGGTGTTTTAGGGGCCAAAATGATTTAAGGTTTAAGGTTCAACTCAATTATGTGGCAGATGATAAGTCAATTTGAAATCCTAAATGAACTTGAGTTATTACTAATTGGGTTTTTTCAATTGTGGTTGCCATGATACATGCAAATTCGCAACTTGCAAGAGTCAACATTTTTTCCTCCTTAATTGCTATGCTTGTTTTTATTCCACTAAAGTGCATTCATTTTACTTTAGCCCTAAAAGTGATTAAACAAGATGATCAACGTAGGCCTCTTCACTTTTGATAGTGACATTCATTACTTTTGTGCAATGGCCATTGTATCTATTACGATGCACACCTTTGTCTTGCACCTTCATAAAATTTCTTGTTTCCTTTGACTCTTCCCTCTTTCGCACATTTGGACACTGCTTGGGTTAATGATCCTTTGATAGCCCAAAAGGACCTTTAACCCATAAACAAGTTTCCATCCCAATAGCTTTTAGTGACATTGGGCTACTACCAATAGGCACCATTGCCTCACCGACCTACTTACGGAATTGGGCCTTTGTGGCTTTAATCATAATTAATAAGTTTACATTCAATCAATGTTCATTCTTTCTTGAAGCTTTAACATGAATTGACAACACCTTCCTTTTTTAGTAACATTTCAAAGTGCATTGCATTCTTTTATTACTTCAGTTCATGCATATTTTTCTCCCTTTGAATAATTCATTGGGCAATAAATGGTTCAATTTCGGGACTCCATCTTGGAGCATTTGCACCATCATATTGTTTATAACATGCTTTTCAGCATGATATTTGAAGCCCATCATGCCCAAATTTTATCATGTTATGGCCTTGGGGTGAGCATTTGGCTTACAACTTAACCATTTTCCCCAACCTTTTAATTATCTTCCCCAAATTTTTCCACAAAGTTTTGGACATGATTTAGACTACCACATCCATCAATTGTAGGTATCCTTCGATGTGTGTGCACACATCCCATTGACCTTATGGGTATCCACCTCTTATGTTGCACCCATGGCAATGAACACATGAGAACCCATGATCAATTTGTGAATTCGTAACATTTTTGTTGCCATTATGCGAGATGTTGGTTTCCACATGGGACAAAAACAACTACATGTGCTTCCTTTAGACACATCTAACTCCTTTCATAACAAATTGACATTGTCTTCACCAATGATGGAATTCGCATTCTAGCTAATGTTGTCATTATTAATCCAATGTGAATGGATTTATTTTCCCAATCTTGTGCAATTCAATGAGTTCTTACCAAAGAAGATTTGCTACTTTTGATGTAACTCAAGCAAAAAAGAAAGGTTATTGCGACCAACACCCCATTAATCAATTCCTCCCTTTGGCAATAAAATATCTGAATGTCTACATAAACATGCTAATGTGTTCTTACACGATTGTGCCAATGCCATTTGGAGCTTCAAAGGGCTTGAAGTCCTTCCTCTTTCTATCTTAATCATTTTTCTTCATCAAAAAATCTTAGTTACATTGCAAAGGATGCCAACATTTTCCATCTTAAGTTAGGCAATAACATTAGGTCTAGTTACTTTTCAACTTCCACCCCTTCAAGACACACCCCTCATCACCACAACTAACCTAATACAAGCGGTCGGTTGTTGAGATGGAGAGATTTTGACATCTAGTTGGTGCTAGCATGACATCTTTTAAATTCTCCCCTTCTTGTTTCTTTTTTTTCCTTTTTTCCTTGGCACATTGTCGAAATCTGCGGTGTGTTTATAATTAAAGTTTCACAGGGTTTTCTCTCTCTTTCTCAATTGCTTTTGCCATGTAACAGAGCTGAAATTAAGTGCTGGAACCATTCTGTCCTCCTCAAGTCCCACATGTAAACACCACTTACAATTACAACCATTCTAGCAATGTTTTATTGAAACATATGGTCAATTCTTGAACATTCGCATCTTCAATAATTGCATCAATTTTATGATATGGTGGATGACAAGTCAAGATCCCAAGTGTTGAATGCACTTCAGTTCTTTGTGTTGCATGTTGAAGTGCAACTATAAGGAGCAAGCATTTTGTTCTCAATTGCCCTTTGTATCTATACTGGGTTCTTTGAGCACCTTTCAGGTACATGATCCAATTTACCCTGCACCTGAATAGTGATTGAATTAAATGTTCAACACAGGCTTTGTGAGTTTTCACATGGGTCTTATACATGTTTAGACTCTTTGTACCAATGTCTGGTTTAATATTTACAACATAATCCTCAAAGTGGGTTTTACTCAAAACTCAGATACGATCAGATTTACATCGTCGCATCCCAGTCAGTGGAAGCTCTAAAGCAGCACGCATCTGGTCTGGACAAGATTATGACAACCAAAGACTGAAAACAGCTAGCCATGTTAGCTATTCTACTCTAAAATCTTCCTCTTGCAATAGAAGCTTGAATTAAAAAAACTGCCCATTTCTATTTTCACAAGTACTGCAGAAATGGAAACCCTCAAGTTTCTTGTAATCTTCTGAAAGCCTGCCAACATGACCTTTGCTCAAGGCCTTATTCTTGGTTTTGGTCCAGATTTCCCACATATGCATTGCTTAACTACATAATGAGAGCTAATTGTGCCTTCTACTAACTTCATTATTGGTTGATCCAGCTTAAGAACCAAACCACACGAGCTGTGCGGCCAATCCTCAAAATTCGTGTTCACAGGACCGTTATCAACAGTCTGTCAACAAATGTTGTAGCCCTTTAACTGCGTGTATACTTCAATGGCATTAGACCATGGCCTTGCCCATTGGAGAAGGGATCCTAATACCGATCAACCAGCAATTCCTCTGAATCTTCTCTGTCTTTGTAGAATTGAACCTCAGCCTTCACACATACAAGGAACATATAACTTGGTTAGAGCGATACCATCTTTCAAAACCATTTCTGTTCATGATTCCACAATCTAAAGATTTATGACCGCCTTCTCAAACTAGATTCAAGCAAGATGCATTACTACCTAGTGTCATCACTCAATATACCAGCCTATCACAACTTTGAATTAGCTAGTCATTCACAAAGTACCCACCTTACGTATAGCACATATGGCAGTGACCAATGGTGCCCCAAGATGCTCCAACAGGACTTTGTCAGATTCTAGGGCTTTAATCGCCTCTCCCAAAGTACGTGGCAAGCGGCTGACCTTTCCAGCCTCCAATACAGATGGATTGACATCTGTGTATCCACCCATGCCATTGAATATATTATATCTGAGTAGTGACAAATTTTCATCTCTTCTAATGAAACAGACTGCCCATGTTCAGTGATCACAATAATTGTAATTCTCTTGCTCATGTCATGTCATCTTCATGTCCACAATTACCAAAAGAATTTCCAGCATGACACTAAAAAGAGACCAAGCATGCAGAGTAGAAAGTTCTCAATCTTCATAAAAGAAAAGTACAATGAATCAAACCTCTTGTGGTTAGACACTCTAAAGAGATGTAAGCAGTTTGAACTAACCAACAGGCTCTGGAAGTTGGCGGTGCTTCTGTAAGCCATCTATTCCAGCTGCAATGATGGCTGCTAATCCAAGATGTGGGTTAGCACATCCATCAAAAGATTTCAACTCGAAATTGCTGACCAAGTCTGAATCAACTCCAGGAGGGCTAGCAGTACGCAATGGTGCCTCCCGGTTGTCCCGTCCCCAGCACTGGTAAGCCCCAGACCATGTGTTTGGCTGGATTCGAGCATAACTGCACTCACCATTCAAGTCAACTTTTTATTTGACCATGTTCAAAAATGAAACCCCAAAGAATGGACCCTTAAGCAGGTACATGGAACCAATACCTAGGGAAATGAAGGGAATGTAATTCAAACTTCTTCTCACTGAGGTGAGGTTCTGATTTCCTCAAAAGAAAGGCAAATGACCAAAATTTACAACTGGCTGATATGGAAGAGGAGAGAGAAACATGCACTGACCTATTTGGACTGGGTGCTGTGAATGCTAGGATTGCAGGAAGGTGATGAAGAACTCCAGCCAAAAACTCTTGCCCTATCTTGGACATGCCATGTGCTGCACCTGGCCCCCTAGCCATGAATACATTGCTTGCACCTTGCCAAATACTGAGGTGAACATGTGAACCACTGCCTGCAGCAGCTGAATTATACCTGCCCATAGCACACATGGGGTTTGAAAGTGAATGCAAGTGAATCCAACAATATATACCACAAATAAGGAGCTGAACCTTCAACCCCCAATACAAACACCCCAGCTCCTTTACTAATGTGTAAATAAAAAAGACTTATCATCAGCCATGCACTCAGTGCAGTCAACAACACCCAGGGTCACCCCTGATGCATTGAACATTCTGTATTACTTCTACATCAGGATTCATTTTTTAACACAAAGTATGTAGATTGTTTGTAATGCCATTTTTCTGCATCTTGGCAGTCAGTTGTGCAGTGGGTTGTGAACTGATAGTTTTGCTAGTGCTATTACATAGTCAGTAACAATTTCAGTGCACAGACATAGGAAAAAAACTGGTCTCATAAATTGGAAAAATGAGCAGCAAAATACATCTACGATCAAAAGGCTCTATGCATTCAATGATAACAGTATCTTCTATAGAATGAATTGAGATGCTCACTTGGGCAAGAAAGTGGCATGGAGGAGATGCTTCTGAGCAATTGCTATGATTGCCTCCCGTATCAACAGCAGGTTGTCAGCAGCTGAAAGGCATGGGACATGGCTCATGGCCATCTCAAACTGGCCCCCACCTGACTCACAATGGATCTGGCAGATGTATCCAAAGACAAACAACCAGTTGCCAGTACTGTCTTGAAAAAGTGATGATCACTTTGAATGCACCAAAAGAATTCAAGGCGAAGGATTGTACAAATATAGTGACAGATTACAAAGGGGTGCGAATTCTTCATATACCTGCTCAATGCCAATATCTAAAGCCAGCAACGCACTGCTCATTTCAGACAGGATGGATGCTGAAGCATCAAAGCCTGCAGATGAGCAGTATGGGGTAGTGTCGACTCCCTCCCACCTCTTTGGCCTGCCATCAACTGAGGAATCTGTTTATGACACTTGTAGAATGAACTTGACAGATGAGAAAACCAAAACAGTATGTATTCAGAGCACCATAGTGCATCCTTGTTTCCCACTCCTTTCAGATCTAAAATGTGACATTTAGCATCTTCAGATGTCTCCTTCATCTCAAGTTAAAGAAATGTGGAATCTCACAGCCAGCAAACTGGGTTGTGATAAATGTAGCACACAAACTTGGGCTGCATGACCCCATTCTACTAACACACAATTCCAAAACTTTGATGGTATACAAAGCAAAAGATAACATTTTTCAAAGAAGTTGACTGATGAAGTTGACATCTGAGCTCACCCAGCAGATTGCTTCATGAGATAAAACTCGCTCTCAAAGCCAGCCCGCACCACCTGTAGTAAAAAGTGAGCACAGGGGTCAATCACACAGACAAATACACACCTGAGCAAGGCCTTGCACATTCTCCATATCATGCAACCAACACCAAAGTCCGGTCACCACTTTACAGTGTAAGTGATGAAAGATAAAACATGACTGGGCCTGAGATAGCAGAAGTTTGAAAAACCCCGCACCAGACCATAGTCTTTCTCGAGAGCCTGGGACATGCGACGGAGAGTGCTTCGTGGGCATAACTGCCAAGGCACCCCAGGTTTCACATGCATGTCAACCAACACCACCTCATGCTCCATGAACCTGTGATGTTTAGCACATGAATTTATCGAGCCATCCTATTCATGATGCATTAATCCAAAACTTCTTCTGTATGTTTACTTGACTATGGTTACAAATCACTTACCAACAACATGCAAAGGAGATTACACCGTCTCAGGTCAATGAAAAGGAGAAGAGTACAATTCAAGCAGATATGCCAGGAGAGTTTTACCAAGGCAGCCTGCGCTTTGTAGTCATGTCAGGCATCAACCGTATCTCACCAACAACTGATACCCCACTATCTGCTGCAGGGACATCAGAGAATGATGTCATGCCCATGCAGGCTTGGGTGTAGCCTACCCCATGGGAAACCACCACTCCCCCAAATCTCTCCAATGGAATCACCTGCTTCATCATATCCACATTCCATATGATTCTGAAAGCACTGTGAAGGCTCAACCATAATACTAGATACCACCCCAATGTCAAAGAAAGGAAACACAGAGGGAAACTGCAAAAATGAAAGAGCAGGCACAGATGAATAAGATAAAAATATATAGACAAAAAGGAGAAGACGAACAAAGACAACTCTGTCACTCTGTCATTCACAAATACTATCCTTTTGGGGCCTGTTAAGGTGTATCCAAGAGAATCGCAGGCTTTATCAGAAGCTAGATGTGGTATTGAAACATACTCTGCACCTCCGCTGTCCTGATCCATCAGCCAAAAGCAAGCGCACATGCTTCACCAGGTTGGAATCTACAGGGGTCTTTGGTTCAATAATATCAACTATCACACTCTGTTCTTCAGCTTTGCAATCACCCTCATCTTTTTCATCTTTCAAAATCCCACCCTTCATGCCATTCCCAAATTTGTTTATTTTGGGCATATCCTGAATGGAAGGTGGCAACTTTGGTGCAATTGACTGAACCCGATCCATTACTAAAAGGTTTGTGCCTGAGATGGATTGCTGTAGTTTGGTCAAGTTGTCAGTTGAGGCTGAGAATCCATCCCTTCCATCCAGCTTGTAGAATTCCAAAGCATTGCGGCCCAAAATTCCATCTGCAGCTGCAAGTGCCTCCTCAAGTAGCATGTCTCCATTATCAAAGGCCTCAATCAAAACACGAGCAAGTATCTCCCGAGACCACTTTGCCCCTGAAATGTAACAGTCAAATCTAAGAAAGTATTCTTGTGGAGATACCTGACAATGTCGGTATGACACAAACTAAGACCAAGAGAAGCATCAGATGACTGTTCTGGCACAATAAGAGGCTCCTGATCGTACATGATCGATAAACAGAAAATATATCAAGCAATGTTACTGTCCATTTTGCTGATGAAGTTACATTTTGCTGATGAAGTTACATCTTGCAAAGGCAAAAACACAACATGCAATCATACATAACTCCTGAGGGAAGAAGATGTATACCAAGATAGAATGTCTCTGGGAAAGCATAGCCATCTGTGCTGAACATGATCTGTAGCACAATATAACCAATATAATATAAGACACTTCAAGTCCCACAGTTCATTTCATTCAAGGAAAAAATATTACAGCAGATTCTGCACTACATCCATACTAACATTACCCAGCCTCAGTTTGAAAAACTGGTCTATGTTCAGAAAATCTTGTCATCCCTTTTCTTTGTTCAAGTCAAATTGAAGCCCAAAAGTACCTTATTCACAGGTGCCAAGTCCAGAAGGTCACTGACAGCACAACGCATACCCCGCACACTCAACTTGGGAACCACTAACCCAAAGTCCAAATGGACCTGCAACTCCAGCAATCCGAAATGTAGCAAACATTAAGACACATGATTCAATCAGGTGCCTAAACACAAATTACACCCAAATTTATGAGAATGTAATTGATGTTACATTGATCTTGTACCTGGGGATAGACACCGGCAAGGTAAGAAGCTTCACGCATGAAAGGGTATGAGCCATGCAGCAGCACCACACGACACTGAGAAAATGTTGAGTGCTCCAATACAGCACGAAGATGGAGGGGATTTGCAAGCTCCAACTGCAAGTCTTTGTCTCCAAATCTACAACACATTGGAGCTTTCATGGTCTTCTTCTTTCCTTTACCTTCCCCCACCTCCTCTCTTACCAATGCTAAATAACTTGACCCACCTAATGGAGAAACTTTCCTTTGCATTGGGTTCAAAGAGAAGGCCAAGGCCTTTCTGGAGAAAAGCTGGTCAATATCAGGGCTAATCATGTGAAGCTGGCAAAGCTTGCCTACTCAATAATGTTAAGGTGGGATACATGGCATGCAAGTCCCAAATCTCCCACTCTAGTACAGTACAGACTGCATTCATAGATTGACGTGCAATGCAACTTAGTGGCTATAGGATTGTCCTATGCTGAGATGCAGACCGATTTTATATTGTTCCAAGAAAGGAGCCACATACCCTGTGTGGATTTGCATTGGAATACCCCGCTGTGTAGCAACTTCTAGGGCACGAACAAAGATGAAGTCAACAAGGGCCTTCTTTGATACACGAACACGACTCCCCGAACCTGTCAACAACCCCAGAACCAAAGATGATCAGGCATCCGCACAAGGATTTTCCAGAACAAATTGCAGCAGCAGTAATCCATCAACACTGTCCCCTTTGTAAATCCATCATTGACACTTAATGACAGAGCATTCACTCTTCATTTCCTAGAGCTATTCAAACATATGCCAAGAAACTTTTGGCTACATTGCAAGACCATATATTAGGCAATTTAACTGCAGATTAGCTCAGGTGGACACACCAGATCCCAATGAACTCTTAACTCTTAACTCTTAACTCTTAATTAGTCTTGGGATCGGTAACCTCAAAGTTAAACAGCATTGCAGAGATGCATAGCATGCACCTCCAAAAAGGAGGCAGTATCAGGATGGGACGCTCTCAGTCACACATGCTCTCAACCTTGGTGTTAAAGTGCTATTTAGGCAATTCATACACCTGTATGTATGTACACATGATATGATGGAACTTACGCAAGTTCTCATGCAATGCATCCTCCGATTCTTGAGCTGAAACCAATGGGTTGATACGCAGTCCACTGCGGTAGGCTGCAATGCTCTTGAATGCCACTACCTTCTGAGAAAGTGTGATAATGGCTCTTTAGGTTAAAGAAAATAAGTCAGAAAGATCACACTCTTGTCCCTTACATGTCCAATATTGTCCTTTAATTTTCATTTCAGACACTCTTGTTCACAAGGTCATTACAAATGTTGAAGACACATGTGAGGGAACTGTCATTGATTCAAAGATTTACAAGCTTGAAATTATGAACCCTAAATGCAATTACTGCCACTCATTCCAGTTTTAACCCCCCTCACCTGCCAATTTTAAGTGGAAGAACCATCTTGAATAGTATTCTGCTACCAAGAGAGAGCAAGCTGTACAAAAGGATATGAATCCAAGGTTGAGACGAATCGATGGTCAAAACTTTCCAATGTCCACCTCATGTTGGCTTGGATCCCCTGTTGCAAGCACAAGATAACTTTTTACAAGAAATTCAGATTCCCTGTGGCTGAGAAATTCACATCACCCTCCTCATATGATGATCACTTTGTTACAAGTGCATCAGATTGATTGAACAGAAGCAACAGCACTGAAAAGGTAAAACTGAAATGTGAAAATTTGCAGCATAATGAGATACTAAACTCACATGTTGAAGGTAACACAATGATGATGATGACAACTGCAGTCATAACCCTATGAGTGTCACTCACAAAGTGTCAGACCATCATCTTCACCATGGATAGCAGTGACAAGCTGCCATGACTCCCTCACTGACAGACTTTCATCAGCTCCCAACTATGTCAGTGTAGATAAATATATAGTAACCTGCCCAAAATTCTAGAAAACTATTATCCAAACATTTGTGTCCTGAGTTTCTGTCACATTTCTGGAAGCAATGGGAAGACTCAGTCTTGATGTTGGTGAGTGATCAGGAGACATAGCTAATGAAGAAAAGTCCATAGCATCCTCATTCAAGCTGCGACAAGCTTGTCAGGTTAAGCTTTGATTCCTTTTAGCTTGTCACTGTACAAGCAAGCATCTAAGCCCAAGGCCTAGAGAAGCCTTCATAGTTCTCCTGCACTCTGGATATATCCTTTAAGCAGAATTGGTGACTACTTGAATGCAGAACATCTGCTAAAGCTGTGCTGGAAAACATAACAGCATCATGCATATAGCTAGATAGCTGATTGAGCTCTGCTCTTTTTGTGAAGAAGCTGGAGAATTTATTCACAAGTACCTGATTAAGAATTGCTTCAGCGACTGTCTCAATACACAGCAGCCTGTGAACACCTGGAACAAACTTGCGATGCCATCCAATGCTCACCATTTTATCCATAGTCAACCCGTCATCCAGCAGCACAAACTCAATGTTTGCTGCATCAAAACACTTCTGGCTGATGGCTTCTAGGCCTACAGATTGTCGGTACTGCTCAATGGCTGCCAAAGTTGGCTCACAGCCATACAGAACTGCAAGCTCTTTCAGGCTCCTCTGCAATCCATTTCCACCAACCACCAAAAGAAATTTAAGAAAAAATAAAATAAAATAAAATCATTCCCATCTCTGACAATTCCCATCACCCACATGATGGGAATGCTGTTGATCTACACGTGCAAGGACAGGGTAAAACTCATTTTTTGCAATCACATTAAAAAAAGGGAGAAAAGAACACAGTGTCCAGAGTGCTCTAAACCCTAAAACCCGGATCCCAAATTTCTGATTCCCTCAGCTGTTGTGGCGCAAGTCTTAGCAGCAAATATATATATTTAAAAAAAAATCTGGCCTCAGATTTCTTCAACGGAATTCCAGAAGCTAAAGGATTTTATGAATCGTTCAACAGGAACCAAATTTTTTTAAAAAATCCTGCTTGATGACTACGGAGAAAGAGTCCACATAAATAGGTATTGCAGGGAAAGAAGAAGAAGAAGAAGAAGAAGAAGAAGAAAGGAAGTACCTGGAAAGCAAGACTTTGGCGCACAGCATCCAGGCCGCGAGCTTCCCGCAAGCAAACAAGGAAAGGCAGGTTGGAGTCGAGTCCCACCACGTTATGTGCGTGTGCATCGATAAGCGGAACCTGTGCGCACACTGTCCTGATCCGCTCATGATCCTGTTCCCTACTACCGCTGTTCTCCGCCATCGTCTCTCTAACAAAACAAAGGGGAAAAAAAAATCCCAACTCCCAACTCCCTCCCCACTTCTTCTCAGTTCCCCTTCACATCCACTACAAACCCTTTCACTGCCAGAAAAATACTTCCCGCCCCCGAAGCTCTTAAAGCACTTACTATCCCACCAGGCAAGCTAGAAAGAAAAATACACACAAATCTCCCACCAAGAAAACCAAACCAAATAAACAAGTAAATAAGTAAATAAAACACAATTTTCTAAAGGAGTTCTGAATTAAAAACAAAAAAAATCCCAAAGATGAACTCGTTGAGAAGTCCAAAACTGGAAATGAGCTGCAGATCGCGTGCTGGAACCGACGCGATCTAGAGCTTGAAGCATGACCAGCAACAACAGGAAAACACACCCCACGAAAAACAGACACCATTTTGCACACTAGAAAAGCATCTAGCGCAGTGGCGCCCTTATTGAATCGAAACCGTCCGATGTCCTCGTAGATTAGTACATCCGAGCCGTTGGATTTACAGACTCCCTGTTATTTTATTTTAGTTTCTTTTAGTTTTCTTTTTTTGGTAATAGTTTTATTTAATACCCAAGTTCGGGGATGGTACCTAGTACCCTACTACCTAGTACCTACTTCTTGCATGAATTTGCTTCCACCTTTGCATCGTGTCCGTTGATCATGAATACCATAGCCTAGGGTCAATTTCCAGTGTCCAAATAGACAAAAATGAATAATAATATTTTTTCAAAAAAATTTAAAATAATATTATTTTATAAATTGGAATTTATAAGATTTTCATGATCATATAAGGACTCATGAGTGAAATTATTCAGATTGTAGCCCGTGATTAAATTATGATGGTTTTCAACACCTTATTAGCTTCGTCTTTTCATTAAAAAAATTCATTTCGCTATTTTAAATATTATTTGAAGAACCAAATTGACCCTAGCATAAAATAGATCATAAATCCAAGCCATCGGTGAAATAAATATGTATCCTATTTTTTTGGTTGAAAATATTTCCCCTCTTTCAAGCTAGTTTTTTTTTCTTTTTTTCTTTTTTTCCTTTCCTTTTTCTTTTTCCATTAGCAAATCTTAATTATACCTAATTTTCAAAAAATAACAAAACCCCTATTATAATTAAACCTATGTTAAAAACAAACCTTGATTGTTCTGAATAATCTAGGCAATCTCCCACATACCCATAGTCAAAATAGGGTTCCCAAAGCACTATAATTGTGAACCATGGTCAATAGTGGATGATTCGGGTATAAGATTGGATATACTTTGGTTATTATAAAGTACACAAAGTAGGGGGTCCCAAAGCACAACAATTGTGACCCATCGTCAATAATCAACGATTCGGGCGGGTATGAAATTGGGTCGGTTATTGTTGTCATCATCTCCATTGTTGTCAATCAAACCAAATGTCTCCGAATCTCAACACCTAATTCCAAATCTTAATTTTTTTCTTGTTGTGGAATCCGTAATGTCAATATACCCTTTTTTTCACTCGGAAAATCATCTCCCCCTTTCCCCCTATAGGGGGGTCATTTGGGGGAGTGTGTGAGGGGGGGATGTGTGTGAGGAGACTTGTAGTGTTGAAAAATGGATTGGGGGTGCTTATTGAGGGGTTAAACAATGGGGGCGAAGATTGAACTACTATATTAAGGTATTGCTCAAGTCAAGTTACATTTCTTCTAAGGCTAGTTTCCTCTTTGTCACACATTTGGAAAATGTTTTGTGACAAGGTAGCCAGCCTAGTGGCAAGCTTGAATTACATAGGGCTTGATGTCAACCCTTCTTAAAAGTTTGTCATGGGTCTTAATTTATTAGGGGAAAAATTTGTTCACATCTTTTTTTAAAAAATTATGAGCTAATTAAAATAATATTTTAAAAAATATTTAATTTGCTAATTAACCATGGTTGTGATGAATTTTGACTCTAGAACATAATTTGCATCCATTTTCAACATGGTGGTCATTTTTTTAATAAAAAATGCTTATTACAATGGCAACATTGTTGAAGCCCAAAGTTTGACTCCAGATTCCCACATGGGGTTTTGATGGCTAGTTAACCCTCACTATATATAAAGGTTCTAGGTCTGACCTAAGATACCCACATGGGGTTTTGATG
>Ga0116229_10007589_pt1 | contig 17112 bp, 13 predicted proteins | sample S1TSphgellanicum_3_FD_87313 | JGI IMG/M metagenome (GOLD analysis project Ga0116229, IMG submission 87313) | Host-associated microbial communities from peat moss isolated from Minnesota, USA - S1T2_Fc - Sphagnum magellanicum MG | ecosystem: Host-associated > Plants > Peat moss > Unclassified... | reverse complement strand
TGTTTGCAAACATCCTAGAGTTTCTTTCCTAACTAGTAAAACGTTAATGAGATTTAAGGGGAGTCCACATGCTTTTATACTCTCAAATTATGGTGATTCTACTATTGAAAGGTTACAAACTTTATTCAGTAAACTTGGCAATGCTAACCAACATGATGGTTCATACTCTATGTTGAATGTGTCAATGATTCTTCCAAGGGTCATTGATCCAAAGGCCTTACTATACTAAGTTGTTATTCAAAGTTTTCTAAATCGAAAAGCCATTGAGAATGTCTTAATTCAAAATTTCAATTATTTTTCCTTTTAATAACCTCTTTTGCAAGGATCTCATCTAATTTTAAACTAAAAGGAAAACATTCCAATAGGTCAAAGCATGGTCAAATAAACAAAAAAATATTTGTACAAATTAATTTTCATTTTTACCTTCTATTTTGCATGTGAAAGCAATAAAGTAACATCAAAATGGATGAAATTATAAATTTAAAAACCCTTAATCCTCATTACATCTATAGAATCTTCCTTCAAAACATTTTTAAAAAAAGGTTTCAAAGTAAACAAAATGTATCCATGTTTATTGGGTGGTAAGTTCATGGTTGGGGAACCTTCAACAAAAAGTACTTAATGAAATGTACTTATATAAGGTCAAGGTATAAAGATCATTGTATTTTTTGAAAAAACCATCAAAAAAATATTTACTTTCTATTTATGTACTTTACAAAACTCTACACTAAAGAAAGGTGTGAATGAAATAATAGGAGTTGTTAGCAACATTTGAACAATTTAAAAATAAACTAGATTATATACGGAACAACACTTCTTTTACAATGTTTCATAGTGTTTTTTAAGCACGAAAAACATTGGTTATGAATTTCAAATGTGCTATAAGATATTTTATATCCATTGGTTTATTTTTTAATGTATCCAAAGTTTTTAATTAATATATATTAAAAGGGCTTGTCACAAAATACAACACACAAATCTAGTTTGAGATCGGCATAATCCAATCTTAGCCACAATTTTTATAACGAATGTTAGTAAAGAGATGGGCTGGTAATTAGCCAGAATTGCCATATCTCCTTTCTCAATGAACTTGGGCAATTTCTCCTGAGCCCAGAACTTCCTTTACAAAACAAAGGATGTCCTCTGTCCTCTGCTATCTTCAGCCAAAAACTCTTGAATTTTTTCTGCAGAGATGCCATCTAAGTACTCAAGGGCCTTTCCTTTTGGAAGTCCACTGAACTTCCTCCCAAACCTCCTGCAGTTGGATCTCCTGCGTGAGTCTTGCTTTCTGGACTTCTGAGCATGGTGCTCAGACATTCTGGACCTGCTTGTTTTCTCTGTATATGGATCCATACTGAACAACTTTAAGAAGAGTGTGAATGTAGTATACAGATGCCTTTCCCCTCGCTCTTTTATAAGTTTTTAAACTATCCCTGCCACTGGTCCATCATCTTTTCTTTTGAAAATTATGCACATGTTTTGTGCTTAAAGATTGATTGTCGAACCCCTTTTGCTCAAAATAATAGTAGTAATTTCAACAGTTTCTACTGAATGTTAGTTGTGAAGATGGCATTCAATGTTGGACTTGTCAGGAACCCCATTTCCTTGGGTATTTTGTAGTTTAAAGAGTAACTGCCAAACATCTGTAGCAAGTACAATAATTGGCTGTTTCAAAAACTGTAAAGAAATAGTACAACTTTGATTTGATTCAAGTTCAGTTTTGAGTACAAAAGCTACTTTCAATTTTGCAAAAGCAGTCATGTGCACCAAAATCACACTAGGCCTAGCACATATTTTTCTCCAAATTGGTAGAGTCACTGACATTGCACTAAGGCATATGTATCTCTTTGGCACAACCCTTCAAACATCAAACCAACATACCCATGCATACTCTACTACACACTCCACCCAAAAACTATTTTCAGCCTTTAAGTGTTGGTCATAGAAAGTCTGGGCCAAATTATACAATCAATTGACTCACTTCACAACCAAGGGAGGGCCAACCAACCCCAGTCAGAACCACCACAATTACAAGCCTTAGGGAGTTGATAAATTTCTTACCATCCCTGGCAAAGACTGACCTAGTAGAGGTTTTATTTACATACAACTAGTCTCTAGTTATTATGATAAGATATTAGATGAAATTTGAATCAATATCATCCATAAGATATCATGTTACGATGAATATGGTGCCCACTGTAGCTGAAAATGTAGATGAAACTCACCACATAGATAAAAATCATATTGGTCTCCAAACGGAACAAAAATTATAATAATAATGAGAGAAAGAACCATTATGATGAAGCTAGATCATGCACATGAAGTTGATGACATGGATGAAACATGACAACGAGGATGAACTTGATTTGTGATGAATTGGACCATGTGAATCAGATTTGTTGCATCAATGAAATGGGATAATATGTATGGAACTGATGAATTGTATAACATTTACAATGAACATGAATGAAATCTTTCAGATGCATGAAATTCATAACACCAATGAATTAATTGACCACATGGATGAAACGACAACATGTGAATGGGCTTTATGACACAAATAAACCTAACCACATAAATTGAATTGGATTGTTATGGGTGAGTGAACTCATCAAATTGATGAATGTGGAACACCTAGTTGAAATTGACAACATAGATGAATTAATGACATAGGAGAAACATTTTAACAATGTGGACAATTCTAACAAAGCATAACACATGGATGAGATTTGTTGACATGGGCTTTTTGTTCATGTATAAAATTATCCACATAGATGCAATATAGATAAAACTTGAATACTGGAGGAAATGGAGTTCAATGGATGTTATCAGCAATGCAAATGGCATTCAAGCATATGGGCTTAAGTAATTTTTATGCACATCCACTTTTGTGTGGCCAATTAAACTAATGTGATTATTTCATCCATGTCATTGATTTTCATTAAAATTCTCAAATACCCCAATTTAGTCCTCAATGGTTGATTTTGTTCACCTCATGTTTTAGTTCATTCATGGACATAATTTCATCTAAATTCAATTTACATCATCTATTCACCCATGGTGTCAAATTTCATCTAATTAGTCATTCCAAGTGCGTTTGTGTGATCAATTTCATTGCATCATTGAATTTCCATATATTTGTCATGAATTTTATTCATGAACATAGTTTCATCCATGTCAATATTTTCATCCAAAATTTTGGTTCCATTGATGTTGGATTTCATTTAAGTCTGCCCCAATTTGCATCTTTGCCATAGGGTGCAATGAAGCAAGGGCACAGTGAAACAAGGGAGTAGCAAAACTATGGTGTAGTAAAGCAAGGAGCAATAATGCAAGGGTGTAGCAAAGTAAGGCGTAGTGAAAAAGGGAACATTGAAACAAGGAATAACAAAGCAAGGGAGTAATGAAAAAGGGAGCAACAAAGAAAGGAGTAACAAAGCAAATGAGCAACAAAGAAAGGAGTAACAAAGCAAATGAGCAACAAAGGGAATAACAAAACAAGAGAACAGTGAAGCAAGGGAACACAAATTTTTTTTGAAAAACATAGTAGTGCCAAGCAAAAGCTTGGCCCCATTTATATACAAGAGTGTGAAATAAAAGCTTCAGGATGTTTTCAAATAATGGCACTGCCTAAAGCCTAAACCTAAAGCCTAACTAAACACTAGCATTATTTTTTTATACCCTTTCAAGTTTTCATATTCTTCTAAGTTTTCATTTTCAAGCCGGTTCTCACCCCTATGAGAACACTAATCAAGTTTTCATAACTCATATCACCATTGACGATACTCATATGTTTTCACCTTGAAAACCAACCTAAAACTTGTTAAGGTTCTCACAAAAAATGAGAACCAATGTTGTTGGTAGATCTTAACAATTTCGTAATTCAAGATTCAGCTAGGAAGGGTCAAAATACAATTTCAAAAAACATTAGCTAGGTAAATGCACATAGGCTTCAAAACATCCAAGTGTGAGTAAAGGTACACAGGTTTTGTAAAACTATCAATTAGGGGTAAAGGTAAATCACCAAAATTTACCCATATGATATGGACAAAGGTAAATAATTAACAACATTTGCATTCAAAATACACCTAGGAAATTTTAGTGTAAAAGATAAGGCAAATTGAATATGTGTATAGAATGCGTCAAAAAATGGCACATTGGCAAACAAGGCTACACATTTAATTGTGCAATTGGCATTGAAAACATGGGCACATGGCCTTTGAAGGAAAAGTTTAACAAAAATAAAAAGAAAAGAAAAAAAGGACAAAACCATTCAACACCTCCAGTAATAGATCTAAAACATTTTTATAATAGCAGACTAGTGTGGCCTATGTTGCTAGCCCAAGTGTGAACATGATTACGTAATTGTTTCAAGTGTGAATAATACCCTAATGATAGAGACCAATTGCAAAAATAATTAATTAATTTTAAGTAGATTTCCAATGATGAAAATTACTCAAAATTCAATATCTCCCTGACCTTAGGTCTAACAATTATAATTCACCTTTATGAAATCCCACTCATCAAAGGCTTTCCACGAATACCAAAAGCTAGCCCCAATTTCACTATTTTTTTTAGTTTTGATTTTGTTGAATTCCATTTGACAAAATTGTTGAATTTGCAATAATTCCTGTAGCATATCTCTACACATTGTGAAGCCCCTTCAGGGCACACCCTTTGTCTTCTAACACTACCAAGAGTATAGCAGGGGTACTAGCATTTGGGAGATCTCAATGCAACAATCAAAACAAGTAACTTGTTGCCCATTTACCCAAGGGAGAAGTCGAAACTAAAACTTGCATTTGAATAATGGATTTAAAACTTCTTCTATGCATGTATGCATTTCTATGAGACCCCTTTAAATGCCCATGCCATCGTATACATAGATGTCACCTGCATTTTGATTCAAGATTGAATCAAAATTTTATTTGAAAATCTTGCATTGATGTGTAGTCTCTTCCCTAAGGGCAAAGCCAATAACTGAATTGCATTCCTTAATACATAAATGGTAGTAAATTTTAAAGAGGTTCCAAGATTCCAAATAGTTTTGTTAATAAAATTAATTAATGAAATGATATGCAAATTGTAGATAACTAGTTATTTGTTTAGTGGTCACAACTAATGTTGGCTAATTTTTGGTTTCAACAAGAAGTGTTAGGTTTGGGTTTTTAATTTTTTGGGTTTTGGGTTAATGGAATATTTTCAAAAATTAAAACTTGTTGGTTTTAGGGCTCAGTCAAATTTTCTTATCCAACAATTTTAAAGTTTGATGGCTCCAACCTTTATAGGAACCTCAAGTTTTGGGTTTACATTAGGTTTGGTTCCAAATTGTTTCCTGTCCACACACCATTCATCCCACATGGTGCATGCTCTTTCACTCTCACCCCTTCCTGTCCGCAAAGGTTGGCCAACCCTCGAGACATGTGACATCACAATGTGTGCATACAACTTGAGTGCATCCTACAAACTAACTTATGTTATAACTAGCTGTTGAAACTTTGCAGCCACCTTGTTCAAAAAAGTATAGATGATTTGAGTCCATAAGTGACACAGCAAAATCACCAAAAACAAAATCAGAAAGAAAGGGGGTCTGGAAAAAAAGCATCCCCGGGTGGCAAGACAACACATCACACTCGGCTAAACCATGTCTAGTAAACATCAACAAATTCTTATTGTGAGAAAGTCTTCGAACTGCAAAGAGAAATGGTCAAAAATAGACACGCATATGTCACATAAGTGTAAGATGTTCGCGAAAGAGGTTCCCCACCCATGCCACCCCCACACCCGCCCACATGGCTTGAGCTCTGTCTGGCACTCTTTCCAGTTTGTTCTTTGCACCTTTACATGATTCTACAGCAAAGCATGCTACAGGGTTCTTCATGTTCTGAAGAAAAAACATCATTTACTATGTTCTGCATGTTCTGCTACAACAGGCTAAATTTGAACCTAGCACTCTCCTACTAGAGAGAAAGTAAAGTATCAACCAGAAGCGATTCTAAAAGGGGCAGACCTTTTTTTTAATTTAACATATGCATCAGACCAAAATAGTGAAATCCTGCAACGATACCCACGTTTTCAACATTGTCAACAACTTGTCTTCCCACATGCAGCCAACACGTTCACAAAAGGTTGACTCCAAAGACGAAATGGTAATAAACATGCCAATGCACAATAGGCAAGAGGAACATAACGGAAGACATTAAACTGACAAAGGGTCTTAAATGCAGCCAGCACCAAAAGTACAGCTGCGATTTTTTCCCTCAGTCTTTCCTTTGCCCCATCATTTTTGTTTCTGGTGATGTCTTAGACATGTTTTGTGATATCAGGTCCATGTTATGTTTCTCTCATAACCTACCATGTTTTACACTCCTAAACTCGTAATGTGCCAAGTACCATGTTTTGTAACCCCCTCAAGACTACTAACAAGTCCAAAATGAGCATAACATGGACCCAAAACATGTCTAGAGATGGAAAGACTAGAAATGAGAGGACAAAGGGCAGATGAGGGGAAAAAATTGCAGTGGTACTTTTGGTACTGGCTGCATTTAAGATCCTTGGCCAGTTCAATGTCTTCTGGAACAGTAGTAACACACTGTGAAAATCTGCCATACAAGTCCAAATGGGTCATACATTATAATCAGGCTCACTTTACACTAGGAGTCAAGGCCAATGTTCCTTCAACTCAAATCAACCATACAAGTCCAAATGGGTCATACATTAGAATCAGGCCCACTTTACACTAGGACTCAAGGCCAATGTTCCTTCAACTCAAATCAACCATACAAGTCCAAATGGGTTATACATTAGAATCAGGCCCACTTTACACTAGGAATCAAGGCCAATGTTCCTTCAACTCAAATCACGCATCCCTATTGATGCAAAAGTTGAAATCAGCCCCATTGGCTTTACACCAGGAGTTAAGCTGAAATAGAAAACATCTCTTCAATATGCCCCAAGTTACTAATAAATGCTGAACTTTATGGCCTTGTATTGACCTGAAATCTAAAAGAAGGATAGCATTGAATTTGGGAAGTCAATTTGCAACACTTGAGGCCAATGTTCCAGCCTTTATTAATATAATCCTGACGTCAATGTTCTAGCATTTGTTAGTAACTCGGGGCCAACAATCAGCCAAAACTGCTCAAAGTTGGCCTCAAGTTTTTCCAGCCCCGACTCCTAGAGTAAACCGGGCGTCAACTTCACACCAATTTTACACTCTTTTAATATTCTTTCAACTTCCTTGTGATTGGTGGTGAGCCTCAGAGTTCTTCTTTGGCCATGTGTGAGAGCTGTGGATTGCGGAGGGATCTCCCTAATTTGTTGAAAAAAACAGATCCTATTGATATTGAATGAAAGGAAGGGTGTTTCATTGTTTATTCATATACAAATTGTAGATAAGATTTATTATGTATTATTCTCAGGACTAGAAAGCCAGCTTAGAGAAAACTTTGAGCAATTTTTTTTTAAATTCTTAAATAGTAAAGTTAATAGAACTTCCAATAGAATTTCACCAACAAACTCAAAAATGCACACCACACTACCAACATGCCTAAAAAAGAAGCATCCAGGCAATTAAGACTGAAGCATCCAGGAAATTAAGAACCAAGTATCCCAGAAATTAAGAACCAAACATCCAGTAAATGCATGATCAAGAAAATATGAACAATATCCTTTTAGTGCATGGAAATATGATCTCCTCGACTTAATGGTTTGTCGGAGCTTGCACGGTTGGCTGGAGAGGGCAGTTCCCAGTGCCCACCAGTGTTTTATTTAAGGATTTTTGGAAGTGGCCTAAGTGGCTACTGTTTGCTAGAGCTAGCAACCTAGGTGGCTACAATCACAAGCATGGCCATCTTTTGACTAGCTACACAAAAAAGTTAATAATTTTTTTTTTAAAAGGCTACTTTCTCTTTGGAGGTTTGGTGTATTTGGCTATTGTAGGATATATTGTGTATGTAAATAGTGGCTAATTCAGTTTTGACAAAGTCTGAATTTAGGCTATAGTAGAAAAACATTTGGAGCCATTTGGCAAGTGTTGGAGAATTGCAATCACAAACTTAATTAAAAAATAAATTGACAAATCATGTCAAGGAGTTGAACCCTTCTCTTGGAAGACACTACACCTAGTGGCAACACATGATCTTAAACTACAAGTCACACATTAGTTCAATCATACAAATAATAAAATGGGAGTGTACAATGAGAAATTTACCCAAAAGCATTGAAGCTAGAACACATCACTCCATAAGACCCCTACTAGCTTTCTCCTCAATCCAAGTTGTGATGGCATTATCGTAAGGAAAGGTATCACCAGTATAAAAAGGTTGTGCAAACATTTGAACCACCATATCCAAATGTTCACACAAACAATTTCGTAATGTTGTCTTCGTGAAGGTTAAGGTTGAAAAAGTTCTCTCATCTTCCACAAAGCCCATAATTTAAACCACAACTAATTCTACCACTTTCATAAACTCAAAAAGTTGGGCACACAATAAAACATTATTAAAATAATAAACTTATCCTTGGGTGGTACCATTAAGAACATCACACCCAAAATTTATTTGACCCATTCAACTTTAGAACATGGGACTCACATAAAGAAAGCTTTTCATTTCAAATTATTTATCAAAAGGTTACCCAAATCATGTAGAATTCAAAACTTTAATTAAATTTACAAAAAAATGTGTTTTGATGTGAAAAATGAATGCATAAACAAAAAGTTTTAAGAATGTCAGACAAAAGATTTTTGTGATCAAGAACACAAAAAGAATCTACTTTTTGGGAATTTTTATTTGATACTAATTTTTGAAAATACTTCAAATGTCAATCTACTTGATGTCTTTTATATATAATTGATTGAATTAATTTCAATTTAGTTATGAATTTTTAATCAAAATCATGAAGCCCCAAAGAACCATTAATGTCAATAACATAAATGATAACTATTTTCATCTTTTGTTGTTTTAATGACTAGTTTGGATCATTCCCTTATGCATGTACTAAATAAACAAGAAAAAATATCTAATGTGTAAGTGTAAGGACATTTTTTTTAAAAAAATTAAAAATTGGGTCAAAAATGGGTTAAGGATGGTTCAGGAATCAAAATGTTAATGCATATTATAGGTTTTTGGGTGTTCATTATTTTTCACAAATGTGTGCATAGGTGGGGAACACATAGCCCACCTAGTCCAATCAAATAAACCAATGTATAAGAAGATGGAATTTAATTTCTTAAATTAGGTCCAACTTTCTTACAATTTTGGCAAGGTGGTTCCTAGTGGTACCACCCAAAGAAAAGTTTGCCAAGAAAGCTTTTTCCAAAGTCTAGACACCAGATTCAAATTCATTGGCTAGCCAATAATGCATTGAACATTAAACATCATTGTAATTTTGAAGAAAAATATTGCAAGTCCAAAATAATCACATCAAGTAATGTTGGGATCTAGGTTTAGGTGGATCCAAGCTTTTTAGGTTGACGATAAAACCCTTTCAAGATAGCCATATGAATAAAGAAAGTCATTTCACATGAGGATTTTTGCCAATACTATAAATAAACAACACCCAAAGCATCCATGACATCATGTGTAGTAAACCACTTCTCAAGTTCATCATTAAACATAGTTATAGCTTCAAAACATTATCTTTGCATCTGATTGATGGTTTGTTGGAAGATAACAAAAGTAACGTGCACATAAATTAATGTTTCAAGACACCAATCATGCATCATGATAGAAATGCCAACAATTCACAAACTCGAGTTCTCAAAACCAATATTTAAATCATGTGCCCATTCAAGCACCACGATGTCTGATGTGCCATTCAATAAGTTACAATAGCCATTGAACACATCATGCATGTAAATAGTCTAGGGGTCATTGTACCAACAATAGAAATCTATTTGGGACAACTTCATTACAACAACAAAATCACAGATAAAACATTGCCAAGACTAGGAGAATTTAATCAAGTCATTGAACCCTTCCAGAATGGGCATAATACAAGAAATCCCCATCATTACTTCCAAATCACAAAACAACTCCAAATTATGGGCAACTTGAATATTACTACCAATATCTTGATCATTTTTAAAACCAAGGCATAATACTCAAACATAACCCTTTTAGTTGGGAGTAACATAAAAATCTAATAGGTTTTGATGTTTTTCAAAATTTGTTCATCCTTTGTTTCCACATTATTAGCCAAATCAACAAATTCTTAGGTTCTCTTTGGACTATGAGAGAAGTATGCATACCAACTTTACAACACATCTTCAATCTTTCTCACAATGCCCATTTAAAAAAAAGTTTAGACTACGAGATTAGTGTTGTGGCTTATACAATGCACACTAATAATGAATGGTGCATTATCCTCTTTCAATTGAACTATCACACCTATTCTAATGCCTGAAAACACATTCACCCCATTAGCTCCAAATGTAATTAACTTAAATGCAATTATTTCTTGACACATATCACCAAACAACTCCATGGTTATCACAACCCTAGCCTTGGGCTCGCAACCAAGGCAAAGGGTTGGTAAGGGTGCGGGCCAAGACTAAGCCTAGGAGTCGCATTCTCACGCCCCCGGGAGTGCAAAAGAATGTGAGGGAAAGAACCTTCACACTCCAAAGTGAACTCCCATATTGGGAGTTGGAGTCCCTGTGGACTCCCGAATGTTCAAAGAGCGATGGCAAGGATAAAAAATCAATGGCTCAAAAAGTTTTTTATACCATTGAAAAGATATTGAAACTTAGATATTTAAAATGGGCTCGCATGACCCATTTGGATATCTGAAACACAAGTTATGGCCAAAAGAAGGGCCATGAATCAAATTAACACTTTGACTTTTGACCACTAAAAGTTGGGAATCAACCTGATTTCCTTGCGTGCAAGTGGTGTGTGACATACTATTGCAAAGTTATCGACAAGGGCTACAACTTTGTTTTAGACTTCATCTCAATCGAAGGTCTGCACACAAAATTATGGGGCCCCAAAGTCACAGGAGAACCAACTTTGGTAATTTTAGGACTCCCACTTTGGAGTCTTGGGACAAAAAGCCATTTGGATGTGGGCCTCGTGGAGAGGCACAAAGTATACTATAAGGGGGAAGGTGTTGGCTTCCCCCAAGTCTGGGCCGTGATGGGTCTTGTGAGTCCGAGTTGCCCGTGGCTCGTCCTAACACCAAAAGTGCTCTAATTATGCACTAATAACCTTGGGTTGGTTTTGTGTAGGTCCATGTGAATAATTGATGCTTGTCATTCTTCCTAGTCCCGGAGCTCCAACACGCCCCTCTACCCCTCAAAATGTTGCGAACCAAAGAGCATGCCTTGACTCTTTATTTTCCATTGTCTTCAGTTTGGACTCACATTTGAGTCCATTAAGGAGCTTAGGGGTGCGTCAATGGCATCCACCAATACACATTTAAAGCTATCAGACCTAACCCCATCAACCACACACTACAAGGATAACAACAAAGGTGTCCACTACAAATTTTCCACCACATAAGCATGAATGGAAATCTAAGACTACTGATCAAAAGTTGTGATTTCATCACAAGAAATAGAGATGAATTTAGCACCTTCAACCAAAGATTTGGTTTCATTGACAACCAAATCATGCATGCAAGTTATGATCTTTTAACCAATTATGTTTGACCAATGGGTTTTTAGAAAATCCTTCATATAAAGGAAATGCAACAACTTGCTCATGCTTTCATAATCAATCATAGGTTTTCCTTTAACGAACATGTGGAAACAAACAAAAAATTGCACCAATTTTTTTTTCCTTTCACCAATAACACCATGGTAGATTTGGTTAACAATGGTGTCCTTCTTGATTGAACAATACAAACATTCATTCCTAGCATGGACAAAATCCTTGTTCATGTAATACTTAGTGGTTTTACAAAATCTTAACATTGTAGATAACGCCTTCATTTTCCCAATGTTTTTCCAAAAGTTATCCAATTTAGGGGTTAAGAACTTTTCCTTTCCCTATATCTTGGTACAAACCTTACATTTAACTTTATGCACCTTGCCATTTGCATTGACCATTGATTTAACCCATGGTAAATTAACACTCCAAACATCCCGAAACACCCTATTTAGTTCATACTCCTTCTATTTCCTTTTAGTTTCTTCAATAGAATTCCACATATTAACATTAGAAAAAGGTTGAAGATCAGAAGGTATAAGGTTTGGAGGTTGGTTGTTAAAAGATGTTATATTTTATGCATCAATTTGATAAAAGAAATGATGGAATTTGAAGTTTTAGTGAGGTTGCAAAGTTGCCATGTTTAAGAAAGAATTATAGTAAGAAAAAACAGTCTACAAAACCTAAAACAACAATCTCCACCTTTGTTGTCAACAATTAGTAAACCCCAACTTTGCTATCACCAACTAATAAACCTTAAGCTTTACATTATAGTCTGTAAACTACAACCATTAAATTATAAAACTCTACACTACACAATGCAGTTTGTAGACTACAACCACTAAACCTTAAAACTCTACATTACATAGTGTATGTCACAATCATATCCTTAGGTTCGTGACCAAAGCAAGGGCATGGAAAGGTGTAGGTTGAGAGTGCAAGCCGAAAATCACACTCATAGTCACACTCTTGGGAGTGTGAAAAAGTGTGAGGGAAAGAGCTTACACACTCCCAAGTGGACTCCCACTTTGGGAGTTGGAAATCCACTTGAGAGTTGGAATTCCTATGGACTCCCGAATCTTCAAAGAGCAATTTGAAGGGTCAAAATTCATTGAATTGAAAAGTTCCTTATACCATTGAAAAATTCTTAATACTTAGATGTCTAAACTAGGTTCGCAAGATCCATTTGAATATTTACAACACAAGTTATGGTTAAAGGAAAGGCTGAGAGTCAAAGTGTCAATTTGACTCCCAACCATTAAAAGTTGGGAATCGCCCTGAATTATGTGCATACAGGTGATGTGCCACATATCGTTGGAAAACTCTTGACCAGGGCTACAACTTTGTTTAAAACGTCACTTCAATTGGAGGGTCTACACAAAATGTTCTAGGCTTCCAAAGTGGCAAGAATTCGAATTTCGAAAATTTTGAAACTCCCAACTTGAAAATCCCGAAAAAAATGACATTTGGATGCAACCCCCGTGGCTAATCATAGAAAAAACTATAAGGGGGAAGGTGGTGACTTCCCCCAAATCCGGGCCATGGTGAATCTTATGAATTTGTGTATGCCCATGGTTTGTTCATGCATTGAAAATGTTCTAACTATGCATTAACCAATTTGTTTTTTGGTTTGTGTAGGTCCGTATGAATAATTGACCCAAGTGTCATTCATTTTAATCCCCATCTTGGAGCTCCAACATGTCCTTTTACCCCCGAAATGCTACAAACTAAAGAATGTATCCCAACTTTTTTTTCTTTTATTATTTTCACTTTTAGACTCACATTTGAATCTTTCAAAGAGTTTAAAGGTGTGTCAATGTAGTCTATAGACTACAACCATTAAACCCAAAAAATTTATAATGCAGAATGCAATCTGTAAACTACATGTCACAACCCTAATTTTAGGTTGGCAACCAAGGCAAAGGTTTGCAAAGGTGCGGGCCAAGACTAGGCTTAAGAATCACATATCATGCTTTTGAAAATGTAAAAGAATATGAGGGAATGAACCTTCACACTCCCAAATGAACTCCCATTTTGGGAGTTGGAATCTCGGTGTCGCAACCCTAGCTTTGAACTCGCAATTAAGGCAAAGGGGTTACAAGGTTACGAGCCAAGAGAAAACCCGAGAGTCAAGGCAAAGAGGTCGCAAAGGTGCGGGCCAAGAAGAAGCCCGGGAATCACATCACATACTCCCAGGAGTGTAAGAAAATGTGAGGGAGTATGAGGGAGTGAACCCTCACATTCCCAAGGCAACTCCCACTTTGGGAGATGGAGTCCTGGTGGACTCCCGAAACTTCAAAGAGCGATTTCAGGGGTCAAAATTCAATGGCTTGTGGCATTCTTTATATCATTGGAAAGCTCTTCAAATGTAAATGTCTAAAATGGTTTTGCATTGCTCATTTAGACGTTTGAAATACAAGTTATCGCCAAAAGAAAGGCCGGTAGTCAAATTGCCAGTTTGACTCCTGGCTAGAAAAAGTCGGGATTCGACCCGATTTACTTGGTTGCAGAGGGCGTGCGACATATCGTTGGAAAGCTCTTGATGAGAACTACAACTTTGTTTCAAACCACATCTTGATCCAAAGTCTTCACAAAATTATGGGTTCCAAAGTCGCGGGAATCCCAATTGGTGCAATTTCAGGACTCCCACTCGGGAGTCATGGGAAAGAAAAACCATTTGGATGTGGGTTCAGTGGCCAACCACAGAATATACTATAAGGGGGAGGGTGGTGGCTTCCCCCAAGTCTAGATCGTGGTGAATCTAGTGTGGCCATGTTGCCCGTGGCTCATCCTAATACCAAAGGTGCTACAACTATGCACTAACCATTTTGTGTGGGTTGTGTGCATGCCCGTGTGAGTGAATGAAGCTTGTCAACTTTTCTTAGTCCCATCTCATAGCTCCAACACGCCCCTCTACCCTCCTTCAAAGTGTTGTGAACTAAGGGACATGCCTCAACTCCTCCCCCTTTCGTTGTCTTCTACTTGGACTCACATTTGAATCCTTAAAGGAGTTGGGAATGTGTCACCCGGTGAACTTCCAAATTTTCAGTGTGATTGCAAGGGCCAAAATTCGTTGAATTGAAAAGTTCCTTATACCATTGGAAAGCTCTTGGAACGTAGATGTCTAAAATGGGCTCACATGACCCATTTGGAGACCTAAAACATGAGTTATGGCCAAAAGAAGGGATAGGAGTCAAATTGCCAATTTGACTCCCGACCATTAAAAGTCAAGGATCACCCTGATTTCCTTGTGTGCAGGTGATGTATGACATATTATTGGAAAGATCTTGACAAAGATACAACTTTGCTTCAGACCTCATTTTGATTGGAGGTTTGCACATAAAGTTATGGGCCCCCAAAGTCACGGGAGTCCCAAGTTTGGTTTGGGAGTCCCAGGACAAAATGTCATTTGAATGTGGGCCTCATGGAGAGGCACAGAATATACTATAAGAGGGAAAGTGGTGGCTTCCTTGAAGTTCAGGTCGTGGTGAATCTTGTGAATTTGAGTTTGCCCATGGCTCTTCTTAACACCAAAAGTGCTCTAATTATGCACTGACCAACTTGTTGTTTGGTTTGTGCAGGTCCGTGTGAATAATTGATGCTTGTCACTCTTCTTAGTCCCCATCCTAAAATTCTAGCACGCCCCTCTACCCCTAAAGTGCTTTGAGCCAAAAAACATGCCCCAACTCCTTACTCTTCCACTGTTTCCACCTTAGACTCATGTTTGAGACTATAAAGGGGGTTGGGAACACATCATTACAACCACTAAACCTTAAATTTTTACATTGTAGTTTGTAGATTACAACCACAAAACCCTAAACCTTTGCATTGTGCACTCTATAATTTGCAACCAATAATCCCTCAAAACTTCTGAAGTTAAAAATGACACCCTAACAAGTTTTGAATCTAAAATTTAAAGATAGAAAACTCAAAGAGCATCAAACCTTGAAATCAATAGGATGTGAAATAATAAGTTTGATCAAACTTGTTACAACTTACTTGATTAAAGCTCAATGAAAACCCTAAACCTTTCAATCACACAAAAAAACCATGAAAATAGCTCAAAATTGAAATCTACCGAAAAATGTTAAAAATTTAAAGAATACTTCCATCATTCGCCAATCCACCCATTATAGAATCCAAATTACAATCAACTCCAAAATCCACAATTGCAATTTGTCCATCAATAATTATTGTTGAATTAAAGTACAAAATAATGTGCACACAAAAACCGGTGAACCACCAAACTTTAATGCACATTGCACAATGCAAACCACTAATGATCATCACATTACATATTCTAAAATTTAGATACACAGACTGTAGCTATTAGCAACTTGCAAAAAGAAAATTAGGGCAACATTGAACACCACAACGGGTTGGGATTTGGGAATCAAAATCATTTCTCTTTAGAGTTCAATTAGACTTTAACAATGATGAATTGAGATTTGACAATCATCAACCAATTACGACCTCAAAATGTAAGTTGCATAACATAATGACACATCATAGGCTATAGCCCTCCAATGTGCAATGGCACTTTACAGATTGCAAATTGTGATTCCTAAATCCTCCCGATTCCCAAGCTTGACGCAGCATGATTCTTGAATGATAGATTAAGTCGTCAAATCCTTGAAGCCATGGCCCATGCCCCCGTTGCACTGTGCACATCACGAAACCAAATCCTAACTAAAACCTTCATAACTATAAAACCTGGGGCTACAGCAGCTTAATGGAAAGAGACCCGGAAGCAAGAAAAGTTCACATGCAGACATAAAACCCAAAAAATTGTCAACAAACTACTGAATCAAAGTAATTTGCACATGTCAACATGTCGACTGACAAACTACAGAGCTTGCCTGTGTATTTTGGGGATTCTCTTGTTCCAGAAAGTGCCTTATATTGTTACCTAGGGTCAGCTTCCACATCAACCAGATGGATAATTCATTTTTTTCAAAAAAAAGTTCATTTTTTTATATTTTCAAATTATTAATGTTTCATGACATTTGATAGTCTATTATGGTACTGCCATATGAGCACTGAAATTATTCAGATTGTAAAAGGCTTAATCTACCAATAATTATGAAAGTTTTTCAACACCTCAACTTTGAATTTTCACAAAAACTCATTTCAAAATTTACACTATTATTTACTCGAGGCCAGGTAGTTTGAGATCATGTTTCACAACACACAGTCATCAAACTCTGCGTTCATAACAAAAGTTGCTGCTGCCAATTTTGACCACCCATTTGGGGCAGCTCCTCTAGCCTTTCAGGCCCTTGGAAAAAGATTGTAACTTAGCCTCCCAAAAGGCCTAGCTAGACTTGGTGCAAGTGCCTTGACTTCCAGAAGCTGCTTTAAGTTTTCTAAGCTGATCACTTGGGGAAGTGTGTTTTCAGGACGCCTATTTTACACTCAAAGGCTTGGGGGGGGGGGGGGGGGGGGGGGGGGGGTTTCACAT
>Ga0116229_10007588_pt1 | contig 17119 bp, 9 predicted proteins | sample S1TSphgellanicum_3_FD_87313 | JGI IMG/M metagenome (GOLD analysis project Ga0116229, IMG submission 87313) | Host-associated microbial communities from peat moss isolated from Minnesota, USA - S1T2_Fc - Sphagnum magellanicum MG | ecosystem: Host-associated > Plants > Peat moss > Unclassified... | reverse complement strand
GGAGGAGGTGGTGGCGGAGGAGGTGGTTGTGGTGGAGGAGGAGGAGGAGGAGGGGGCGCTGGGGGCGGATGCTAATCCTTCATTGCAGTCCGAAGAAATTCACTTCATGAAATTTCTATTTCCAAAATGGTTTATCCCCACTTTTAACCTGGACTAATACCCCTATAATAAACTTGGGGTACTTATTAGTAAGTATTCCCCCAGCAAAATGAGGGCCTAGGATGCATTGTTTTTTTTTTGTTTTTTGAAAATTTGCACAATTTGTGACCATTAAAAAATAAAAAAAGAATTGCACATTTTGCCAATGTGCCAGAGGTGTGAAAGAAAATTATGCAATCATTTTGTCTTGCCAGTGCAAATCTTTATGAAGAGTAACAGGATGACATATTAGGGGTGGTAATAGAAAGCTATGGCGATCATTTTAAGGGTTGCATTCAAAATTGGTGAGAAACAGGTAACCAACAATGAAAACTTGATTACATAGCACACTATTAAAGAGCTTGAAATCTTTATCAAATCACATTATGAGGGGATCAAACCTTGCAAGTCATTAAAGACTTTGCCTACTATAACATAATGTGTGCTATAAGTCGGTAAGTCAATATTGTTCTTAAAAGGGAAAGAAAACATATTCAGGAACTTGGAAGGGGATGGTGACTAAATTAGTGAAGATTATGAAAAACAAGGGTTAACAACTCTTTGAAAATTGTGTTCCATGTTCACATATAACATTAACAAGTTAGAAAATCAATAAACAACCAAAAGTAATATAATAATAATATAGATAATAAAAACAAAACAACAACACAAGGTTTGTGTGGCATTAAGCAACTTGCAATTTAAAAGCCTTTACACACTCAAGGAATATTGATGCTTGTCTAACTACCAAATCCCCACAACTTCATCATTAAAGAAATTGTGCAATTGTAAAACATGATTATTCAAACATGTTGACACACAAAGCTTAGTTGTCAAGCAATGATTTCAAATTTTAGTTTTGATGAAATTCAAATCATTGAATATCTATTCATCCCAACACTTGAATCATGGCAATTTTTATTAGTTTTTCATATTGCGATGTTACAAGATAGGATGGCAAAATTAGTTGAAAATGATCCTCCACATTTTGGTCAAGGGTTAATACTATTAAGAGGGCCCAAGGTAGTTTTGGCATTACTTTTCATTATAATTTTGAACATGAATTTTTGCACATCTAAGGTAAATGCACACAAAACCACAAGAGCCACATGTTCAAAAACCCTTATTTTTTTGGGGGTACAAATTTAGAAAGCTTTCAAAACTTGCACCAAATCAATGGCAAAAAAATCACTAATAAAAATCCTATCTTTTGTAACCAAGGAAACAATGACTAGCTATCCTAAATGATTCTATCAAAGACCATAATCATATATTACAATTTCATTATATACGTGGAATATGAATAATAGACTAATCATTTATATGACTAATGGATGAAAACTTACAAAATGGACATGCTTCACCCATTTTCCATCAACTGTATTTCACCCATTATGGTTTTTGAATGTGTGTTGTTCAAGTGCCTTTATTCAATAAAATGCTAAAAGATGTTTACAACAAAACGAAATTAAAATTGAATATTTTTTAACATAAAAAGATATAATAAATATTATATAGTATGTCATATGTTTATAAGATATAAAATACATAACATTTAAAATTATGTACATATTATATATAAATTTTTTAACTAACAAATATTTTATTATGGGCTTCACTTGATAAAAATGGATAACATAATATTCATCCATGGAAATGTAACCTTTTTATCCAATATTTTTATCATATAAGATCACCTAGATCTAATATATAAAAATATTTATTTGTTATATACTATATTAATAAATATATTTGTGAATAAAATGAATATGATATTAGAGGTATTTATAATTTGTAATAAAACATTCATTTTTAAGATAATTATATTTTCAAATTAATTTATATTTTATAATTATATAATCAAACTCATATTATAATATAAAATTTAATGTGTATGTATTTAACATGCCATGATTATTGTATTTTCTAAATATACTAGACATTAAATGATTTTGAGAATAACATTATTATATGTTATTTCATGAACTATTTGTATTAAATTTCATAATTAAAATGTATTATGTAATACAAAAACAATTCATATTTTAAAATTTTCTTTCATTCAAACAAAGTATGAGAAAGATAATGATAGGTAAAGAAAGAAAATGTCTTCAAAATAGAATTGTTGAAATGTATTGAAATGCAAGATTTACATGCAATTTTCTTCAATTCAAATTTTTTAAAATAATTTTAATAATTTTTTAATGTAGATTTTGGAAAACCTTTCAGAATGAAGTTTAAATGATTTCATTTGGACATAATATGAGAAAGATATTACTAATTAAATTTGGCTTTTAGAAAAGGTTTAATTGCATCTCAATTTAAAACTAAGGTGCAAGTAAAATGTTTAATCCATATGTTTTGTCTTTGAATGTCATCTCACAAACTATATAAACAATATGTCTTGCCTTGAGTTGACACATTGAAATGCATTTAGGTTATTCAATATAAATTATTTAATCCAGATTTGGGATGAGTGAAAATTTCCTTGACCTTAAATGGAAATTACAAAGTAAATGAAATACTTTTTTGGCTATTCATTCCATCTACATTTTTCCTTTCCTATCTATTTGCTTACCTACACAAGCAAATAGGTGCTAGTTTTCTATTTAGGTAGGTAGGTAGGTTTGAATCCTCTTGAAACTTTAAAATAAAAGGAAAAACCAAATAATAGAAATAATTTTAATTAAATAATCCAATAAAAACCGAAATAAATAATTAGTATGAAACAATAAACTAGATAATATGGATTAATTATTAATATTCAATAATCTGCATTAAATAATAATATTGAATAATCTGCATTAAATAATTGATATTAAATAATCTGAATTAAATACTTAATATTGAATAATCTAGATTAATAATTAATATTAAATAATTTGGATTAAATAATCTGAGTCAAATAATTAAAATATCCAAAATTTCCTAGTTGTTTATATGTTAGTGAATTTACTAATGAATTTACTTCTCCGTAGCAACATGTTGTTGATCATTAAGCAATTGACAAATGCGCTAGGAATTCACTAAGATCAAAATTCACCTAATTCATTACAAAACCTAGTGAATTCAATAGTGGATTTAAACTTATTATGTATTAGTGAAAGTGTAATTAATTTGTTCTATGGGAGGGGACTTGTTACGTACCATTTTCGATTGTTGTCTTTAAATTCATCTAACTTTCTTTTTGGCCTGTATTATGGTGGTAACAGTTAATCCTATGTTATTCTTGTCTTCTTTCTTTTGTGTTCCATCACTTGCCCTAAATTGCATATTATGGAGTGATGGTGGTTGATGAATAGCCTTGGTATAGCAGGATTGAGCGAAAATTGGCGATAGATGCACCAGCTTGCAAATGTTTGTTTGGTCATTAATGCTTTTAATCCATTTGCAAAAAAAAAACTCATCTACAATGTTTACAGTAAAGAGCTCACTACATACCAACAAATTTGTTAGGGGATAGGTAGTTCCCTTATGATCTGTCAACCATCATGACATTAGTCAATAGTAGTAGCATTCATGTCCTATATTATTGTGTGCAGTCTTGTCTTTTTGGTATTCAACAATATTCACCGTCATATTTATAACCCTTTCAAAAATAAAAAAGACTAGTTTTGAAGCCAACAAAATAAAATATTTCAAGAGTAGACATGCCTCGTTTGGTTATTGTTGCAATGTAGAAGTGGTGAAATTGGAAAAGGCAAAATGGAGATATGCATGGATAAAACAACAACTATGGGCGAATGAAAAAATTTGGTCTATTTTCCCACCAAGCTGGCATGTAGCACATACGCTTTATAGGCAATTTTGCAAGGTCACGAAGTAGGCTAATTACTTATTGATTAACTTGTGCATTCCAACCATTGAGAGAATTGGTTATGAAATTTCAAATGACAAACTAATGAAACTCATTGAATTATACAATGAGGTTGATTTAGACCAATTCATTGATTTTGCAACTTAGAAATTGGAGTTAGAAAATTATTCTTTTATTCCTTGTTGGTCAAAATGATATGGTGACAAAATTATGGAAAAAGGAATGTGTTCCAAGTAGTTTGTTTGATGCCAAAATTCTTATTTTGATGTGTTGGAGAAAAAAAAGAACAATAGATTGGATTTGGACACAAAAAAGTTAAAACTTGAGTCTCCTTTTAAAAATATTAGTACAATGGATTGCATAGGTTGTCCCTATAACTTGCGATTTGTAACTGATCCAACTATTGTAACTCATGCATATGTTCTACATTTGTTAATTTGATTACATCATGCATTCATTTTCTTGCAAATTGCAACAAGAGTTGTAAACAAAAACATTCATCTTTCCTTTAGTGTCACACCACATTTATGGAAGATAAATCAAAATGTGACTATGCATGCCTAGAAGGAACTAAATGCATCTTCACTTCTCCCAATCAATACTACCCCAAACAACATTAACCCCAAACACCTTTCACATATCTAGTCCCAACATGCCATGTAGTTTCCTTTGTACATTTAAAATAACAAAACAACATACAATCATGTGAGCTTAAAGAAAGATAAGGTCAAAAAATGTCTTTGGGAATTATTCTATGTAAATACAAAGCATCTGCAATGAATCTACATAGACATTGGGCCATTGCAAATGCATCCAATGCCTTTGACATAATCTAATATATGTAGTCCAAGTAAGTGGATGCAAATGCATTCAAAAAAACTACCCTTCATATATATTTAGACTTGTATAACAAAAAGGTCATGTGACCAAAAAATGAGCATTTGCATTGATGGATGTTTGACAAAACTTGTATTTTATATAGAGTTGGCTTCATCCCTAGGTGAAAAACTATAGATAACACAAACAATTAGTGGCCACACATGCATTTATTTGTATGCTCAAAAATAATAAATCATGGTGTCACTAAACCAAAATGCATCCTAGTTCACTTTGGGTTTCATTAGATTTTGAATGAATTTAAACATTTTTTCCATCATGAAATTGGTCAACCCACCAATGAACTGGGACCAGTTGTTACGGATAGTGAATTGATTCGATAATACCTAGTGAAACAAGGTTATTTTCAAATCAGGCCTAAAATAATATAGTGTATATCATAAGGTAGCATAGGGTATTTGAAACAACAACATAAAAATAAACCTATTTACCACTGTAAATTATAATAGTGAATTTTGTCAATTAGTAATGAAACAGGATGTTTACATAGTGATATTATAATGAAATAACTTTAATCAAAGTGAAATCATTAAAGTGCAATGAACTTATTTCACTTTTAAGGTCCCATAGTGATTTAGGCTAATGAACTGCACCCCACTTTGTATTAGTGTTTGGCTATCATTTTAGATGCATGAATGAATTGGATTAGAACATACCACATTTTTCAGTTCTAACAATTAACTAGTACCCTCAAGCTTGTTTTCAAATAGGTAATGGGGAAGGATAAGTAGAAATATTTTTGTATGTTTTAGCTGCATAATCCACAAGTGCTATGGTAGCAGCATCAATGTTGTCCTTGAAACAATTTTTACTCCCTAACTACTATAGTTGTGCATTTGAACTAATTATTGCCAAATTACTTTTACCACCAATCTTTCGTACACGACATTTCTTTTCTTTGGGTTGACCCTCTCCATGGGCTTTTGAAAGAAGGGAGTTAGATCTATGCCTGAGCACTTGCCCATTCTTTTGGCCCACAACTACTAGTGGAACCTGAACAGCCTTAGTGCAAACACCAAAGGTTAGTTCAATTGAAGTACATCCACTAACATCACTATTACTCATGTTCATGTTGACATCAAATGTTTTTGATGTTACTAATGGAAGATTTCCTATTACACCAGTTAAAGATGGCATTGTGAAAACATGTGCCACCTCCTCAACTTTTTGCCCTCCATGAATATTTATGGAATGAATTCTGATAATATTGATAACTTGGACATTAAATGTAGTTGATACTTCCAATGGAGGATTTGCTATCACCACACTTGGAAGTACCATTGTGAAGGTAGGTGCCATTGGTGTTGCCATACTCTCTAGAGGTGTGAAAACAGGAGCCACTGGTGTCTCAACATGGGTTCTTGTCAAAACAAGGGTTGTCACAATTAGTATAGGGGTTGTTGTCACTACAAAAGGGGGGGGAATGTATGTTGACTCATCAATTGCATCTACATTCACAAAAAAAATCCACATCCACATCTTGAAATTGTTAATATGTAGCCTCAAATTGTACTGCCACTAGTTCCTCCTAGTTTGATTGCATTAAATTTGGAGGTGTTGTTAAATGGGGAGACCATGGGGACAAATCATGGATTGGACTTTGCTTTCGATTATTTGTTACACACACTAGGGCCACACCATATGACATTGGTGATAAATTGGAATCCACCCTAGCCACATTGGAAGTAATGTGTGCCATAAGAAACATAACTTTGGTTAGTCTAATTTTGACATCTCCAATGCCTATACATAGCCCTACAAGAATCACATCAAACATGTGCACAATGAATTTGAAAACTGTATAAAGGAATTACTTTAGAAACTTTCAACATTTCCAACAAGAATCGAGATACATTTGCAACTCCTACTTGTATCACATAGTAACTACCAGAAGGTGACCAATGAACTCATGTACTTCTTAATTTTATGGCATACTTCCAAACTAAAATTCATATTTGCAAACCACTAAAAAACAATTGAAGGATTAATTATCCTACTTGGAGAACACTTGGACTACTTCATGATCATTTTTATTACTAGTAGACTATTGACATGTGTACTTGGAACATTACTTGTCCTACTTGAAGAACAGAAAAAAATTGGACTCCCAATTATCCTACTTGAAGCACAATCCATCCACTCAATGGTCACTTTCACTACTGGCATAATGCTAACATTAAAATTGAAACTTACTTCACCTACTTGCTCACTTGAAGAAACAATTGAGATATTAGTTATTATACTTGGAAGACACTACAACTACTTCCACATAACTTTTACTACTAACATACTATTGACCTCATATTTCAACCTTGTCCTACTTGTAGACCACTAAAAAAAATTGAAAAATTAGATGTCCTATTTGGAGGACCTTACAACCACTTGAATAGTTCAGTTTACTAATGGTAGACCATTCAACCTAGACTTCTAGGAAGATTATCAACTTCTACTTGCAAACCATTTGAAAGACATAGAGGATGAATTGCATTACTTGGAAGCCATTGGACTACTAGCAAATTGTCAACAATTCTAGCTTACAAGACCACTTTTCTTATTTATAAAACATTAATAACATTGGAACATCATTTGTCCAACTGTAGACCACCAACCTTATAGCAAAGACGATGGGTAACAATTGGAATGCAACTTCTAACCTAATTACAAATCATCACAAATTGAAACACTTGTTGGAAAACTACAAATGAGAATGGGTTTTGAAATGTAACTTATGGCTTGTGGAATCAATTGATGGCCAATTTTCCTTGGAAAATCTTGGTACACTTGCATTAGCTTTCTCCAACTTGGGCTACTTCAAAAGCATGCTAATGTACTAAAACCCCACACTTGTCATCCAATCCATTTCCAATTGTTCCCCACATGTGCAACCCACACAAATAGTAGCTTTACTTTCAAGATATACACCAAAGCAAAATGAATGGTAGTTGCATCCACATGATGCAAGAACAACATTGTTATAAGCATAGGAGGGTGTAGGCATGGTCAAGTAGATAAAAAAGTAATTCACCCAAAATGCAGTTTAAAAATGATTGAATTTTTGATATAAACACATGAAAGTAGATTAAAAACCTATGTAAGTAGAAATATGAAAAAACATGGCCCTGCATTTAATTTATGGTAAGTTGAATACAAAATTTGAAAAACTTTGGTATCATAAATAAGGTGAAAAGTAGATTTGAACATGATTGGGTCAATTTGGTGTTTAAACCTACTTTTACACAAAAAAATTTATGTGTTATGATTATAACATGCATAATTTTATAGTACACAACTATTTTTTAAAGCTTTCATAATTTGAAAGGAAAATGTTCAATATTTCATTCACTTGCAACCCATTTTGTAAGATTAGACACTTCTTGCAAATAGATGCAATTTTGTAAAATCTACTTAAATCTACATGAAAATGTTCATTTTTCAAATTTATAATATTAAAGTGAAATATTATTCATTGTATAAAATAGTATTTTTACTTTCAATGCATGAAAAAATAAATTGTCTACTTGTAATTTTTTGTGACAAGGAACATTTTTTGTCTACTTGATCATGCTTACACGCAGGATAAGCCACAAATTGGGCAACATGTGATAATCATAAAAGGTCTTCTTGGGGGTAGGGTGGTTAGGTTGTCAATGGGAAGGGGATTACTTGTAATCCCATTTCCACTAGTCATGAGGCGAATTTGATGCATTAAACTAGTAATCCATATTTTGTTATGTTTAGCTTTGAATTACAGATCACCAAGTTAAACTTTAGAATTTTAGAATTCCTTGGTAGCTATTTACAACTCCTTTTAGATGGCTTCTACTCTAGGGGTGAAAATCTTTTAAGGTGTACCACACATGACGAAAAGGGCTTAGTCCTTACAACAGTCCTTTATTACCCTATATTTTGATCCCCATAAAAAATAATGAGTGAAAAGTTGTCAAAAATTTCAGAAGGATTATATTTTAGATCATTAAAATTCTAGATTCCATCATGATCATCCATAAATGTGTCTTTACACGGTAAAAAAGGACTAAGTAAAAAAGATAAAAAAAGATGACACTGTGACAAGACTTTTATACACCTTAAAGAATTTGAACCCCTAGTGGATTCTTTTTTCCAAAAGAATCCTTACCATTCCAATTCCTTTTCAAGAACTTTCAAATAAGCAAGAAATTTAAATAGAGAAAATATTATCTCATCAACAATAGATTGACACATGCCTAAATCTTCAACTACATGCATTTCACTCTCCTCATTGTCCACCATTTTTTTCAAGGTGAGAAACTTTTGTTGCAAAGGAATAAATTTCTCTTCTTCTTCTTAAGTAGAAACAACCTCATTAACATGGTTGTGAGCCAATTTTTGAACCTTCTCTTGCCAAGTTGTTGTCTTCTTATTAACATTGCCATTATAAGCGTGAAGTTGTCTTCGTGAACTCGAGCTTCCTGTAACAATTCTTCACAACTGCAACTTGGTTTGGGAGGAAAATAGTTTAACAAAAATCCTCTCCCCTAGAAAGACAAGTGAATCATCTTTAGTTGCACCATTGCTTTGATTATAGTTTGAATATGCCAATAGAGTGATTGATTTGGAACTTAGTAAACTGCAATTACTAATAGATGCCAAGGTAGATCGCGGTGTTTTTCTCATCTACTACACTATGCAGTCATGAGCATACAAAAACCAATTCACTTTGTGACCCTTGTAGTGGACTAGCGGACCACGTAGAAAGATTGTTAGGTAATCACCATTTGGGGGGGGGAGCATAAACATCCTTGTAAAGCTTCAACAATGCACAATAATTTGCAATAGTCAAATTTTCATTAACCATTATCTTCCAGCCATTTTATCTTATCTTCCCAAAGACACACTCAACCTCCTTAACAGAAACAAGGCTAGAATCTAGATCTTTCCATGAATCTATGCTAGAATTTCCCAATTTGAACCTGTGGTGGTAATCATCCATAGTCCAATTTGCCTGCCCAAAGGTATGGCTAACCCTTTCCAATTTCGCTATTTGCTTTTTGTTTATCGCCTCTTTAATGAACCTAAGGTTCAAGGCTAGTATATGACATTGGTGTTCAAAGGTGCAAGGGAATCTTAGTTGGTGCTTTCAAGCAATCAACCATGGTCTAAAAAAGAAAATACCTTAAACACTCCAACAACAAAAAATATAAAAACAACAAAAACCTAAACAACTCCAACAAATGACAAATGGTAGAAATGAAATGAAAGAAACTTGAGAACTATGGAGTATGGCAGAAATGAAATGCAAGAAACTTGGGTGGCTAAAACCTTGTTCTTTTACTTGCCACATAAAGTACTCAAAAACAATAGAAACATGAAACAATTTAATGAATGACAAAATGGACCCTAGAACATGGCATAAGTGAAACCCTAAAACTTGGTTACAGGTTGAAATGGGAATTATGCAAAAACTTCAAACACTCCAATTATCAAAATGGAATACAACATCTTAGTATAAATGAAACTAGATACTTGGGTGCATGCTAAAATATAAATGCCAAAACCTGGAAAAAAATAGTAGAAATGTTAAACACTCCAACCTGGATGCTAAAAGATTTGATTGTATAATGATTACCAACAAAAAAAACTTCAAATTTGAATAGTTGCTATATATTTGAACCAAATTGAGGTGCCCTAAACAATAGAAACAAAACCTCTAATTAATTTGAAACACTCAAAACATTGCCTCAAGAGATCTATGTGCATCCAAAAAAATGCCACACTCAAACACTTGAAGTCCTAAAAAAAAAACAAGGAATGGCGTGCTTCAAAGTAGAATTTAAAAAATTAAATAAACTTGACTTCAAGCATAGGCAACAACAAACTTGTTTATGCATTCAAACGTTCCAACTTTGATAGAAAATCAAGTGCACAAAAAAAATGAAATGGAAACTTGGAGAAGTAAATTAGTTGGATGAACACATGGGTGGGATTTTGAGCTTCTAGAACTGAGCTTACTTGGCAGGCTAGGTGGGAGATCAAGCTCAACAATGGTTGTCATAATGTTGTGTCAACAATAGAAACACCTTCTTGTGTTCATGAGTGCACTCTACAAAACTATTTTTCTTTCATAATGAATGGGTCCCCCACCCCACCCCAAGGTCACTTTAACCCACCCTATGTAACTTGTTACAACCTTAACTGTTTCCCACCTATGCTATCAAAATGTATTTTTTGCTTAATTTTACTTTGGGAGCAAGGATTAGTGTTTGGCCTACTTTTGCTTACTTCCTCCCCCTCAAGTTTTACAATTGAAAGATGTGGACTCATAATTGGATGCCAATGTTTGTCATTTTAGTTTGAACTAGGTATGTTGGTATAATGTTGGAATGTTGATCAAATTATGCAAGTGTATTGAATTATGTTTTAAACATATTCACAAGTTTCTTGTAGAAATGCATATTTATTTTGAATCTAAAATTTTCAATTTGTATTGTAGTTAGAACTTAGATTTTGTCATTTGTATCATCAGGGGGATCTTGCAAAACAATGCAATATACTAATTCTTATCAATAAAATAGCCAAGAAAGTTTTGCAACAATAATTTGAAGATAACATGAAAATGAGTGTTTATAATCATAACCTTTTGAGAGTCTGAATCTACATGCAAACAACATATATTAGTACACACCAAACCCATTGTACACACATTGCTTAGATAATCACAATGGCAAGAGTAGCTGAAAGGGATCCAAAATTCAATAGAATCATGATGAGATATGAAATAGGTGTACATTAATAATTGTAGGTATATGGGGGCAATTCACACCAATTTCATGGGTCCTGGGCAAGCCATGCTATTACTACACATTTCATATGCCATTCCTTGCCATTGAGGATATTTTACCCTACAAACTAAAGGTGGTGGATATCTCTGCTTTTCACATTAAAGGAAGAAAAACGATGTTTAGAGCAAATAACCAAGTCTAAGGAAGGATTAATGTCACATGAAATCAAATGATAAAGATTATAATGGCCCAAAGAAAAGAATAACATATAAACTGTAAAAGATAGTATGAGATCATGACCTAGTGTAGGTTATAAATGTCTCCTCACACTATAATGGGAACCTGAAATTATCAAATTTACCTTGATTCTTGATGTTTGGCAGTGGTCCCAACACCTTATTTGGGAATCCACTTCTGATGTGATGCTCATGCTTGCGATCGTAGCTTTTGTGATAAAATTTGCCATCTTCTCCAAATGAACAAAAAATACTTCCATCTTTATGACAACTCGTACCCTGTCATGGGGTCTTTTATTGTGCCCAGTCCTAGAAAAACTCCACATTATCTCACACTTGCCTGTCATGATAAGGTACCTTGATACAAAATACCAAGGTGTTGAAGACTTGAACTGGTTGGCACACCCATCAAACCAAACATAATGCCAATTTGGTATAAATCCTTGGTCTAATATGTACTTCCAATTTAGTTTGAAGCAATGTTACACAAATTCAGAATCATGCTTTTGATCATTCGAGACATAAAAATGATCTTCCGTCAAAACCTTGGAATCCTCATCATACCCATCAAAATCAGGATTAGACCAATATGTAATATGCACTAAAATACTAATCTAATATGAGTGCCAATGCATGCTCTGCACTTCATTTTACATTTGGAAACATTAGTTTTTTGCAAAATCCATTATAGAAACTATGCAATTTGTTGGAAAAGATTTGACACAAGTTTTAAAATGCTTGTCTTGCCATCTAGCCACAAAATTGTGTGTCACAAAACACCAAATCTTGGGCTTAAGGTACTCAATGAATTCATCTAAAAAGGTGTTCTTGTAAACTAAGGTTAACTTTTTTAAAGGTTTCCCATTTTTGGATTTGGTTTCTTCAAGAACATAATGTCTCCATTGTATTGGACATTCATCTATGCCATTTAGCTCCTCTAAACAAAAAGACAACTTTCCTACACCACAAGTTCAACAATCTCAATAGAAGAATTCTTGTCCAATGCCACCACAACTCAAACGACTAGTGGTCCTAAACAACTTGAAACAATTATAAACCATATTTACAATTAGTCACTTCATGTGGCAATGTTTATAGTTGTAATCTAGTTGATCTTATAACTAATAATGAAATTAATTTTATAAAGATATTTAACACATAATTTAATGAAATTTATTCATTCAAAAATATGTTTTGTTCTTGGAATGGATGTTTAGCTTGTTGTGTTCATTTTTTAATGTAGTCAAGTTGAAAATGTAAAGTTGTTAAAACAACTAAACAACATGTGGTGATGAGGCAAAGTTGAAGTGTCCATTATGTACATGTATAATCTGATATAGTTATTTCTTGATCACATTTAAGTCATATGCATGTGATGTGGATTTATTGGTAATATGACATGGCATCCAACAACTTGTAATTTATGTCCACATGGACCCCAAAAATGACTTAGTCATTTTTTGTAGTTGTTTTCTTTCCACATATGTAAATAGTAGCCATGTGGAACCCAAATGTTAATGACTCTAGTTATACTCATGTGGATATTGTTCAAAGTTTATTTTTTGAAATTATTGAATGATTTGTTGATTTAGCTAGTAGAAAATCAATGTTATGAAAGACCATGGAGGTCACCTACGATTCTCATGAATGTCAAAATAAAACAACAATCAAAACTTGGAAATGTTCCAACTCCATTTTTTTATCTCTAAAATACTTGAAACAAATTGTCATAAAAAATGAATTCACATTGAGATGTCATAATCAACATTACGTAGATCCCAATACTCTACAACTAAATGCAACAGTTTTGGTAGCAAAATTCAAGTCTCCATCAAAAACCCCAAAAACTCACTCTATCAAGTTTCTATCTACAAAAATTAATGTCATTTAATTTGCCAAAGGCCAACTTGGTCAAAACCTTGAAGATGTTAAAAGATTCTCAACATCTAACAACTCAATTGCCCCCACTAAAGAGACTATAGATGGTGGTGTAGGTAGCCTAATTGGTGCGTAGAGTCTTTGAACTTCAAGGGTTGTTGTTATAAACACATCATCATCTACATCTCCAATAGATTGACACGATTGAGCTTCCTTTGGTAATAATATTTTCCAACCTGGTCATTGCTTATCATTTGAAAAGAAAACTAGTGTGGCTTGGGAAGGAAATATGAATGGCTCTTGCAATACTAGTAACGTGTTTAAAATTGACAACACAAATCCAACATCATTTCTAACATATGTGTCATTGCCTCAATTGTCCATAGACTTTATCCACTCACACCTAAATAGTATGATAGGGGTGTGGACATGCCCATAATCTAGTTGCACTATGTCTTTGAGCACTCCAACATAGTTCATATGAATAGTTCTTGCATCAACATCAGGTTCCTGAAACACAAAAACAAAACCATTGTCAATTTTTGAAACAAATGTGTCGTATGATCCAAGACATGGAAATGATTACCATAAGCCTTTCCTTTAGCAAACTTTATGGTTGAAAGCATGGGTTTAATGCACAACATCAAATCATGGTCATTTGGATTATTTGGATCTATGTCCTTTGTTCACACAACACCAAATATCCAATTTGGGAATGAAAGGAATGTGGGCCCATTAATGGCTTGCTATTCTTCCCATTTCCTACAAATAATAACAAAAACAACAATATCAAAATTGGCACAATGTGATGAAAAGGTTTCAAGTTAGATAAAATTTTCATAACTTTAAAAAAAAAAACATCTAACAAATGTTTACAATCTGACCTTAGCCATGGAACCATGATTATAGTGTTCATTAGAACATATTGATGGGCCATGTCACAAAGGGTTAAAATCAAGGTAAATTTTGAGCCTCCCCTTTTAGTAACAACTCCAAAATCCCCCTCCTCTTCTTCCTCATCCCAAATTTTGCTTCTTATAACTTGAAACCTTTGCAAATATTCAGTGACAAAGCTAAGACATTCATCATGAACATAACCCTCCGCCATTGATCCCTTTGGTCATGCCATATTGCGAACATACTTCTTTAGGGTTTTCATGTATCGTTCTACAAGGTACATCCACGTTGTGGCCATTAGTCTGTAGATGTCTAATTCTTCAACAAGATGAAGAACTAAATGCGTCATGATATCAGAAAAAGTTGGTGGGAATTCCATCTCCAACAAACTTAAAGATATGGCAACATCTAAGCGAAGAGAATCAATGTCAATAGGGTTCCACACTTTGTTGCAAATGCGCCTATATACCTTACAAATGCACATGATGGCCATTCTTGGGCTTGGTGCCATGAGTCCATGTAATGCTAATGGGAGTACTTGTTGCATTAGAATGTGATAGTCATGAAATTTGAGCCAACCAAATGTCCATCTACGAATGTATTTGGCCATGGAATTCACATATCCAGATGGGGACTTGGTTGCCTCAATGGTGGAACAAAAAACATCAAATTCATTGGGTGTAAGAACAAAACTTGCAACTAGTTTCAAGAACTTCCCTAGCCTTCTTGGATTAGGAGTCAACCACATGTTGATATAAGCCTTTACTTTGTAAATCTTGTTTCACTTTCACTACATGTCCTTCTCCCTAATAATAGTTATTAAAATATTCTTTGCCAAGTTCTTTTCACAATGCATTACATCTAGGGTATTCCGGATGAGAAGATCTTGTACATACCAACAACATGGATAAAATAACAAGATTCGCAAAACATGTTCTGTGAGGCTTTGACCTCAAATTAAAACTACATCATTATTGTCACTAAGTTGAACTGCCTCCTATTATTACATCCTCATTGTAGCACCAATTTTGATTGTCCAACAACTTGTAATTATATGTCACCCATATTCCTTGTCACTAAATATTATTGAAGTCCTAGTCCTCCAAATCCAAGTTCACCAAATTCCTAAGAATTCAATGACATCCACTCTTCAACAAAATGCACATGTTGCATACAATTAAAGGATGTGACTATCCAACAATCTAAACAATTTTTTTGTCATTGACCAAAAGAACAAGCTCTAACATTCTCAGACATGAATTATTGGTTGACCATTTTAAGGTTTAGTTCACCTTCTAGTAAGGTAGATCATATAGAATGTTCTTTTGTTTCACCCCATGAACTTTTGATGGGTCCCTTCTATTGCCCTCACTCCACCCTCCAACCATGCCCTCATTTCTACTACCTTCCTTAACTCCTCTTCAGCTGTGATAGTCATGGGTTTGTTCTGAAACTCAGATTGGCCATCAAAATGTGCCTTCATGGCCTTTGTTCTATAAAGGCAACCTTTAGGTAACCACCTTTGTGCTTTTGAATATGTGTGTTTTCCAAGTTCTACAGAATGTACACCTATGAATTCAAGTTTACAAGGGGGACAAACCACATATCTTGAATTTGCAAACCTTCCAACAATGCCATATTCGAAAAAAATGTGTAATATGTCCAAAATACCAATGCCCAATGTAAATGTTTTTGATCTTGCTGGTTGCAACACATCATAGCCAAGTACTCCTTTCCATAACAAAATCAACTCTTCTAGCAATGGCTAAAAATATGTATCAAAATTGGCAAATGTGATGGATTCTTTTCCTGGCATTAATAAAACTAGCATGATAAAGAATTTTTTTATAATTAACCATGGTGGTAAATTATAGTTTAAAAGCAACACAGGCCAAGTAGACCACATTGACCTATGTAGCTTGAAAAGGTTTACACCATTTGCTACAAGACCAAGGTGGACATTTCGTGGTTCTTGAGCAAAATTAGGCCACATAGAATGGACATGGTTCCATCCCTTTGAATCACAAGGATGGCGAACCAATCCATCTGAGCTGTGATTTTTGGAATGCCAAACCATCAACTTTGAAATGTAAGGTGTTTTGTACATCTTTTGAAGTCTTGGGATGATGGGAAAATGCTTAAACACTTTCATAAGGTATGTCTTATTCTCCTCATTTTTGTATCGAAAACTTCCACATTTTGGGCATTGTAGTTCATCGACTAACTCCTTCCCGAAAAACACACATCTTATTGGACATGCATGGATGTTAACACAATCCAACTCCAATTTTCTTGTTAATGATTTGGTAGCATGGTAATTGATAAGCAAACAATTGTTTACTAGTAACAAATGATGATGTAGTAGTGTGAACAATTCATCACAAAATTTATCGGTCACTCCATGAATTGTACATAAGTTCATTAACAATATGGTTGCAACCAATTTGGTTGAACTCAACCCCTTGTAAAGTTTTGCCACAACATCTTCTAAAATTGCT
>Ga0116229_10007586_pt1 | contig 17120 bp, 11 predicted proteins | sample S1TSphgellanicum_3_FD_87313 | JGI IMG/M metagenome (GOLD analysis project Ga0116229, IMG submission 87313) | Host-associated microbial communities from peat moss isolated from Minnesota, USA - S1T2_Fc - Sphagnum magellanicum MG | ecosystem: Host-associated > Plants > Peat moss > Unclassified... | reverse complement strand
ATTTTTTTTTTTTTTATTTTGAAATGTTATGTTTGTTTTTTTAGATGGTAGATTTATTAATGGTAGAGTAAGGTGTGTGTGATTTTTTTATTCTCTGGATTTATGAAGGTAGGTGGGGGGGGGGGGGGGGGGGAGGGGATTGCAATACCTGCATTTGTCTCAAATTTTCATCATATAGTGTTCACATTGCTTAAGTTGATCACACATATTAGTTGGGTGGGTAGGTAGGGGTGAGGTGGATATAGTAGGTAGGTTGGTGGGTGCATGGGGGAGTGGAAATAGTAGGTAGGTGCATTGGGGGAGGGGGTGTTCGGTAGTTGAACTGGTCAGTAGTTGAGTAGTTAAGAGTTGGGAAAAAACAACCATGAACAAAAAAAAATCTAAGGAGAGGGTCTAGGGTCAAAAGGCGTTGACCCTGGTGCACTAGAGATAAACTGAGGTCCAGGAGCAAGATGAAGTAAAGCACCTCAATCCAGCCCAGCCTGTGGACAAAACAGTCCAACTGGTGCGCTGGTGGGTGCTTTTTCACTTTGGCCGATTACCACTACTACTAACCACCCATATCAGGCAGTGTGGGCCTAGGATTGTTCAATTTCGGCTTACATGAGAAAGATCATTTGAGGCAATGATGATAGAGAGAAGTTACTTTTGCAAGTATCATCATCAGTTTTACATAGAGAGGTTGTTTGGTGCAACTTCCTATTGTTGGTGTTCAGATTGCACCAGCCTGTTGTACAGTGGTGGTTGCTTAGAGCACCTACTTCAAGGATTCTGTAAGTTGAAGACCATGGGCTGCACATTTTGTCACAAATCACAGATATTGGAATGACCTGATATTGAAACTTCCAGTGGGGTTTCTTTTATTGATGGCAAACACATCACCAGAAAACAGCACTAGCTAGACCATACATGAGAAACACTGCAAGCATATCTTGAACATCACTAGAAAAACAGCACTAGCTAGACCATATGTGAGAAAGATCACAAGCACATCTCAAAGCATGAGATTCAAGGTGAACAAAAACAGTTAAATTTTATTGATGTGCAAAACAGTTCAGCAACAGCTGCAGCTAAAAGTACACAAATTTCTTAGAAAATCATGCTCAATAGTAGGTACCTGCCACCCTCTGGAACTAGCATGCTACAAGAAGCAAGGAGGTGAACATTTCCAAGAGACCCTTTCTACCATCTGATATACAAATGGCAGACAAGCATGACCCACTGCCTGGAAATTGCAGAGGGAAAAAACACCTTCCACTTTTCTCCAAATTAACGTCACTTTTCCACCACTGACTTAAACAGACAGTACTTGATCAATTAATTTTTTAGAAATCTCATTTCACTCTGCCTTGACCCGATTATCCACCTCTGGCAGAATATTATCACTCTGATCCTGGTTTCTGCAAACCCTTCAGTTTTCTGTAGCCCTTGTCTGTCCCAAATATCCTGTGCATAACCATGAGACAGTAGCAAGGTCAACATCTCCAGTACTAAATCTGCAAGAAGCTTCAGTGCTTACTTATTAGGTCTACATTCAACTAGATCATCAAACTTCCTCAGTCACAACAGCAAAACTAGCAAAGAGTCACAAGAGCAGAAAATTTTCCCCACAAGAGTGTTTGTTGCAGTCAAAAGGTACATACCTATCTCTGCTTACAGATATGAACAGGACTTGTGGTATGAAAAGGAGAGGAATGAGACAGACAAGAGGGGGAGATCTTTCCTTGTTCACTATAATCAACTAAGAGTTGAAGAAAGGGAAACACTTCTTACCAGTCCATGTAGGTGAAAGTAGAGGAGTAGTTCCCAGACTTAGTGTAAAGCAGCCGATGATGATAGTCATGAAAATCAGCACTGTTTCAAAGCAGGGTTGTACAGAACATGAGCTGACATAATACCTCTGACATTCACACTAGAGTGTGGTTTTGTGACTGATGAAGCCTTTACTTTTTTTGCAGGCCCCATAAAAATTTAAATACTTGAACTGCTTGTGTCAATCCTAAGTACACCTGAAAATGAGGAGGAGGTTCTTGGAAGTAGGCAACAGGCAGAAGCTTTGTACCCTCCATAGATAGGAAGGAGTCTGGACAGGCTCCATGGGAAGTCATAACCACAGTGAGCTTCAACAGTCTCCAGCACCCGCACACTCATCCAAATCCACAGGGTGAACAAGTGGGGGCCAGTTATGGCTGGTCCAAAGATGGTAGCAAACCCAAGAAACAAAATCTCAAGTGGGTGTGCATACTCTGAGGTCAATCCAAATGGTGTCGCATACCTGATGTGCATCCCACCACAACAGAAATCACTCACAGATGGTCACATAGATCCCATAGGTGTTTTGTTCAATTTGTGCATGTCACTGACCAGCTGCACCTATTCATCAAAAGCCCCATACACAGGTTACAGGTATCATGGGTATGATTCAACTATGCTGCAGGTATCAGTTAAGAGATTGTACTAGAACACCACATATTTTGAAGTTCTTTGTATGTACAACCAAGAACTGAAATTCACAAGCACATCAGTAATGTTGAGAAATGTGTGTCTGCTGGATGAGAAGAGATGGTACACACTCATGGTGAACACTGTGAACATGCTTGTAGAGCCACTTGGTGTGCAGGAAGCGGTGGCCCCAATAGAAGATGAAATCCTCCAAGATGAAGTATGACAATATCTGAAAGGATATCACTTTCCTGCATGTGCCCACTTTCAGTCATAATAAACACTGAAAATTTGGACAACTTCAAGTAATATATCTCATGCTTTCCCTTTGAAACCAAACCTTGTATCAGTTGCACAGCATAAATCAAAACACAAGATTTACCAGGAGGGTAAGGGAAGTTGACTGGTGAATCCCATGTACTTGAACACAGGGTAGGACACAATCATGAGGGGAAGATTCACACAGGTGTGATAGAGCAATAGCCGTAGTACACATTTCTCCTGTGCAGCTGGTGTGTTCACCTTTCTCTACACATTCCAGCACATTCCAGGCCAATTTTTAGAAGAGACAGTGGAGGCAATATTCCTGTGACATTTATCAAGAGCTTCAGTGCCTTCAGAAGGTAGAAGAAGTGACAGAATAACTTCAGATGCAACAAGTGCACAACAAGCCAGGATAACAAGGCATTTCTTATGTGTTCCAGCCACACCCTCCCCTTTGTAAACTTTCAGTGTCCATGACTGGCAGATCACTGTCCTGATGTGAAACTTCAGATTTCTGCACAGCTTCTTAAAAAGAAGGCCAGTATAATAACATATTTCTTGCGTATCCCCAGTTCCTCTTTGTAAATTTTCAATGTCAATGAAGGGCAGATCACTGTCCTGACTTACCTTGTAAGTTCTCATTTTAAGAGTTGAATCAGGAGCAATGCTTCTTACCTGTATTTTGTACTTCTGAAGGCCCCAACACTCCATCATGAGGTAAGGAAGGCCTGACAGGAAGAATACACCCTCATGAATGATGAAGCTGCCTAGCGATGCCAACTGAAAGTCACTGAAGTTAGTTGTCAAATACTGCACAACCACCACCAGCAAAGCACCCAATGTGACCACATTCAAAACACATCCTGGTGAAAATCAACTATAAATCAACATTCTACCCATTTTGCAAGGGTAAAATAAACTGAATCTCTCTCATCCCACAAGTATACAGAGTCAACACCAACTCTGAATAATACTAACCCTTCCAAAATTCACCAAGAGGTAAACTCTCAAAATTGGTAATGTCAAATCAATATTGAACATAATCCTAGTGTTATCACAGCCAAAACACACTGGATCACAAAGGAGCAAAAGGCTCAAACTTGATTGTTGAATCATTGCACTCCAATTCTCCTAATGATTAATAGATTCTAGACACCAGCGGTATCAAATGTTCTGGCAAATATTTCAGAATTAGTGACACTGATATGTTTGGAATTTGCATCTACTCTAGGGAAGATTGTAATATCGAGGCTTCACAATATGTTGCTACATAGCAAGATTCAATATCTATGAGTGACATTGTCTCCTAAACATTATGAAAGACAAAACCAAACCACAACCTTCTTACAGGCTTGGTTGCAGGCAACTTTCAGATCAACCACAGCTCACATTTAGATGGAAAAAACCAGCCTCAAAACTGTATGTGTACACCACCCCACCAATGATTAATTATACCTCAGGGGTTGAGTGGACAGATCCAAAGCCAAGAGAAATTGTCAATCCTCAAAGGAATTACAGACAGCAAGCTCTGTCAAAGAAACCAATCCTTGAAAAGAGTCCAGTCAAAAGCCCAAGACAATGGGGCTTAACTGTCTCCGGCAGTCAACACGGGCACAGGAAATGAGGCAATCTCAGATTCTTCAAGGATGACGATCTGACGGATGCCTAAATTGGAAAACTACCGCAGGAATGAGATACACAAGAACCCAAAAACTGACACCAGACTCACAATGCAGTCACAATGAAGCAGAAATACATTACGATTGGTACCACTCGGGGTAAGATCCACGATACATTACACTCCCCTCAAACATTTGCAGAGAAAAAAACCACAAAAGCCTCACCCCTGCTTTCAAGAAACAATGCAGGAAGGACCAGTCCTCAACCACTCGTTGAACCCCGACAGACGAACATATACATGCAGAAAGGACCCAAAATGCATCTCAGAAACAGAAGCTTTTGCTTACTTACCAGCCATCCCGACTCTAATAAAGACGCCATTCCCCTGCCCTCCTGTCACACCACGCGCTTGCACCAATTCCTACTTCGCAGCTGCAGATCGATGCACACTTGGTCAGGCGTTTGCAGCGACCACCGAGTTGGCAGTCGCGCTTTGCGCACAGACACGCACAGAGCGCGAGAGAGAGCGATTGTCTCTCTCTCTCTCTCTCACAATCGAACCTTGGCACGCACTCGCTTCAGCTCTGCTGTATCTTCCCTCGTGCGTTGCACTAGGCTCCCGGTAGACCACGACACGGTTTGTTTGTTAGTTAGTGCAACTCAAAGACCTGTGACCTGCGGACAATAGCTCTCTCCGACGGATAAGACCGGGGACTGTGGGGTTTATTTATTTACTTGGGGCTAACTCGGGAATATCTTTGGAGAGCTGGAAATTTGGGAAGGGGTGGGGGGAGAGGACCGGGACAACTGTCGACGCAGTGCGCCACTGTTTAGGGTTTGTATGGACTTGCCATTGGTGCCTTTCCCCTTTCGCCATCTCTCTCTTTGGTAACTAATGCAAAGCTGGTGGCCATCTTGCCGACTCGGGCACTTATTAGGGAGCAATCCTGTATGTGGTAGGTAAAACTCGGCTGTTGTGACCCAGCACCCACCAATGCACCAGTTGTGAATCAGGCTGTTTTGGAATGAACCCAAATCATTTAACCTAAACCAAACCAAACATTGAGGTGGGGTTTTTTTTTTCCTTTTCACTACCTCACCTTTCCCTTAGATTTCAAAAAAATTTATGTTGTTTTTCTCTTCCACCATCATCTTCTTCTCTTTCATTGTTGCTGTATTTTTTTTAATCATTTTTTCTCTCTTTTTTTATTGCTATTATTATTATTTTTTCTTCTCTTTTGTTGGTGCTATAAAAAAAAAATTATATCATTTTTTCTTTCATTTTTGTTCCTACTTTAGCTATTTTTTCTTTTGTTTTCCTCCCCCTCTATTGTTACAAGTTTTTCATCATCTCTTTCTTTTTCTTGTTTCCTTCTTTTTCTTAAGCATTTTTTTTTCATCAAATTGTTGTGTCACTATCATTACTTGTTTATGATCATTAAGTTATGCACATCATGTAAGGTATGCCTTTACCCATTTCTTTTTTTTTTTTCTTTTGATTTGTGAAACAAGAATATAAGCAAAAAGAAAAAGTAAGAAAAAGAAAGAAAATAAAATAAAATTTGAAGGAATGATTTTTTTTTTCTTAAAAAGATGATGAAAAAAAAAGGGGGGGACAAAGACTATTTTTTCCTCCGTTTTTTTTGCTTTTTTTATTTTAAATTCTACAAGAAGAATTTTTTTTTTCTTTTTCTTATTTTTCTTAAATATACATATTTAAAAATTCAAGAAGAAGAATTCTAGTTTGTTTCTTTTTAATTGAATTGTTTTCCTTTTTTCTGTTTTTTTTTCTTTTTTTCTTTTTTTAATTAAAAATATTTAAAAATTTCTTTTCTAATGTTTGTCCTAAATTTTTTTTTCCCCCTATTTTCCATTTTTTCTTGTCTTTAAAATTCCAAAAGATGAAGTTTTTTTTTCTATTTCCTTTTTTCCTATTTTTTGTTTTTCTTTCAACTTTTTTTGAAATCCAGTAGACTATATATATTCATACCATATAATTTTTTGGGGGTTTGGTTTACATTTTTCAAACTTGCATATTAATGTGTATCATGTGTTTGATGTAAACTTTGAATAACTATGAAATATCAATTTATGACCAATGCCATTCAACTCCAATTGTAGGATTATCAATTTTACACTCATCAACATGCTACTAAGGTGGTTACAACAAGAACTTATTGATGAACACATGAAATGGTGGTTAATGAAAATAGTTTCAAAAAGTGGTCTCTTGATGTTAAAAAATAACATGTATATCTTATTTAGGTTTCTTAGGCATAAACAATGGCATGGAATTCATGTTTCCATTTTTTTGACATTTTTTAAAATTTCAAGATAAATGCAATATTTGCATCAATACATACAATTTTTGTCTTATTACAATTGTAACCTCATAGTTGTATTATGTTTGTATGCCTTGAATGTGAGCATTGTTTTAAGATTTTGTTGAAATTTTCCTGAAAAATACGAGTTTCAAACATATTGCAATGTTGCATTAAAAGAACTTGAAAAACATAAAGTACAATGTGAAATACTTGCATAATGGTCACAAAATAAACATTAATTTTGTTAGAATGATTTAGCAATACTCACATTGAAACATAAAATGCTATTTAGTTTATTTAGATGGTTTGTGCAATTCCCAAATGTTGGACATAAAATATGCATGTTTAATGAAAAAAATGATGATGATGATTTTTTTTTTAAAGTAGAAGAATAAAACTAATTGTCATTAATAAGAAAATTTCTAAAAAATATGATTAAAATGGTTGTTAGTTCATTTAATGTAATACTTTCATATTTTTGCATATCATATGTTGGCAAACATTAACATCATGTAAATGATAGGTGAGTAGGTGGGTGGGTAAGTAAGTAATTAGGTATGTAGGTAGGTCAGTGGCTAGGCATGTAGGTATGTACACAAATAAAAAACAAGTTAGATCAATAATGTAACTAGGTCAATAAGATAGCTAGGTTAATAGGGTAGTTAAAAAGTTTTGTTAAAAGATTTTGTTGAAAAAATAATCTTTAGGTTAATTTAAGAAAATATAAATTTTTTGTCAAAAGGTATAAGTTTAGCCATGAAAAAAAAAAAAAAATTCAAAAGATCAAAATTTAACCAAAAAAAAATAGAGGTTTTGCCAATAGGTAGGAGTTCAATTGTGAAAAATAGAAGTTTTGTCAAGAGATAAAGGTTTAACAAAGAAGAATTAAAAGTTTTTCCAATTTGTAAAAGCTTAACTGAGAAGAAATAAATGTTTTATTAAAAGCTAAAAGTTTAGTTAGAAAAAAGATAAAGGTTTTGCCAAAAAGTAGAGGTTTAACTAGGAAGAATTAAAAGTTTTTTTAAGTGATAAAGGTTTAACCAAAAAAAGATAGAAGTTTTACTAAAAAATAAAAATTTAGCTAGGAAGAGTTTAAAGTTTTGCCAAGAGGTAAAAGTTTAGTCAAAAATAAATAGAACTTTTGCCATTGTGTAATGGTTTAGCCATGAAAAGATGGAGGTTTCACCAATAGATATAGGTATAGTTAAGAATTTTTTTAATTTTTGCCAAAATGTAAAGGTTTAGCCAAGAAAACATATAAGTTTTGTTGAGAAATAAAAGTGTTTTCATGAAAGGAGAAAAGTTTTGCCAAGAGATAAGCTTTTATCTAAGAAAATATAGAGATTTTGTCAACATGTAAAAATTTAACCATGGAAAGATGAAAGTTTTGTTAATAGATATAAATTTAGCTAATAAGAGTTAGAAGTTATGCCACAAGGCAAAGGTTTAATAAAGAAAGAGGTTTAGCCATGAAAAAATAAAGGGTAGGTAAGTGGGTAAGAGGTTAGTAGATAGAGCCAAGATGTAGGTCATAATGTAGCTAGGTTAGTAGGGTAACTAGGGAATTAGAGGGACTAGGTTGGAGGGTAATATGGTCAGGGTTGAGAACAAAACACTCCACAAATAAGAAGGGTCAAAGGTCAGCAGCCCAAAAAGGTTGACTGTGATACAATCTTAGCTTAACACAGGGTCAGGAACTACATGAAGAAATGCAGCCCATCCTATGAACAGAATGGCCAACTGGTGCATTCGTGGGTGCTGGTTCACTCTGGCCAGAAAACTCAAGGCAATGGACTTTACCAAAGTTATAAGGGCCTGTGAGGCCAAGGTGAGCACAAACACGGCTCCAATAAAAGCCCACAGATGAGGGCTTTATTGTACATAAAACCTTGCATCCTTTTCTCATTTTTTTTATAATACAGACCAAAAAAATGAAAAAAAAGAGGTACATTTTCAAAAACTGAATGCTCACTGGGGCAAATCCACTGGGCATTTGCCCCACAGATATACTACAGAAATTCCAGCAGGGTTTTAGGGGGTAGGTAAAGACTAAGGGCAAAGGCTTTACCAACATAAGGCCTCGCAGTAGGCGAAGCCGAGAATGGCCCAAATCCAATAATGCCCTTCACCCAAGAGCTTTAGTGCACTTAAAGATCGCATGAAACGGGGTGACAGGCGTTGCAGGGAGCTAAGTGGGCATTACCTATGTGAAACATAAAAGCCCACCAGAATTCTTGCACAGGCAAAATTTCGCCCTGTAACGCGACGTCCAACTACACTGGGGAAAATCTGGCAGGTCTTCACGTACGTAGACAGCGATCCTGTGTGTACTTAGGTGGACGGGCCATATAATGAACTCCACACATTGCTTCTGCCTTGGCAGTGGAAGCCTGGTGGTGATATTTTTCCACAAAGGACATCACTGTACAGGACATCGTTGAAAGGATTTACCAGGCACGAGGACTCAATGGCAAAGGAAAAAGCTCATTGTGTCATAACTAATGAGAGTCCCTCAATGCACACCTCACCTTGGTGCCCGCTGGAACTCTCTTGACCATAGCCTTCTGCTATGCTTAAGTTCTATCAAGCATCGTAGTTTACAATCTGTCAGATTTCAGAAAGAGAGAGTACATCCAATACTTTCTTACCAATGAAATTGGTAGTTAACAGTAGAGATGAATATTCTTACAAGATTGGATTTCAGAAATGTGGGAGTTCCAAATGCAGAGCTCATCCTCACTACAAGGCAATCCAACCATTACCTAATTAACGGCCAAATTTTTTTCCAGTGTATATAACGGACCCTCTATCAAGCGCAATCTGTGCTCAGCAAGCTAATGGGCATTTCCAAAAATGAAATGCCACTTTTTGAAATGCAGAGCAAGTGTTTTGTTTTTAGAAATACTTTGCCTCTTGTCTTCTTTTTCTCCCTTGCTACCCAGGAGGTATCACAAGAAAAAATAAAAAACAAAATCCTGCCATTGTTTTACACAGGGTAATGCCCAAGACCAATAGCAACTAGGTGAACTGGGCAACAGGAGAAAATACAAATGTTTTGTGTAAGTTAAAGCCCGGAGGTGGACATAGGCATTCCCACAATGAGGGCCTAAGACAAAAAAAAAAGTTATCCACAAAGTCAAAGTCAGTAAAACCCAAGGGCTCAGGAAAAAGGAAAGGCAGGAAGACACAGAAGAGGGAAGAGCGTTGTGAGAGAGGTCGGTCAGTCAGGCTGATGATCAACGGCTGGCAAACAAGCCAGGCATGCAGTCGAGTGTGTAAAGGAGAAAAAATTCAAAGCATCTTAGTGTTTTTTCTTTCAATCTTTTGATGCTTGCTCTTTTTTTCTTGTTTACTCTTTATTGTACTTCATCTCCTAAATACCTTGCTGAACACATTTTTGTACAAATTTTAGATTTAAAGAGAGAAGAAGATGGCTTGCCTAAACATAAATAAAAGCATCTTCTTCGCCACATGGCTACTGGACCATGACAAGTATGAATTTTGTAGCCTTTTTTAATATGATTACTTTGTATGCTTATGGTTCCAAAGGTATGGGATGATGAAAACACTTTTCAAAATCAAATAGTATGTGTTGGTTTGAATTGTCCTACAAGGAGCTAGGATTTCATCTAGGGTTTTTTCTTAGCTCATCTGGGTTTGTTGACAAAGCACCCAATAAACTTAGTCACATTGAAACTCACATCCACACCCTTCCCTAGAAAGAAGAACTAGGAAGGAGAAAAACCAGTGGCAGTGAAGGTTTAGGTTTTTTAAATTTTCTAGATTTTCTTAGCACAGTAGGACATATGAAAGCAACCACTTTTTGGAACAAAGGAGGAGGATAGTGATGACAACAACACTAGCATCAATAAATAACAAAAGAACAAAGGTAAAAAGGTTAAAAGAAGATAGGTTTTGTGTTTTTTTTGCTTTAATTTTGTCTAGGTTTTGTTTTGTGATGGGTCCTCTTTTTATATACTTTTGTCAAGCTTAAAAAGTTTTTTATCCCAAGAATCTAGTCATTATATTCAAACTAAGCATAATAGAAAATTTCTACTATGCAGAAAGAAATTTCGCCACAATCTTAGTTTTTCTTAGTTCTTATCACAGTCCTAAAAAAATAGCAAAGGAAGATATGTATATAAATGCATTGTAAGTGTGAACGTGTCAATACTTAATAGCTAATCATTCACCAATAATATGTTTTCTAAGATTTTTTTTTTAAAAGCAAAAGATTAAATCTAGAATGTTTTTCTATTATTGAAGTTGGGTGTTACATTAGTTGGGTAGTCCAAAGAATAGAATATTAGAATTTTTTAAACCCCTCATTCTTACACAATAGTTCTTTTAAAAGTATATAGGTTGTGTCAAACCTAGTAAAATAAAGATGATGATGTTGAAAGTTATGTCAAAATTAAAGTTCAGTTATCATTTGAAATAAGACTTGCTCGTTTGTAATAATTCATTATTTTTTTCCATTTGATTTGTCCAATCTCACATGGTTGGCTTTATAGGTTTAAAATTATCTTGTTGAAATAGGCAATCTTTAAAACTTAGGACCTATCTATGATTGCACAAATAGGTCCCACTCTAATATTTGGGTATAAAAATGTATAAGTTTTGTTGAATCTAGTAGCTTAATGATTGTGACACATAAACCCATAACAAAATTAAGGTTTTGCCTTGGCATAATGCCTTAGCAAAGGACTTCTTGGAAAGTTTCTTACTTTTTTCTTTTGTTTTGTTTAATATTGTGTGATTAACTTTGTAAATTTAGGATTACTTTGTAATGGTAGGCAATTTTTAGAAAGTGGGCCCATGGTCATAGTAGACCTCCTACCACATGGAGACCAAATGTCCCCTGTCCCCCAACTCATCTCGTCTCATCGAACCTCGTAATTCCCATCGCCCATTCGCCTCATCATACGACACCACCAACCTATCCTCCACCTCATCCCCCATGCAAACCACAAACCACCCACTAATTACCCCTCTGATTCTAACAAATCATACACCACCTACTAGTCCCCCTTACTAACCCCCAACCCTTCATGTGAATGAAGGTTCCCAACCTTACGCTTTTCCAAATTTCCTTGATCATGCACAGCTAAAACATTTTCCCCTTCCCACTTTATTGGTCCTTACAATTGGCCTTGATCATACCCCCCAACCTACCCCCATTTCTTCAACACGGCCTCAACCTCCACCTAAAGTTTCGTGTCCCACCTGTGGGCACCAATTTACTAGTCAAGGGTTAACTTGTCATTGACATTCCTATCAAACATCTAATTCATCCAATCCAAACCCTTATGATCATCCTAGTTTAATACCTTCCCTTACTCCCACTCCATCTGCATTAACTTGGACTTGGGTTTCAACATTAGATGTCCTTGAGTCTTTTCACTTAAGCCTTTGCTATCCTCGTTGGTATAACCGCATCCCCACCACTCTAGGACATGATGTACAAGTGGCATTTCGTTTTCCATTGGATAAGCTAACGTAGGACCCTTACAATGTGGCAGCTTGGCATTTGCTCCTTTTGCTACCCCAATGGTGTCTCATTTTGCCTCTTCGTGGTGGGGCGACAGGGCATAGGGAAACACAGATTTGACTCAAACGTTTTCTAGCAAGCGATTAGGATAACTTGTAAAAAGAGTTTTTTTAATGGGCCTAAACTTTGTCGACCAGTTCAAGCTCCATCCCTTTCCCCCAACATGATCTTCCAACTCACAAACGTTTTTTTTGTAATTTAGCCCTTAACCGTGCAAATGTATATTTTTGGGCAAGTCGCGCTTTGGCACCATTTTCTCTTGCACCCACGTCCTCTGACACGACCTTAGCTCTCACCACATTACATCCCAAATCAAATGACTACTTCCCGCTTTTCTTCAAAAACTACAAGTCGGACCAAGACTTCAATTTTTTTTTTCCAATTCTTTCAAGTTAACATTCCAACACATGCCGCATTTATTAGCAAGTGTTCTTTTTTGAATGGTTTCTAAACACCTTCAGGATTGTTTTCACCTTGAAGATTCAACAAGTGGAATCTTTCAATTGTTCCAACTTTGTTTTCATATTACATAAGGTCACATTCCACCCCAAATTGCATGTGTGCTTGGAGCAAACCACCTTTTAGCCATGACCAAACCTTCAGGTGGAGTTCGTCCCATTATAGTGGGGGAAGCATTGTATCAACTCACAAGCCACGCTTTATGTCTTCAATTTCGTCGAGTTTATGCAACACATTTTTCCCCACACCAATTTGGAGTTGCAACTAAGGGTGGCTATGAAGTAGTAATGCACGACATCAAATGCACTCTGGACCTTCACCCCGACTAGGTTGTTCTTCAACTGGACGTGGCAAACGCCAATAATTTAGTGTCAAAAGGGGTCATATTTTAAGAACTCCTTATAACATGTGGGGACATCATACAATTCATCTCCTTCGTTTGTGCATTTTAAAGCATTCAAGTTTCCTTTGTTTTACAATCATCATAATCGTGAAGGTGATGTCACAATCATCCCATTTAACATGAAGAATCGTCAATATATCCTTTGGGGGGGTACTATTCATTTGAGTTCACTTTAGGGCTTTACATTCTACAATTAGTCATTTCCCCTCTTGTCTATTTCCATCCATTGCAAATGACACTCACATCATAAGTCCCCTTTCAATTATATCATTTGTTTATGAACACTTTCAAACCAAATTTTGTGCGATATGTCTTTCCATCCAACCTCAAAAATGCGTTACATGGTCACCTTTTGGCCTGCCACCAGACTTCAACACCCCATCCTAATTTACCACCCCATCTTAATGAATTAAAGTCTTGAGGGTTCCACTAGGCACCGTAACTTTCACATCATCCTTCATAAAAAAAGCCCTGCAAGAAGATGTTCGACATGTGGACCTTCTCCTTAGAATGGGTGATGTTCATGTGGCCTTTGGAATTTTAACTCGTTGTTTCATGCAACACCCATTATATTTTTTACAATGCACACCTCCATCTTCCACCTTCATAGAGTCCCTTACTTTTTTTGATTCATCCTTCCATAAAATGTTTGGACGCCTTTTAGGTCCAAGATCCTTTGATAGCCTAGAAAGACCTTTAACTCTTAAACAAGTTTTCTTCCCAATAACTTTCAATGGTGTTGGGCTTATATCGACATCCACCATCACCCCAGTAGCCTATTTAGGGAATTGGGCCCTTATCGCTTTAATCGTAGTTGTAGGTTTATAGTTGATTAATGTCCTTTCCTTCTTGAAACTTTAGCATGAATCGACAACAACACATTTTTTTTCTAACAACACTTTAATGTGGCATGTGATTTTCTACTACCCCCAACCTGTTCGTGTCTTCTTCCATTTGAACAACCCATCAAACAACAAATGGTTCATCTTCAAGATTCCATCTTGGAACATTTGCACCATCATACCCTTTCCAACCTACTCTCCGACGAAACATTTGAGGCCCATCGTGCCAAATTTTATCATGTTTTAGCCTAGGGGCAGGTGTTTGGCTTATAGCTCGACTAATTTTCCCAACTTTTCAATTATCTTCCTCAATTTTTTGCATAACACTTCGTACATGACTTAGACTACCTCATCCTTCAATTCCATGCATCATTCGATGTGTGTGCACACATCCCATCTACCTTATGGGTATCCACCTCTTATGTTGTGTTCATGGCAACTAATGCACTGGAACCCATGATGTAATTCATGACACCTTTGCCACCATTGTGCGAGATGTTAGTTTCCACATGGAACGAAAATAATTACATGCACTTCTTTCAACCACATTCAACTCCTCTCATTAATGAATTGACATTGTGATTGCAAACCCAACACAAGCGCATTTACTTCCTCGATCTTACGCAACTCAAAGATTTGCTCCATTGGATGTAGCTCAAGCCAAGGAAAGGAGCTATCACAACTAACACCCCACTTATCAATTCCTCCCCTTAGTAATTGAGGTATTTGGTTGCTTACACAAACATGCCGATGTGTTTTTACACAATTGTGCCAATGCCATTTGGAGCTTGAAGGGGATAGAAGGCCCTCATCTTTCTACCTTGGTCCTTTTTCTTCATCAAAAAATTTCAATCACATTACAAAGGATGTAAATGTCTTCCATCTTAAGTTAGGCGATAGCTATAGGCTTAGTTACTTCCCAACTTCCACCCCTTTAAGACACACCTCCCATCACCACGACTAACATATTGCAAGATGTTGGTTTTTGACATGTAAATATGGCCAACTTCCACAAGCGATCGGTTATGGACATGCATAAATTTTCATAGCAACTTTGAACCAACTTAATGTCCTATCACTTCTCCCTCTTCCTTTATTTTACTCTTTTGTTTCCCTAATCTATGATGTGTTTTTTAATAAAGATTTAGATGTTTTTAATAACAAGAGTTGGGTTTCTTTGAAATTGAGGATGATAATCAAAATACTAAATGAAATTGTGCCAAATGAAAACCGCAAGGGAGGAAATTCAAATTTCTTCTTTAATCAAAGATTATTTGAGTTGTTTCCTATCTACTTATGTTATGGAATACATAAGGTGATTCATGGGATTACACAAAGTCTACCTAAGGGATTAGTTAAGGATTTCTTAAGCTAGGGGATATCTAGGGATTACATAGGAGATTATATAGGGAAACACTTGTCTACCTAAGTTAAGGAATATATGAGGACTACTTAGGGAATTACCTAAGGCCTACCTAAGGAATCCAAGAAAACACTTTAAAATACCTAGGTTATGGGATACCTAAATATATTTAAAGGTTACATTAAACCTACTTGTGAAGCTAGCTAAAGATTTCTTAACTTAAGGGATACTTAAAGGGTTAGTTAAGGGATTACCTACAGTTAATTTATAATGTAAAAGTGGGTAACATAGGGCTTACATAGGGGGATACCTAAGGGCTACCTAGGGTTAATCCATAACCCCTATGTGAACCATATGTAACTCTTTAAGTAGTTCATTAAATAGTTCATAAATATCCCCTAATTTAGGTAGGTCTTTAAATAACCCATATGTAATAGCCCAAGCAATCCCTATGTAACTATTGTGTAGGTTTTTAATAGCCTATACTTTAAAAACCTTTTAAGTTATTTAAGTAGCCCCCTTAATTAACCTATAGATATTTGTTTATTTTAAATATTTTTGCAGGCCCTTAGACAGGCCTTGGGTAGCCTCCTCAATAGTCCTTAGGTATGGGTGTGGGTACACACAAGGGAACCAATGGGATTACTTTACAAAAGGATAATGAATATTTTTTAGTCATTTTTCACTTTTTCATATGAAAGAATTTTTGAATGAAATCTTTTGCTTCTTGTTATTAAAAACACATATAGTGCCCCAATAGATCACATGTTTTTGTGTTAATCATTGTTGAATAAAATTGAATTTTTCAAAGTGTAAATTTTGCTAACTTTTGTGTTTCATCTTGAAAATTTATCACAATTTTTAATCATACCAAAATATGTTAATTACTTTAGGTTTTTGTTTCTTGTATCATAAAATACAAATTTAATTTGTATGTCATGCACATTACACACCATTTACATGTGTTAAAGGACTTTTGAAAATTTAAAATTTTGAAAGATACTTTAAATTTCTAAAAATTTCAAATTCCATATCTTTTAAATTGTGAGTGTTTTATGAATGGAGGACATAATAGATTACTATCATCTAAATTTCTTTACCGTCAAATTAATGTTATTATAATAGTCTTTTATTTGGTCATTTGTAAAATTAACCACAATCTAACACAATGCATGTTCAAATTCAAATGTCCTTTATTAAAACCAAAATCAAAATTTAATGTAATGAATTTTTAATATGAATTCCTCAACATTCATATTTGTCAATTAGCACAACTTGGAATAATTAACATAAGGTGCTTGGGGGGCAGGCATGATAGAAAGGCTCCCAAATAACTTTAATTGAAAGCATGTTGGGAGCACCTTTACATCCCAACATGTTAAACATCCACTTATTAAGCAAATCAGGTAAGGTGTTGCCAATTTTTTTTGTTTATGTGTGTTTGATTTCCTTTGCCTTGTTTGGTAATTTCATTTTATCTAAGGGTGGAAGAAATGAAAGTGTTTTGCAAGAAAAAAACATACATAAAAAAGTTCACATAGTTTTCACCACTATCCGACATGGTTTTTGGTTTCTGTGTGTACCTGCACCCATATACCTTAATCTAAATAAGTCCCTTATTAGCCCTTAAATAATCTCTAAGTAACCTTTAAATGGGCCTTTAGGTAGGCCCTATGTAGCCCCCATGTAAAGATTTCATCATCCCTATCTCAAAAAGGTAGGTGTATAAATAAGTAAATAGCCCATAGGTAAATGAGTAACCTATGGATAAGTAGCCTACATGCAAGGAAGGACTTAGGTACGTGTACCCTATAACCCCTACTAGGTAGCCCCTAATCTATGTGATCATAAT
>Ga0116229_10007585_pt1 | contig 17120 bp, 7 predicted proteins | sample S1TSphgellanicum_3_FD_87313 | JGI IMG/M metagenome (GOLD analysis project Ga0116229, IMG submission 87313) | Host-associated microbial communities from peat moss isolated from Minnesota, USA - S1T2_Fc - Sphagnum magellanicum MG | ecosystem: Host-associated > Plants > Peat moss > Unclassified... | reverse complement strand
TGCTGACCACAATCTGTTTTTTAACATTTCCAATTCACAAAATGTGTAGCAACCGCCAAGCATTTTCTATCATTTTTTATCTTGAAAATGCTTAGCAATCGTTAAGTGTTTTCTAGCATTTTTTATGCAAAGAACGCCTAATGACCACCAAGCATTTCCTAGCATTTTTTATGCAGAAAACGCTTGGCAATTGCAAAGCATTTTCTAACATTTTCGATGTAGAAAACGCTAGGCTATCATGAGGCGTTTTTTAGCATTTTTTATGTAGAAAACACCTAGTGACTGCCATGTGTTTTCTTGCATTTTATATCAAGGGGAATGCTTGGCGACCGCAAGGCATTTTGTACGATTTACCATCCAAAAAACGCCTAATAGCCACTGGGCGTTTTCTAGCAATTCCCATCCAAAAAACGTCTAGTAGCTCCCAGGTGTTTTCGAGTGTTTTCTGTCCAAAAAAGGTGGTACAGTAGTGGTAGTCTAAATTCTCCATAACTAAATCCCAAGTTTCAACACAAGCCAAAATATCATCTTTCAAAAATCCTCATGTAAAAATAGACCTATTACCTAGGGGCCAAAATCCCTTAGGCTACTATACTTTATAATGAATCTAAACACAATATCCTTGCCTTGGTAGGCAAGGTTGAAAATGGTAGGTCCGTAACTTGACATGAAATCACATGAACCCAACTTATAAAAAATTAAGCATGTAATCAATTTACCTCAATTTAATTGCAACACGTACACCAGACCAGAAAATCCACCAAATTAAACAAAAGGGAATAACTTTAGTATATGAACACAAAAGTCAGAAAGTAAACCTGGTTCAAACAAGATCAGGCAACCTTAGTACGGTAACTTCTGTGGGCCCAGCAACTGGCCAACAACACAGGGGATCCAATCTGAAATTGGAAGTTAATATGTACACTTTAAGACATTCTCAAAGTAGATATTCTTGAGATGAGTGACTTCCAAAAAAAACAGTGTCACAAAGCCCCCACATCCGCCGAAAGGCACATTGTTGTAGCCTATTCAACAGCACAAGGGCCCCAAAAAAACCATTATTTTTGCCCCACAACAATTAACAGCAGAACTATGGGAAGGGAGTTTTTAAGTTCTACTCAAATTACTCTACTCTCTAGCTTGTTGCAAAACCTTGGGTTTCATGCCAACGACTTTACTAAGAGGGATGAGAGCCACCAAACATGGGGCTCAAGCCTATTGTTTTCTTTTGGTAAATTTTTACAATTTTTGGACCTGAAAATCTAGTTCAACTCATATAAAAGATTTTTTTGGAAAAAAAAATTGGGCCTACTTTGCCAAATTTCGATTAAAAAAAAAGATTTCCAGATTTCTACAACAGCTCCCAGGAAGTAGCCAAAATATGAAAGCATTTTTTTGGGGTACTTTCATACTGGTGTATAGCCAAAGTTGGCTAAATCTTCTTGTGCAATGATTGCTACTTTGGCTACTACGTCACAAAATTGCAAAAAACATGGTGCGCAAGTGTGAGGAAAAAAAAAAAAAAATTTGTTGTTAAAACCCTTTCTATCATGCTTGATTAAGTGTATTCTTTGGATTTATCTTGAGTTTATGGTTTCAAAATTCTTGTCATCCTGTATGTATGTTCTATGCCATCTGCTTAAATAACTACATAGCCTAGCTACCTCATTCCTCTCCCTTAGTAACCCACCTACATGGAAAAAAAAGGAAAACCTTTACAACTATTTTTGAACTATCATTTCTAAATTATGATACACCTAGGTATGTTCCCAAACGATTCCCAAAGGGCAAGGTTCCAGTAGAATCCCCCCTCTTTTTTCTTTTTCTTTCTAGTTGAATACATTCCCAAATGATTCCCAATACTTCATCATTATTTATGTCAGATCTTGAAGATCCACATAAATGTGCATTTTTAAATAGGCTTGAAAGAAGTGGGTTATTATATTATTTTAATATGTACATAACATGGATGTAAAAACAGACATGTTAATTTTCCTTTTCGTATCCATGTAAGTCAATAGGAGAAAGACTAGAGGTAGTTAAGCTTGGAATATGAACAACACGAACAAACAACCATAACTATTTATTACATGGATTATAAAATTTATATTTATAAAACATGATCATTAAATTGAATTATTACAACAGAAAATACATAATTATTGATGGGTACGTTAGTGGTACTTATTGTTACTTCTATTAAAGCTTTTTTGGTTTTTTGGGGCTTTTTTAATGAGCCACATTGATTGGCCCATCATCAAGTTTTTTGAAACACTGACTCACATATTTTGTATATATATACATATATATATATATGAAAGTTCAACTTTGGCCAAATTGTATGGGATAAAAGTGTGGTGCTATTGGGAACATATTAGGGAACACAATGGAAACTTAAGGTCCTTTTGGGAACTTGATGAGAACCAATTGGGAACAGAAAGAAAAACAGCAAAATGGTCAGAAGGCCGGCGTTAATACCCCTGCCTAACAGAATGGGTACCTATTAAGGGCAATGAGAGTAACACAGGTGGGGAAAATGTAACCAGCTGTTAAGTTATGGGTTATTTTTCCACTTCCTTAGGCATTCATTCTTCGAGCAAATAATCCCAAACTAGGAACTTTGAGTTAGCAGATTATTATTTTGTAAATGGTGCACTAGAGAAGATCCATGGCAATCAGCTCAAATGTTCCATCAAAATGTAACATTCCAGAATAATCCATGCCAGCTACGTTACATACTAGATTGGGTTGGGCCTTGGCCGATTTGGAGGTATGTAATTGTCAGTCAGGAGAGATTCTGCCCTTCACCCTAAGCTTCTTAGGGTCAAGTGCTCTTCTAATTGCGTTCAACTGACGCATAAAATGTTGTGAAGTCTAGCAAAACAGTCCACAAAGTTCCTAAGTAACAAATGTGGCAGAAACTCTTGTGAGTGCCAATTACATCATATAATGGCTATTGGTCAGACCCTGGCTCCTCTTCACTATTGGCAGTTGGCCGGCCAAGTTCTCGCAATGGCCATCACCTAGCACAAAATCATCACTTGTAAAAGCCCTGCTCATTTTTTGGTAGTGTATTTATATATACCCTTACGGAATGGCTGCAATGGCAGGCATTTTGCCTATCAAAATGCCTATCGTTGTTTTTCTTGTTTCCGTCATACCCAGCAGATATCATGGGGGAAAAAAAAAGCATGTTTTTGAGGCATTTCAAAAAATGGAATGCTGCAAATTACTTATGGCCATTTTGGTCTTGTAGAATATTAGGTACAAATCAAAAAATTGGTGGGTATTCCATGACCTAGAGTAAATGAAACCTTAGTTCTAACAAATCAGAGTTTTCAATGTGTGGCTTGTACAATTGAGTGACATTCCTATTTCAGTCCTTGACAAAGAGCATCACATCAAAAGCTAACTCATACACCCATGTTTAAAAGAATTCCATGAATGTGCTATAGAATTTGTAATTCAATAGCAAATAACCAGGTAGCAGGTAATGCATAGGCAATTACAACAAGCAAGATTCAAGTTTTTCTTTATCATGTACATGCATGTAACAATCCTAAACAATAATCATAGAAGTCACAACATAAAGTAATAGAATGTGCTTGCATACCTTCAATTTGTGTTGTATTCTTCAAAGCATTTCCATTGCTTGAACTACCATTACATGTCAGTACATGTGGGTTGTGTGACCACATCTCCTGCACTCCCACAGTTGCATCTGGATATTAATCAAACTACCCCCACAAAGACATCAACAAATCACAACTACAAGTTACATTTAAAATATTCTAGATCTTCATTCACAAACATGCTTGCCATCTTCTAACATTCTTAAACCCTAAACTAATGCACATGTCTTTGAATTCATAACCATTGAAAACAAATGCCATTGAGGAACATGTCACCTACACACAAAAGGAATACACTTATCTAGTTATGTCTTTTGAAGCTATGGGAAACAACCTAAATAATGATCATCAGAATTGGTTCACTGTCATTTTTCCACCAAATACTCACACCTCTCACTCTTGCCTAAAGTCATGCAAAAACTTTCACACCAAGTTAAGCTTCAACAAAACACTGCTTCTCCTTGTTGTTGATCCCTTTGGAGTCCAAAAAAAGGTGCAAGCATGGAAGAAACATCAAAGTGGGAAAACTCCTATGCTTGTTATCCCCAAGTGCTTTTACTGGAGAAAACAATTATTCTAACATTTGTTTTATAGAAACATGTGGAAAGATCACCAGTGGTTGTGTGCTCCTAACAGTCAATATAGGCTTCAAGAGCTGCACCTACTAATCTACCTCAAAGTTTGTGAAAAGAAATCCAAGTTCTTCCACATTTGGTGCAAGTTAAATCATGTCTATTTATGGAGGTAGTTTTTCCTTCTTTTTTGTCTCTAGTCAAAGCTATGAGTCTTATTTGAACCCCAATGGCACAAATTTTCTTGTATCAAAACCCAATTTTCCAAGTGTGAATTTGAATACTTGCTACAACAATCCTATTTCTTTCTCCTTAACAACCATTAGTTATTTAGATTACTTGCAAAAATGCAAACCTAATGATCAAGATTTGAGATTAATCGATGCAGATAACTATGCCCTAAAACCAAATGCAAATGTAACACAAAAAATAAAAAAACAAAGGTTAATACAAAGGCTTGAAGATTGCCTCAATTAAAATCTAGTTATACCTTCATCATCTTTGCACCTATTCACTTCACAATTCTGACTTGACCTAAACATGCATGATTTGACAATCTATGATTATGCTTAGACAAATTTCCTTTCACGCAATCTTCATGATCTTTACAAGACAAACTTACAAACGAAAAATGACACAAAGTTGTGAGCTTGTTGCAACAACTCCTCAAGTTTGATTTGAATTGTTTGCAACAACCATTTTAGCGAGTAGAAGGCGATGGCGGCTGAAGCTCGAACGTGGGCTCATGCGCATCCATACTTGAATAGTAGGTGCCAAAAACTTTAGCGGGCACAATGGAACTTCAATGCAAGTTTTGTGAATTGGAAGAATGGCGATAGCTCGTCAAATCTTTAGCAACAAAGCTCACAAAGCAATGAGCTAAAAAACATTAATGCTTCCATGTTGCTTCAACTTTGAAGTGAAAGAAAAAATTTACAAATGGGAGCAACAAAAACTCGGGACATGCACTAGACTAACCCTAACTTCTAGATGGATGATCTTTTGATTTCATCAACATCCAATCCATATTGTAAAACAACATTGAATCCAAGTTTAATTCCTAATATTCTGGAGTGGGTATTGGATGGAATTCACTTTACTTTTTATTAAACAGCTAGATTTCTACTTCAGACCTTCAATTTTCATTCTACATTAGGTTCAATGAATTTATAATGTTAATCATTATATTCAAATTTTGCCCATGTAGTGTATACACCAAATTTGCAATTGGCCTTAAATTACATATAATTTTACATGAAAATGTAACCTTGCCTTTCTTTAAACAAAAGAAAATATTTTGCTTTTAAGGAAGTTTTTTTAATTTTGATTGTTTAAAGGTGATAAACATGTTTAAAAATAATAAAAACACATCCACATAAGGACAATTAAGGGCATGATTTTCATGCCATGCTCTTAAGCTCATCCATTTATGCTTTTCCATAAATTTGGAAGATGAATGGTTAACATTAACATTTGATTAAGAATGGATGAAATTAAAAGCAACTATCAACACCTCCTTTTCCACTACTTTTCAACCATTAAAATACCTTGGAAATTACACAAATTTCTTTGGGATGAAAATTCATTCATTTTAGAACATGATGTAACAAACCAATTTAATTTTGATGTTTAAAAAATTTAATTATGATTTTTCAAAATTAGGATCTACAAAAATTAAAGATTATCAACAAAGTCCTTAACTTTTCATACTGTGAATGTACCTTACTAAGCTACCTAACTACCTACTTACCTAACACATACCTATTTATTTACTTAAATATGTCCTACCTACCTACCTATTTACCTACCATTTACTTATTTATTTACCTACTATCAACCTACCTATGTGTTACCTACCTACCTACCTACCTACCTACCATCTACCTACTTATGTCCTACCTACCTACCTATATTCTATTTATCTATCTATTTACCTACTATCTAACTACATATGAAGACAATTTCTGATTTACCTATAGTTTACATAAGTAGGTATGAACATTTAAAAACAGGTCGATAGGCATGTGTACCTACTTATCTACATATTACGACAATTCTTAAGATTAAAATCGTTTAGATGTGTGTTGAAAAGAATACATAAAGTTGTAAGTCATCACATGTACATCGTAGATATTTTGGTGTGTGGTACATATTTTGGTGTGATTTTTTGTGTGGGTGTGAGTGTAAGTGTTTATATTGCTTTGTGTGTGTGTTTCATGTGGATATTATGTTTGTATGTATTTTAAAATTTTGTTCAAATTAGTTCAAATATGAATTTGAAACTAAAATATATAGTTGTAGTTTAATTAGTTAATTGGTTTCTATGTGTCTATATATATGTTTGTCTTCAACACAGAAAAATGGAATGCCATAGTATATACAATTTTTCTAAATATGTTGTTGCATTTCATTTTTTTATGTTGAAGGAATTTTACTTAACAAAGATCAAAATTGTTACATTATAACTTGCACTTTTTACTGATTTTTCAAGACTTTGTCTCTTTTCAAAGTTTAAGGTTGTAAATTCTTCCCAAAACCAACAACCTAACAACTTAATGCACATGTTGCAATGACAACTGAAGATAAATTATAGATTGAACTACAATATTGATTTTTTTAAAATTTTAATTATGCAAATTTAATGTTCTATTTTCATAATTGTTGCTAATATTTAAAAAGAATCATTAACAATTATGAAAAATAGAACATTTGCATAATTATATTTGTTTTTAACTTAACATGTAGTCGAATATATGATTTTCTCAACCAACATTGTAACACTCGCACCATGTTGTTATTTTCATCATCAAATTGTAAATCATCAGCATCATCATAAATTCATGATTTCAACTCGTCCACCAGAGAAAAAATTAACTCACAACTTTGAAGTTTTTTTTTTCAAAACTTGATATCATATAGCATGAAACTTATTATACAATGTGAGTTTTGCACTTTATTCTTCAAATCAAATCTTGCTCTTGTTGTAATAAATCATGATCAACAATCCTACATATTATTGTTTTTGAAGTTTATTTTTTCTTTCAGGGATAGATTTGAGGACATACCCACAAGGCTAAATTTTGTTCTTTTTTTTAGTTTTTCCTTTAGGTCCTAGTGTCCACCAGGTGACTTATAATTGAAAGTTTGAATAAATATAACATTGTTAAACTATTTTTTGGATTTTTGGAGTTTTGTAAAGTTTTAAATTAATTAAGTATGTGTTATTTCACTTAGATCCTAGGAAACTAAAACAAACTGAATGGAAAAAGGATTGAAAATTGGCTTGAAAATTGATGCACATAGTATTGCCCCTTCAATTTTATAATATCCCAACAGACCTTTTCATACACATTTCTCACCCCCTTCAATTTCAAAACTATGCAAATTTTATGGAATTTAACAAAATGGTCATTATCATTAACATTTGCCCAAATCCTTGGTATAGAATATTTTCATATCTAATTTTTGGCTAGTAATATCATAAGAATATTATTCCATTTAAATTAAAGGTCAAATAGATGGGGCATGTAATAGTTATGAGAAATATTTTCCAAGTGTTGAGGAATTTTTTGAAATTATAATTTTTATTCATTTTTACACATAAAATTTATCTAACATAATTTTGTAATAATATATTTCAACACATATAAAATAAAATTTGCACTCTCTGGTTATAATTTGATTCTATTTTGTGGTATATCCTTTGTTAATGGAAATTTGACCATCAAAAAATGTCCACTATGAATCATGCTGCTACATAGCAATGACATGGCAATTTACATGTGAATGATACTAGGGTCATACATGATTGTCATGAAGGCCCAATGTCATACACATGGCAATGGGCATGCCTTAAGTACCTTTTTATGTAGCTAGGTTTCATGAATTTTATGAAACCCTAATAACATATTAACCCATATTTGTTATAGTGCCAGTGATAAATCAATGATTCCACTTGACATTAGTCATACAATAAATTTCATATCTTTTAACCTTGTTTTTGGGCTTGCCTTTGTCCTTTCATGTTAAGTTTTGAGCTAGTATCCTTAAAGTCATTCTTGAGTAGAGGACCAACATTCCAAATTCAACACAAGATGGCAACCATCCCTCTTTATCCCTTCTCTCCCAGATTGATGTTCTTTGAAATATACTGGAGTTTAGCCTACATGGTTAATATTTCATTTTTGATTCAATATTTTGATGTGAAAGGCCACTTAAATTTTAATAACCTGTCAATCATGGTTAATATATTGTTTTCTTGTGGATGCCCACAATTGTAACATGAATGCCCACTATTTTGGTGGGTGCCCCTTAATTCACAAATATTGGTCAAAAAGAAAAAATTTCATATGTAATCAAGTTTTAAAAAACAATGACTTTTCTTTAGCCATTTTCATGCGCATTGTGGTGTTAAATCAGATTTGAAAAAAAGTTGTAAATAAGTTATCCTTCAACTTAATATCCTTCAAAATGCAAGAACTTATTACAAATTTTCACTGTTATAACTACTTTCAATGAAAGGTGATCCCTTACTTTTAACTCATTAGTTGTCTTGAACTTTTTCCATCCATTCCTAATGTTTATTCTATGTGACCCATTGATCTTTTTGCCTTTAATAACACACACTCTCATGTGTTTAACTTCTTTGTGTCTTCCTTGCATTGTCATTTCCATGCCAATCTTGCCACCATGCTTCATTAGGAGTCTATGGGGCAACTAGACTTGCAAAAAATCATAAATGGTTTAGGGTAGATCAATGTGGCATTTTCAAGCTAGTATTAGTGTGAGAATATCAATAATTTGTACAATGCAAAAACCTATTGTCATGCAAAATGTTACTAAATAATACCCCCAATAGTTTTTAAATGGGTATTTAAAATGATACTAATTTTACATTATAAATTGACCGACTGATTTTGGTTTTTAAGTCTAAAACTAATTTTTGTAGATTAATATTGGACTTGTAACAAAACTTTTATACAATTACCAAATGGTCTTTAGACATGCTGCTATGTGTGAAAATTTGATGGAATGTTAGTGTTTCCGAACCACATTTTATTACTACTACCTAATATATACTAGGTGCATGTGGCACTTTAGGCATGATGTTATATAATATGAAAATCTTAGGGAATTTTAATGTTTCCAACCCACACTCAAAACTCAATGTGTCAAAATTTTATGTGCATGCATGTGACTAGCACCATCACAATTATGAGTAAGCATACACATGATAAACTATTTCAACTCTTCTATCAACTCATCCACCATTGATTTGCAAATAGGATCCAATTCCAAATCCTTCAATCCCCATTTATTAACTAATCCAACATATTACAAAAAAATTAACAATTGTCAACTAGTGCAAAAAACTGGATTATTCATTAGCTAGGTTTTATAGAAGAGTCTAACACCAAATGCAAGTGGAGTCGAATTGCTTAACAACTAGCATATCTTCGTGATATGTTTGCACATGAGAGGATTGAAATGTGAGCTCACCTCCATCACATGCCAAGAAGACTAGCTCACATTATCATGAATACCCCTGAGAAAGGGAGGAAAAAGGAACTTGCAAACTAAGAAAACAATTCTAAGGAAAAGAAAACAATGAAGTAATTTTATTTTTTCCTTTCACTGGTGATGTTTCGCCAAAAAGATTTTTTTTATATACTTGAAGGTAATATAAAAACCTTTAATATCAAAATTTTTAAAAATATTATAAGTCTTCATATACGATCCATTTTAAATATTCATTGGTGTGAATAAATTAGATATCATTATACAATGTTGAAATAAAATTTAATGGTAAAAGTATGATATTATATTATAAATAAATCTTTATATTACAATTATAAAACGAAATAAATGTGTAAGGGGTGGGAAACATATAATTTATTTTTACAGTAAAAATTTAATAATTGGGTATAACCTCATGCCATCATTTATTACTAAATGGATAGCTATGATTGTATATAGGAGAGGTGAAGAGAACCATACCTAAATGTTGCTATGCACATCAATCTAAAGCTACTTCATCTTATTCCATAGGAATCTTGTCCTCTCCGACTTGGGTAGACTCATGTTGTAATCCTTGGGGAAGGTCAGGACCATAAAACTTGTTTGAAACCACATCTAGTGCAATGGCCATCATTGCTTTTCCCTATTCGATGTCACAATTGTTTATGACTATAGATGTTCAAAAGGGGGAACACAATTTAGGTTGCTCCCTAAGGGAAATGCTCCCCCAAGCACATGGTTAACCCCCGGGGGAGCAATCTAAACTATGTTCCCTTGGAGAGCAACCATGTTTTCCTAGGGAGCAATTCCCCTAAAAAGCAACCATGTTCCCCTGAGGAGCAAATGTGTCTGAAACTTTGTTTAATCTAACTTTTGCATATGAATTTTGGTTAAAGTGTTTTCATCTACAAAGTCGTAGTTCTCCTCAAAATCGTTTCAATGATAGGTTGCAAGCCTATATAAAAACAAATATGAGATGATTATGATTGTTAAAAAACTTGGAACATATGTTTCCCTAGAGAACTTAAGCATTTCCCTGAGGGAAATTCATTGTTCCCCATGGAAGTTGGATTTTCCCTTGGGAACAATCATGTCCCTAGGAGAAAGAACTTAAATTGCCTTGAGGAACAACTTAAACCTTTTTTTCCCAAGGAATAATCATGTCTTTGGGGAGAAGGAACTTTTTTTCCCTTATAACATGGTTGTTCTTTAGGGCAATTTAAACCTTGTTCCTTTGAGAACATGGTTATTCCCCTGAGAACAACTCAAACCCCTTTTTACCTTGGGAATTTTTTTTCATCCATTTCATTCATGGATGAGAAAGATAATTTAGGAAAAGGTTTGAACCCAAGACCTTTGGGCTATAAGGGGGATTCTAACCACTGCATTAATTATTTTCCTTTGAAAACAATATTTTTTAAAAAAAATTTAACCATTCCCCATTGTGTGGGTACAGTTTTTTAAAAAAAATTGAATTTTTTTTCCTACTAGGCATTATACTGTATTGTACTATAATTGTGTTCAATTCGTTGCTACATTTTAACTCATTGCACCTATTTAGTGTTTGCCATTGTTGTTATGTTAAAAAGTGGGTTAGTTTAACTTGTAATTACATTTTAGTTATGTGTAATAGGCTTTGTCTTAAACTAGACTAGTTCAAAATTCTTGGTGAAAATAACTAGCATTGAAGGTTGAAAAATTAAAGAACTTGTCTCAAGACCAAATTAGAGGTTCCATTAAAAAGAAAACCAAGATGAAAGGTTCCTTTTGAAATCAATGTTCATTTTTAGTGAAACCCAAAGTTCTTCTCTTGGGTTTTACTACTTTGCACTTAAAATAATAAGTGGATAAGTGAGTGAAAGCTTTATTGTTTGGAAGAGCCCAACATCTTTGATTTACAATGGTGTTTTTAAAATTTGCAATTTTCTGATGTTTGTTAAGTGGCAATCATCCATGAGTATGTTTAACCAAATTTGGCAAGATTCAAAATATGAAAGTAAAAAATCTTTAGTGCCCTTTCTTACTATAGGCAATTGTGACACTTCATGGTGATTATTTCAATTTTTAAAAAAATTTAACCAAAAAAAATTCAAAAGAACAGGGAATGTTCAACAAAATATTCCAATTTCAATGCAAAATGCCAAGAACTCATTGATCTATATCCTCAATGTTTTCTTAATTTCAATTTTATGATGTTTTAGGGTGGCGAAAAACTCATTGATTTGCGTTCTCAATGTACCCAAAATGTGTTTCCACTTTCTCAATGTCCTTATGCTTTAATTCCACCAGATTGGAAAAGCCTTTGCCCCGACTTGCCATTTGGATGTTCATTTACCTTTGTAGCTTGAGTGTCTTCTTGAAGCTCCTAAGTAAAAGAAATCATAAGTTATAACTACTTTACATCTTTTCATGTCCAAAACAATTTCAAGATTTGTTAGACAATCTCCTAGGACCTAAAAACCTAAAAACCTTAAACCTAGGACCCCATGATTTGGACCCCTTATAAAGGCATATAAAACCCAACAAGTCTAATTTGATAGTAGGTCTAGGTTCACATAGACCCCATCAATCCAGTTCTAAGGCTGAGTTCAAGTCCAATTAAACTTGTTAGATCCAGTTATAAAGCAAGTTTAGGTCCATGTAGACCCAGACTCAAACCTAACTGAAAACTAGACCAACATTGGTAAATAAATTTTCAAATGATTTTAGTGTAATTAGAGAACCTATTACTCAACATATTTTTTTCTCTGGAATGTTACAAAAAGAATTGCCCATTTTAATATAATTGCTAATACAATAAAAAAATTTAAAAAGAGAAATTAAAACAAGGCTTCACATGTAATAAAACCTAGAATTGAAGGGCTAGAGTGAACTAGCACCTACCAGCGCACCAATGTGGATGGATGGTGCATTCATGGGTGCACTTTTTTTGTCCCTCCTTGTCCTTGGGCTAACCAAGGTGGTGAACTCAAGTTGATTTTTTTTTTCCATTTCCTCAACCTAGGTTGGTTTTTTTTTTGGGAATTTTTTTATTCTTCACCCCCCACACCCGCCCAAGTCTCACCTACCTACCTACCTTTAAACTATTACCTATGCACCCTACCCTCCTTCCCCCACCTACCTACCTACTTGCCCACCTACCCACCCATCTACCTACCTTCCCATCAACCTATCTACCTATGTACCTATGCACTAAATCTCCACCAAGGCAATGACGATGTAGGTCAATGGAGGTATTGCAATATACCAAGTAGGTTATTTCATTTTCCTTCTTTCCTGCCTCCCTAGCTATTACACGATGTAACTTTATTACTATGGAAAACAATGTTGCAATGACCCAACTAAAGGTATTGTAACTAAACTAGATTTCTTTTCTATAGCCTTATAAAACTCAACAATTAAATCACATATGAAGGTATTGCAAATGAACTTGATATCTTTATTCAAACCACATCAATCCATTGATGCAATCATTCTTGTAATACCCTTATTGAACTTCCTCATAATTATTAGATTTCAAACTCATGTCATACCCTTAGCATAACTTGCAAATTAATTAATTGTCACATTGCCCTCATAAAGGTAATGCACACTCAATAAATGATTTTATTGAAATGCAATACTGTTAGGCAAAGGGAAAATATCATATTGCACCTTATTTCTTTTTTCAATACTGTCATTAGACTAATGCATGAGCACAACAAATTTACTATAATGTAATACCTTCAATCCTATTAAATTACTTTCATCGCATCTAATTGAACAGTGCAATACCCCAAGGACACATTGGAAATAACATATCCAACCTAATGCCCATATGCATTACCCTCATCAAGGTAATCCAAATGCACTAGATCATTTTATTGTTTTGCAATAAACAAGTAAGCCTAATTGTAACTATTTTATTTCATTTATTTCATCCATGCAATACCTTATGGACACATTGACAAAATAATATCCAACCCAATTCACACATGTATTACCCTCATCAAAGTAATCCAAATGTAATGGATTATTTTGTTGTTATGCAATACCCTCATGCCTAGGTTATATTTCATATCATCTAATTGAACAATGCAATACCATGTAGACACATTGACAATATCATATCCAACCAATTCACACATGCATTACTTTCATTAGGGTGATGCAATACCCCAAGAACAAAATACAAATATCATATCCAACCATATCCACATCTACATTACCCTCATTAAGGTAATGCATATCCTTTGGATCATTTTGGTGTTTCATAATACCCTTACGCCAATTGAAATTATTTCATTTTATCTATTTCAACAATGCAATACCCTAAAAACATATTGGAAATAACTTATGTTGACCCTATATGCAATACCAAATATGGGTGTTCATTAATATTTCATTGTGGCCTCACATAATACTAAGGTAAAGAAATCTAGTTCAATTGCAATACCTTTATTTGGTTTAAATTATTCTTATTAGGGTTATACAATACCATCTTGGGTGTATTAAGGTTAAGTTTAGGGTTTAGGGTATTGCATGGACCAAAAAACGATCAAAGCCTATGTAATATCATTATGGGTATATTAAGTTTAAGGATAAGGTTGATGGAATGAATATGTTTTGTCTTATCCCAAGGGCATTACATAACAAAAGTATAAATGCAATGCCCTCATCATGCATATATAAACTATTTCAAAATTCTAATTATGAAATAGGGGATTGTTTTTACGATGAAGGTATTGCACAAAATCATGCCTTTAAGTTTCAATGCAACTTCCACAAATGTTTAAACTATAATTGCAATATCCTCATGTATTAGCAATACATCTAATCAATTTTTTGTTCAATGCAATATACACGTACAATATATATGGATCTTAACAAACGAGTTTCTAAACAAATAAAATCCAAAAATTTTATAAGTAGATATCTTTACGTACATTCATTTTCAATGCCAATGGGCTATATCCATGGAGGTTAAATTAATCTACAAAAATGCGGCATGGAAAATTCATGGATGCCATATGCATGGTACAAAATGTGTATTAGTCCAAAAATGGAATGTCAAGCTAATTGCTTTCACCCTCAATTCTCACTATAACTCTCACTAATAGATTTCGATTATAATTCACTTGCACTCTGATAGTGTGCCATTGCATTTTGTGCAAATTGAACATATTGTCAGGTGTATAATTGCTAGTTTGCCAAAATTATCTTCACCAAATCAACTATGAAGGCCTCCTTGGTGGTACCTCGAATCCTAAAGTGGACATACACTCAAACCAATGAGTATAATTTTGAAAACACATGTTTGAAGCATAATGCAAATTTGAAGTGAAACTTGAATGTGATGGAATTTACTGGCCCATGAATCATCTCCAATTCATGGTGATTCACAAGTCAAATGATATCTTTTTCATGCTCCTTTTTGGATGAAAATCTTGTCCAATTTTGACTATCCCAAACATTTCTAAGGCCCTTTGCATAAGAGACCCTGCTAACCCAAATTAAACTGGCAAGATTCTCATCCTTCTTTAATTTGGTCATTACATGGGGAGGATACCCCACACCCCATGTTGGAATGCCTAATAAAGTGAACAATTTGAAAGAAACAACTCTTACCAATGTGGGCATTGGTGTTGGTTTCATAGTCAATCATTCCACAAGTGATCCCACTCGCATGTGGCATGGGTCTTTATTCGAGCAATTGCCCAACACACAAAGGAGGGGTTTACCTTTTCCCACACACACACAAAACATAAACAAAAAGAACAATTAAAATTAACCCCAAAAACAGTATTGAGAAAGCCAAAAGAAGGGGAAAAAGAAAACCAACAAGAAAAAATAGAGATAAATAAGATTTTCAAAAATTACAAAAAAAATCAAAAACAAGAAAAATAGATATTTTAAAACCCAAAAAACCAATATTAAGAAAAATTACAAAAAAACCAGAAAAAACCAGAAACAAAAAATGAACAAGATAGAAATAAATTTTAAAAAGGTACAGAATTTTTAAAAAAGAAATATAAAACCAGAATTTAAAAATTACTGATAAGAAAATATAAAAAACAAGAAAAAAAGATAAAGAAAGAAAAAAATTCAAATTTTTTTGAAATGCCAAGAAAAAGGATTAAAAAAAAAACCAGCAAAAAAATAGGAAAAAAAACTGAAAGCGAAAAAGAAATAAGAGAAATAAATAAATAAATAAAAATTTAAACAAAAATTTAAAAATCTTGGTGAAGATAACAAACCTTTATTGCAATCAAGAGCTCATGGCGATGGCAACAAACCTCTACTACCATTGTTGGTTTGAAGGGGCTAGATTGTAAGAGACTCATCTCTTCTAGTTACTGCTCTTCCTCTCTCTCCTCCCTTTTTTTGTCTCTCTCCTCCCTTTTTTTTGTTGCTCCTATCCTCCTCTTCCACAGCTCCACACACACAAAGACAAAAGAAAGAAAGAAAAACAAAACCAAAAGAAGAATAAAGAGACCACAAAAATCTCAAGTAAAGACACAAGATAAAAACAAAAAGAGAGAAAGAAAAAACCAAGAGATCATGAAGACCTTAAACAAAGCTACACAAAACAGGGGGGAAAAAAAAGAAAAAACAAGGAAAACCAAAGAAAGAAGAATGAAGAGGTCCCAAAGAAAGAAGAAGAAATTATGAACGGGAAAACGGAGGGGAAAAAGGAAGGAAGGGAAAAGTAGGAGGTAAGTAGGGAGAGGGTCGGGGAAGAAAAAAAAAATTGACCATTAAAGGTTAGGGTGTGTGAGAAAAAAAAAACTATGAACCCACAACCCTGTCCTGGGGTTGGGTTTCATTCCATCCAAAAAAATCCCAAAACGGGATTTTTTGAACTGGTGGGTGCTGGGTCACTCAAGCCGAGTTGAGGGCTTTACCCTACACATCAAGTTCTAGAGTTATAGGTTAGGACCACATTATCTACCACAATCTTCTTGTTGTCATCATACACTCATAATGGTGACCAAAATCTTTGTTTAACATGAATTTTAAAAAAATTGCTGAATCTTCCATCCCAGACATTAATGTAATAGAATGGTCTGGCCCTTTCCCATTATGTTATGTGTGCTGCTAAGTTCGTCCCAAGGGGCTTGCATGCCACTGAATCCAACATAGTGGGTAGGGGCCTGACCAATCAATAGTAGCACTTCACATAACATTTCCTATATTAAGGCCCACTTTAGACCAGGAGTCATGAGGGCCATTAAATCTTGGGGCCAATAATGAGAAATTTTAACATTTCTTGGCTAGTTGTTTGGCCCCAAAATATTGATTTAAAAAACATACTTTTTTGAGGACCAATGAGTTCATGTGTAAAGTCATTAAGGTCAAAAAATAGAGATCAAGGCTTCATCCCCTTATATGCTTTCATTTTATTTTGCTTGATAAAGTA
>Ga0116229_10007584_pt1 | contig 17122 bp, 9 predicted proteins | sample S1TSphgellanicum_3_FD_87313 | JGI IMG/M metagenome (GOLD analysis project Ga0116229, IMG submission 87313) | Host-associated microbial communities from peat moss isolated from Minnesota, USA - S1T2_Fc - Sphagnum magellanicum MG | ecosystem: Host-associated > Plants > Peat moss > Unclassified... | reverse complement strand
TTTAATAAATTTAATAAATTTAATTTTGTGGTTTCAACACTTTGCCTTTGTTTTTCATTTTTGGGGGGTTTTCTTAAATTTGCACTTTGAAAATAGAAATTTCAAATTTACCCAAATTTTAACTAGGCACACTAGAAGGGTGCAAATATGTGCCAAAATTATTAATCAAACAAGCTATGTTTCACACATTGGCCTTGCTAGATATTCACATATAGTGTTAATATATGCAATGGAAGTTAACATTTGCAAGCACCCATCTTGAATCCATATGCAAATCAAAGGTAATTTATAAATTAATATTAGTTAATGTAGCAATTGTTTTAAAAATTATTGAAGAAATGAAAGGTGGAATATTCCATGCAGGTTGCCGCTATGATTGAAGATTCACACAACATACATAACAACATTGAAAATAAGAGACAACTTAAACACCATCTACAATAAAAGATGCATGTATTTGTGGGGATGAAGCTACCCATCACGTGTCATTGATGTTGATTTGAGCACTTTCTATACCAGTTTCGTTTCTGCAATGACATGTTGAAAAACAAATTTACTAAGTTCCATTTTAGAAACACAAAAAAGTTTATAAGAGCCTTCTGCCAAAACAAGATGTGTGAAAGTTGGCAATAGTGCATGGAGTAAAACACAATTGTTATTAAAATGAAAAAAAATTGTATCCACAAACCTTGTTGGGGTTTAGGGTTTGAGGTCTATAAATATTACGATAGACAAGAGAAATGCATACCAGGAAAGGGCTTTAGTGGTATTTTTGGTGAAAATCTTTGATCACCAAAAATTGTGCAAAATTAATGTCAAACACAAAATGCACAAGTACTGTGCCAAACATTGATACAACACACATTGATTGCCACTTACCCAAGATAACTCGAAAAGAATCAAATTAATATCACCAAATCCAACAACTCCATTAGCCCCCAAAAAACTTTTGGCTCACATGACACAACTTTATTATACTTAACATTCGAAAAAAATCCTTTCTAACATTTAGACCGGTCTCCAAATTCCCCACAAACCTACCAAAACCTATTGGATATTTAAATGTTATTTCATTGAATTTGCAATTCAATAAAAAATTCAAACTACCAAATCTAGGAATTGCATTGATTGTAACACATTTTTTGCACACTTACACATAAGCCATATCAACACCTTTTTTTCAAGTTCGGCACTTAATTACCAATCAATCAATATATTTTTAACAATTCATTTTGGTATTAATTTAATAATTTAAAGAATTGTTGTAATTTATGGAAAAAGCTTTTGATGTCCTCCATTTTCATTTGATTTTTCCCTTCTCTTTTAATCACCTTAATTTTCTCATTTCAAAAGAAAAACAATTGAAAAACAAAAAAAAATCAAGAATGACCTCCCTAACTAGGCTAGGTGGTTTTTATTAATAATTAAAATAATTACTTAACTAAGTAGGAACTAATATATTAACTAATAACTACTTAGTTAATACTTATCAAATTCTAATTTAACACATATAAAAATCAAATTCGTATTTAATACATAATAACATCTTACTAACAAAATATTATAAACTCTAAATTAACACTTAAAAAAATCATGTTTGTACTTGATATATCTTAACATCTAATTAACAAACTAACTACATATTAATACATATAAGATTAAATCTATGCTTAATATATATTAATATTGACAAATTAACATTTATAAGGTTAACAATTACACCCCATGTATGTTTATGATTTATACATAAGGTTAATAAAAAACTAGTTGCCCATTGGATCATTGATAAAGTGGTTCCCAACTCCTTTGTAATTTCCTACAATTGACGTTAAGCTTTGCCATGTTGAATTTAATGATGTTATCTAACTATCCAAAGTTTCACACTTTAGAAAAAGATATCCTTATTTCTATTAAATGCGCTGGAAAATGTTAAATTGGCCAAGGTTTTAAATGTAGCTAGTAATATAAATATGGCTACGACTTTTTCCCTCAATTTGCCCTTTGCCTCATAATTATTTCGTCTTGTGATGCTTACACATGTTTTGTGATACCCATGCACATTTTTCTTTCATAGCCTACCATGCTTTATACTCATAACCTCACATAACATGCCAAGTAGCATGTTACATACCTTTCAAGCCCGTAACGAATCCAAAACATGCATAACATGGACTCAAAACATGTCTAGACATGGCAAGACAAAAAATCATGGGGCAAAAGGTAGACAAGGTGAAAAAATAGCAAGAATACTTTTGGTATTGCATCCATTTAAAACCATTTGTTAGTTTAATATTTTCCAAAGGCTAGCCCACGGTGATGAACAACTGGCAAACTACTTGTGTGGGGTTTATTTGGTCCTTGCAAGCCACATCCTCTAATATTGCATGGGTGGGTGTCAACACTAGATGGCCATCCTAACTTAATTAGTGCTTGTCACTGCAAAGTAATAGATTCACTAAAGTAGTAATCAAATTTGGCTAAATCTTTATATGAATCATTCCCACTTTGGCTAGCTATTCACATAATTGATCCAAAAATATTATTTTGCAAATATGAAATGTTTTTCTTTTTGCTTTAGAATCTAAACTTTGAAATTGTATGAATTATCACTTTTGCTACCCAAAATGGATTTCGAAAAATAAAATGATTGTTCTGCACTAATTGTTGAACAATGAAATGGGCTCCTTATCTAGAAGAGGATGTATCCCAATAAGACATTAAGAACAGGAATTTCCCCAACAATTTAAAAAGGGATGGATTCCAAGAAAGAAAAAAACAAACAACCATAAACCAAAATAAATTTGTAATGCATTTAAAATTATATATAATGTATAAGGTTAGTTTTATCATGCACAAAGTTCTATGTATGTATACACACATATATACACATACATGTATTGAAAATTTAAAATCCTTGAGAATATCATGAGAATACTTTATTTCTGACCATAATTAATTAATTATTTAAAAAAAATGTTTTGATGCTATCCTTATACTATATATTATGTAATTAGGGGAAAAATGGGTTGGGAATAATGTTTTGGGTCAAATTTTCATCACTTGGCAACCAAAAAATCCAATGTAATTGATAAAAAAATGCTCAAGAGTTCCTAGATTCTAAGGATATTTTTTCTTAAAATCACCTTTTTTGGATAGTTTAAATTTTGTTTCTTTTTTTTTCTGTTGAAGATGATTTTCATAATTTGTTGTTGTCTACAATCTCAAATCAAAAAAGGATTACGATGGACCAAATGTGAATGGTTTCTTGTTGACAAAGAGGAATAATTGTATTTGGAACCCATATGAAGGAGTTAAAATGTAGGATGAGATCATGCTTAATAGTAGACTTGGGAAGTTTTAGAGCCCTTAAACTTTATTGCTTAGCTCGTGATCGTTGCAATGGTTTTCATTTCTGTGGTTTGTGGAAAAATGTTGGATCAATGTTGTAAGAAGTTTGCAGTGTGGATTTGATAGTGAGATGTCAATAACTGAGTAGGGTGCTTAAGAATTGTAGTGGTCTTGAGAAAACAACAATGAAGTAGACAAAGGAATGAGCAAAATATCACAAGCAGGCCAAACATAATATTTTTGAAGTGAACATGCTTTGAGAATGAATTTTTATTGGCTCATGATGAAAGAAGGTTGTACGGATCCAAACCAACTACCCTCTTTGACTTGTCATGGACATTGTAACAAGTACTAGGGTGAATCATGTTAGCCATCATACATGCCAATTATCATAGTAGTAGTTGTCAACTTTCAAGTGCTTGTTGCATGATGATATATATGCCAAGTATTGTGGTAGCTTTTTACAAATAAGGCTAAACTTCCTACAAGATTGATCTACAAGCCAATGTCCTTGCTTGTAAAATATAAACTACAAATCTTGTTCATAAGCTTGAAGGGTTAATGACTACAAAATACAGCTAGGGAAAGATTTTAACATCCACTTGTGATTTTGTTTGTGCACCAAGTTTGGTGCTCGGGTTAAATGTTGAACATGCTGACTTAGTTATTGTGCACAAACAAACAAATGATTTTGTTTCATACAAGACGCAGCAATAGGGTTTGGGACACTACAGCCCTAATCCCATATTCTTGAAGGAAGCCTCAAGGGGCCTAATCAGTTCAGCAAAGTTGCATCTTTCCTCCATCCTTAGCTGATTGGTGCCGTCCTTCTAGCTGCCCCTTCCTCAGCAAGAAATCCCAGTTAGGGAGGAGGCAACAACCATGTAACAAATAAACAAAATCAGTGAATAACAAGGGCGAAATGTCAATGCCAAAGATGCTACTTTTTTACCACTTTGATCTCAAACTACGCTCAATTCTAGTCTGCTTGCGAGCATCTCTAGGCTGTTTATGCTTGCTGATAGCTCCGCTTCCTCAGACCACCACACTTCCGGAGTCAATCTGGACCAGTTCTTTTCTGATATATAACATGCAACCTGGGTATATGGTACTGATATGAGTACTGGTAATGCGTATTGCTATTGAAGAATATACCTGTTGGGTATGACCTGAGGCAATACCAGTCTTGTACCAGTACCAATCAGGTACGGGACTTGAGGCAATAACAAATACATACCTGCTTGATACCCATACCACTATCAGGTATATACCTGTCAGATACGAGGCAAAAAATCAGCCTTGGACCTAATACCAGTACCAGACTGGTATGAAAGTCTTAAAAAAAGTACCCAGTACTAGTAACTGCCAGGTATGAAGAAGAACAAAAAAAACCCCCCCTTAGGCTACAAGGACCGGTACTCTGGTGTGCTCAAAAGTCAATTCTCGTCCAGACTTCAACACTGTCCTGGACCCACAGGCTTCTGAATCTGATTTGCTACAATCACTCCTACTCTTCTGTCTTCGCTTAAAGCTGTTTCACATGGGGCAGTGTGGCTGAGGTTTTCATCAAGCTCATTATTGTACGCGTTCTTTTTGTGTGCGTTGTTCTAGTTGTTGCTCAACAATGAACATTCTCATTGGCGTGCAAAAAGAAGTTACCAACATTGGAGAGGGGTCATTTGGTGCAGGCTGGCTATAATCATTACCCAAGCTCACATTCATAAAAGAACAGTCCTTTTTGCCGAAGGCAAGATCACAAAGAAGAATGAAATGCACTTTGTACGATCAAACTGCTGTTAATGTAGGTTTGGTAGTAGGGTGCTTGTCTTCTCAAACTCCTAACAATTTTGTCAACTTTGAGATTTAGCCAAAGTGGCGATCAGTGCTCATCCGTAGGAAGATTTAATCAAATTTCTTTAGACTGAGATATAAAAAGTTAAAAAAAAGAATGATCCTTTTTATTTTTGTCTAGGTGCTGGAGCCAATAGTAAAAATTTGGCCAATTTTATTATCATTATTTCAAATTCACCATATTTCATATTATGCATTTTTACATTTTTAGTCTTATTTTTTCTTTTTTGAAAAAAATAGCAAATATAAAAATCAGTAGGAAACAGCTTCTTTTTTACTTGAGAAATGACATTATAAATTAAAATTGCAAAAATGAAGTGATTTTGGAGGTTTTTTTTCACTAGAAGTGAGAAAAAAATAGTAAAATTTGCCAGTTTTTAAAGTGAGGCAAAAAAACATAGAATTTTGATTAAAGATTCTTGTTGCATATCTCGTTTATAGCCACTATTCCTCCAACTTCCTATGCATGATTGCCACTTTGGCTGCAAACGAAAATTCTAAAACAAACACTGGTGGGTGGTTGGGACCTTATCACTATGAAAAGTCCTGCAATAACTTTTCCAGTCCTAACATTCAACACCTTGCTCAGGTCACTGTTTTTTTAATAAACGATTTCATAAAGCCAAAAGTGTTGAATCCCCATGGCATCTCCAATAGCAACAGTTGGATGAAGTTCATATCAGTTGAAGAGTGTCAAACTCAAATTCGACTTGAAAATCTGGATAGCATTACAGTAAAAGAAAATGCCTTCTTTTGATTCTTCATTCATAATGATTGACTCAAATTGTGGCCATTTACATAGTCTTCCACTTTATATGGGTCAATTTTTGTGTGCATGGATGTGGAACAGGAATCATTAACACTCTATATTAGATGTTAAAAGCATTGGTAGAGGACCTAATTGGGGGTGTGGTCAGAGATCAGGGTCTTTTTTAGGAATTTTTGTTTGTAGCCAATGTGGCTATCATCCATGGGAATATGTAGAAAAAGTCGTGATCATCCCTAGGAAGATTTAACCAACTCTGGATATTAACCAGAAATAAAGTACAAATATTTGTCATCCTTTTATGTTTTTGGCTATACTCAATGAAACCAAATAAATGAAACTGGCGATTTTTCCTTTTTCTTCCATAACTTCTGGCGACTGAAAACCTTCAAAATCACTTCTTTTTTGAATTTTGAATTTTGCTAAAAAAAGGTGGTGGAGGTGTCCTACAAAGATTTACTCAAATTTGACTATAAACAAGATATGAAAGTATACATTTCTAAAGCATCTTTCTATATTTTTTAATACATACTAGATACTTGTGTTGAAATCTGACTATTTCAATTAATCTTTTGAAAACCTACCTTAGAAAGCCCGAAAACCACTTTTTTTTTTAAATTTTGGTTTTAAAATTCACCAAAAACGAAAACACTGGTGGGAGGTTGGAACTTGGAATATGACCAGTGTGAACCAGCACTTACATTGGTGCCTTTACTTGCTGGAGTGACTCTTTAGGAGACTATATTTAGCCTGGGAAATGTCAAATTTGGACTTGGGGGCCATGAAATAGTCTCAAGAATATTTATAATGTTTAATAGTTGCCCTACAAAATTTAGGGTTTTTAGTTTTTATCCATGTTGGGTCCTGCATTTCTTTTTGGGTGTTTCTTTACACTCTGCCCATTTTGGAATCTTTTGGAAATATCCTTCAAACTTTTGAAACCACAAAACTGAAAAAAAGAACCCCTTGGGTTGTTCATTGATTTTTATTACCTCTGGTTCTTGGTTTGGAAGATTTTCAGAATCAAGGGACATCTGGTTTCCAGTCTTTGAAAATTTTCTATAATACTATTCAATTCCGGGTTTTTGAAAATCTTAGAATCACCAATTCAGGGTAGGTTCTTTGAATAGTTTTTTCCTTTTTTTGAGAATCATGCTATGGGTCAAAACAAGTTCTTTGAATTATTTTAGAACTGGGCTCCAAATACCCAACCCTTAAACCACTATTTCTTTTTTGAGAATCATGAAAGAATGGTTTTTACCATGGTACCATTGCGGTAGGTGCTGCATAAATCTGGAAGAAATGTTTGTGACAGGAGGTTTACAATTAACACCCAGAATTGAAAAAAATCTTCTAACCCACCTTCTCACCTAAATCTTCATCAGCTTGCACACTCATTTTGCAGACGCTACAGCCATTCCTGTTGCCTCTTTTGACTTAGATTTATTCGAGTTAGCCATTGATCCAACTGAACCTAACATTTCTATTTTTTAATGTTTTCATTTTCTTAAAGTAAATGTAACAAAATTTTGGAGTCCAAGTCAAACCCGTTCAACTGTAAAGTGTGAATTCCCCATTTATTTATCAAAATTTTGGGGTTCAAGTCTCAGCTGTTTGACTGAAATGTGTGAGTTCCCCATTTATTTATCCATCGTGTGGACTCCAGGCCCCAGGGTGGGTTTTTTTTTTTTTTTTTTTCCCAGTTTTGTGTTATGGAAAATTTCACGAATTATTCCAAGAAGTTATTAAAAGTTGTCGAATTTACTTTGGAAAAAAATAATTTCCCCATTTTTCTGTTAAAAAAGTGATAAAATGTCGTCTAAAAACATCCTGCTCTCCAAACCATCTTAATGATTTTTTGGGTGACAAATTCCCGTTATTGTGCCAAATTGGCTTTGAAAAAAAAAACTTGCGAAAACGTTTGTTTTCAGCAAACAAAATAAAAATAAAATCGTAAGTTTAGCGAAGTCAAATTGTTTGAAAAGAAAAGAAAACTGCACCATTTTTTCTCTTGCACTACCGACACTATGGAAAACAAATTGCATTTACCAATCAGATCCTTCTTAAGATTTTGCTTCCACATACAAAGTAATGGCTTAGCTATGTGAGTTTTCTTTGCGGTAAAGTTCCATGAGCGTTTTTGTCTGCTGTCAGAGTGATCTGAGACTTCGGTTTTCAATTAAGCTTGTTCACAGGTGCAGGTATCGAAGCTTTTTGCCGAGGTAAAAATGGGCAATCACAGGATCGAATCTCGGAGCAAAGTGTTGCAGTTTCCAAATCACAACTAGTCTGCAGTAAGTATTGTTCAAGATCTGATGAGACTATTTTTGAGCAAGGATTGAAGGGAACTTTTTGGCAGCAGTACAATGGGACTGAAGGGATTGTATGATGATCTTTGAGCTATGTTTGCATTTTGGGGTTTTTAGGAGGAAAAAAAAATCAAAATTTTAGGGCCACTCTGAACTTGAAAACTTGGTAAAAGCTTGGATCTGTTAAGATTACATAGAGGGGTTGTTGTTGTATTCTGTAAGTACTTTGATAGGTAGACTCGTGCTCTGGAAGTAGATCCGAACAGATATTTGATCTTTTTTGGAGGTCTTCTGGAGGTTTGGTTTGTCACGCTGGACCTGTCACTCTTGTTTACTCTAGACCCAACGGCTGTGATTATTATTAGGTGGTAGTAAGTTAGTCTCACGAGGCAAACTACTGAGGTTTTCCAATTGGCTTACACTTGGATTTTTCTTTTTTTTGGCTTTTCCCTCTCTTTGATCAGTGCCCTTCCTCCTTCTACTTCTGGAACTGTTGTTGCTCTTCAGTCTGATGACGGCTAATGACCATTTTTAGCGCACAGCTTCTGTATCATAGTTGCCTCATGATCTCAAAATGTTTCTAAATCTCAATGCTGGGTTTCGTTTTGATCCCCAAAGTATTCCATCCTTTGCAGCCCAAGCTGGAGTTGAGGTCACATTAACGTCGTTGAGAGACTCTGACGCTCCTCCCCCAAAATGTGGGTAGCTCGTAAAATGTACCCAATGTTGCACTACGGCTAGCTAGCGGTGTAAATCTAGGGCTTTGGCGGTATTCAAGCTTTTGGAGCTGATGAGGTCTACCTTGCCTTGTTTTCTGGACCCCATCCAAGTCACTGTAAGCTGTGCTCTGAGACCTTTGCAGCTTGATTTGTTTTAAATGTTTGGATTACTCTTTATCTTTTTGAAGAAAGTGGTGGACTAGGATGGGGATTTGGCTGTTTTGTGGGGTTTCATCCTTCCACCTTCAACTACCTCAAGTTATACTATTTTGGAGCTTGTGGACTGAAGCTTCTAGTCCAGACCCCAGGCAGAACTAGGGGATCATGTTAAATAGATGCATAGGGAAAATAGAAGAATGAAGCTTGAAATATCCAGATGTCAGTACTCTTCTTGTATGGTTTGAACCTGTTTTCAAAGCATTCAATAATGTGCGATATTCTTTGTGTCCCTATATGAATTCCTGTGGAACACATTGATGTATTCTTCTCTACAGAGTTCAAATGTCTCAGCACATGTCCAGCTTGTTGTGAAAACTGTACTACCTCACCTAATGGCATTCAAGGGTCATATGCATCTTCTCACGTATTGTGTTTGTCTCTATTGTGTTGTGCAGCAGGTTGATCAGTATGTTGTCTGTGTGACACAAGTGTACTCCAGTAATTCCTGAACATTTCAGATTCTTCTCCTTCAGTGACCTCATCAATGAGGCACATTCTAGAGTGCTGTCAAGATTCTTTGCAAATTTAGGGTTCTTGATGTAAGCCAGCAGCTGGGACTACAAGCTGTTGACTGCAGATGTTCATCTGCAAACAAAGATTTCAAAAGCACTGTGGTGCAAATCATATTGAGGACCACCTCCTATGCATCCCACCATCTACAACCCTAATTGTGGGAGTTGAGTCTCAGGATTGCTAAAAGTGCCTGAACACTTTGCAAGTGTTTATGGCCAGCAGTCTGCAACCTGTCATCTGGGGGAGTCGAGTTTGTTTGCAGCTGGAAACAAGCGAAATAAGTTGAAAGAGTTTATGATAGTTGGCAGGATGAGTGTACGCTCCCCAGAGCTGGATAGCTCCATCAATGGTGGGCTTTCTTTGGCAGTTGAATTTGACAAAAGTGCACAGCTGACTGAATTATCCCTAGATAGCGAATCCAATCATGCACTGCTAAAAGGTTCATTGCCATCACACTTTGGTGACCCAGATGATGGGCATTTCAGTGATGATGGCAAACAGGAGGAAGAAGAAGAGGCTGAGCCAAAAGGTAAGGGCCGAAGGATTTGGAGCTCTCACTGGTTATGGATTACTTGGAGTCAACCCTTCACCTGGATCATCATGCTGTGCAGGTGCAAACTTTCGTGTCTCTTTATCCAGAAAACTTGTCCACTGCTATCTTTGCACTTATGTAGGTACAAATGCAATTCAGTATCTTCCTAACAAACAATGAGTTCCACAATGATCATTGCAATAGAAGCACCTGTGAGACATTTGATTGACAAGCAGGATTACATAGTGTTTCCATTTGCCTACTATTGCTCAAGATCCATTCCTATTTGATCATATGCACCAATTTATAGTGGGCTGATGAAAAATTGCATATGGTGGTCATTTCTTCCCCGCTTGCTCCTCTCAAGGCGCTTTCTTGCAGTACTGGTGTACTAAGTTTTTTGTTCATTTTGAAGCTCTGTTTTGCAAAGATGGCAGTTCCCTTTTTGGACAGAGATAGCTTTATGATTTTCTAAACCAAAAGTGGGCTACTTTCTCCTGGGCAGGGAGCTCAATATGAGCTTTGTATTTGGGGTGATGGTGGTGTATGGAGTGAGCCAGGGAGTTGGCTTTGCCACAGACAGAGTTGCAGTGGACTATTACTGGAGGGATGTACAAGGAGAGCAGCCATCAATGGTCCAATTCTACAGGGGCATTACGTGGATCCCATGGGATGTGAAGCCTCTTTATGGTCTTCTTACTGATCTACTCCCAGTTGTTGGCTACCATCGCCGCCCATACTTTGTCCTCTCAGGTTTTGATTCATAACTTGATCAGTCTGTTCTTTTTTGGTGTAGTATCAGTACCCTTTAGCATGACTTGATCCTGATGCACTCCTTTTAATTCCTCAATACAGTTGAATGTATGATGGTCCATTTGCCTTTATGGCATGATTTGCTGGTCTCTTTGATGTCTGATCTTTTTGGGCTTTCAGATTTTCATGCACATTTTTGGGGTCTTTGGACATTCTAAATTCATCATCTGTGGTGGATCTGGTGGGGAAGACAGGTGTTGTGACAATGGTGGCATACTTGGTGGTAATACTTGGGGGAAAGCTCCATGTGGCAACTGTTCTCACAATGTTTGTAGGGGGGTCAGCTGCAGCAGCATTTGCTGATGTCACAATTGATGCAATGGTTGCCACGAAGAGCCGGCAAAAGCCTGAGTTGGCTACACATATTCAAAGTTTGTGTTCTGTGTGCTCCTCACTTGGGGGCTTGACTGGGTATCTGCTCAGTGGCTTGGCTGTGCACCTTCTTGGCTCCCAGGTGCTGTTTAACACTTTTCTTCCAGATTTCACTTGATGCATGACATATTTACCCAGGCTTCTGGGGGCGTGCATTGGTGACAGAATACAAAAGTGGAACTTGATTTTAGTATTGGCTTGGATTACAGGGGGCACTGGGGATAATGCTTTTACCGGGAGTCCTTCTCTTTGTTCTTGGGTTTGTGATATATGAGCCCCGTCTTCCACACCACCTCTGGTACTCAGGCAAAGTATTTCCTGATTTCTCTCACCTCTCATTTTTTCCCCCTGCACCCCTGGCATGGATGTGAAGTGTTAAAAAAAAATTGTGTCTCTTCTCACCCCTGTTTAGTGGTGAGAACAAGCTGTGGATGTTGTTTATACCCAAGGCAAGGAACCAACTTATGTTTCAGACAACTTGTCAGAAATGTAAATTTTAACTGGAGTGTAATGACCTTGCTGGGATTTGCAGTGTGTTAGGAGGGCGCCTTAAATCCATAAGATCCCCTCTTGACAGAGGAGGTCATCTTAGGATTCTGGGCAGGCTCTTACTTTTTTGTAAGGGCCTGCTGGTTTTTGTATGCATGTCAGCTATGAGGCTGAGCAATCATTACACTAAGGCCCTTGGATGGGTGTGTTACCAAAATTTGGTGCTGCCCTTGGCTGCCACCTTGGGCAGGCACCTTATTCTGGTAACACCCCTGTCTGGAGGCTTTACCTACCACATAACAACTCAGGAGAAGGAGATGAAGCTTTTATCATACTGGACTAATGGTATTCAAAAGAATGATTATCTGAGAATCCTAGTGGGAGTTTGGTTCAATAGAAGTGATCAGTTGTTTAAAGTTGCTCTCTAGCATTTTAGGTTTGAAGTTCAGTTGGTTGAAATACATTCATTTGATTTTTCTGCCACATTCCTGGGTGTTCATTTGGTACTAACTTCATAGTTACTAATAGAAGCATCTTCTTGAGGACATTTGCAGATAGTTAAGCAGATGGTGCAAGCATGCACCACCATGTTCAGTACTTTGATGCAAAAGCAAGTTTGGCAACCAACTATCTACATGTATCTATCATGGGCATTGTGTCCAGACATTTCTGAGGGGAAATTTTATTGGTTGAATGACAAATCAGTTGGTGCTGGACTGTCTGAGGTATGCACTATCCAAAACCAAATAACTTGCCCCAAAACTGATGAGTGTACGTTAAACAAGAATATTGCCGGGTAGTCCAACTATGACCCATTCCACCTGTCATATTGGGTGTGTGTTTTACTTGACTCCTGCATGGCTGATCTTGTAAGAGAGCAGGCAGAACCTGGCTTCAAATTTGTTTGAAAACTCATTGGCAGTGGCAATCTACTGCTTAATTTTATCTGCTAAATTGTTTTATTTTTATGAAACAAAAACGATGACAGAACTGGGCCCTTGGTATGCTCAATACCAGTTTTGCAGAACATATGTGACGACAACCATTGCTGGATGCATATCAAACAAAGTAGCAATCTAGGTATAGGTACAAAGGACCTGGCAATGTTCAGCAATTTGTTAGTCAAATTGGTTGCACACCGAGTTCATAGTTTATACCCATAATATTAACTGATATTTCTGACATAGGTTGCAACCCATATTTGGTGGATTTGATGTTCTGTCCATTGGAAATGGAAACTCATGTGACTTTTACTTCGAGCATAGTAACATAATTGTATAAGATTCCACGAATACCCTAAACTTAAGGTTTGTGAAAACTTGTTTGCATTGAGTTGGAAGTATGAATGAGGAATTATGAACTTCTTTCGTTTGCAGACATTTTTGACATAATCTAACATAGGTATGAGGAGCAGGAGTGAACCTGAGACACTTAAGGAGATCACACAGCCACCTTTAAGAAATTCAATTGTGGATAATATTCTGGGGTTCAAGTGATAGTGTCATATGCAGCGGTCAGGTAGTTGTGTAGTAAGCAGCATGCATAGCTAGGACAAAAGCTTGTACAGGTGTGGTGGGCCCTAGGAATGTTACATTATAGAGAACCCTATATCTTTGAATTTGTTGCACATTCTGAGATTCAGGATCACTACCTAATGAATCCATGTGGGCTTGTTGGATACATCTTCATTTTGTGGGCTGCAGGAGTTTGTGGGTGTATTATTTGCATTGGGGGCCGTGGGCACACTTTTGGGAGCATGGGTATACCACCAGTATATGCGACACTGGACGTTCCGCAACAGTCTGCTGTGTGTTCAACTGTTGTTTGCAGCCTCTGGAATGCTAGATGTAGTGCTGGTGACACATGTGAATCGAAAACTACAAATCCCTGACTATGTTTTTGCTGTGGTGGATGAGGCAGTATCAAGTGTGAGTTGACCCATTTCTTTCTTAATTTTTCTTTTCATTGTTCTGTTTTTTTATGTCCTCCCATTCATTAGTGGGACCAATTATAGGAAGCCCATCACTTGCTTTTCTACCCAGGGCATTAGCAGGTTCTCCCAGAGGAGTACTCTTCAATCCCATGGTCCTCAGGGTCCTTGGTAGTATATCTAACCCAGTTCAGACATGTAAACTGAACTCAATGGAACCACCCATGTTCAGTTCTGGGTGGCAGGCAGAAAATTGGGTGCCTGGTAGATCTAGTCATTCCTCAGCTTGAATTGATATTCTTTCAATTTAAAAAACATATATCATATAGATATACCTCATGTGTCTCACATTGACAATGTATGCAGGGAACTAGGCGCATCAAATGGTTGCCATTACTAGTTCTAGCAGCCAAGATTTGTCCACCTGGGATTGAAGGGACATTCTTTGCCTTTCTTATGTCAGTTGACAACATGGGCTTACTTTCATCTGCATGGGCTGGTGGGGTGTTACTTAAAGTACTGGGAGTCACACGGTCAAACTTCAGATACTTGTGGCTTGCATTTGTGATCCGGAATTTGATGCGGTTGCTTCCCCTGCTGTTTTTGCACTTCATCCCCAATACAAATTCTGATGTGCCTATTCTCCCTCCCGAGCTTCTTGAGACTTCAGATACCTCAGATGAGGACGCATCTAACAACGAAGGGTCTGACACCAAGGTTCACAGGGATGGGGAGGGTGAGGATATCCACTTTATTGCCATGCAATCACCCAAGACAAGCAATCAAGTTGAGTAACCCTGAGATTCTTTTGGCCTTGGTTCTTTTAATTCAATGACACTGGCCCACAACCTAAATTAATCATGACTTTTTCTTCATGGTGGTGGAGAGATGTTAAAAAATAATGGTTCAATCAAACCACCCCTCTGCATTCTTTTACTATAGTCTCAACTTTTTGTATGCATTACTACACCATGTGAAAGGAAGCCCACAGTTTGTACAATTCACCTACCTGAGTCCATCTTGCAATTTATGGCAGCCACACAGAATTACCCTCCATACAAATGATCTAGCAAACCATGTGGTTGGACAATCTTCAGCACCAGATGAGGTGTAGCCTGCTGTGGGAAACTGCCAATTTATTATCATTGGAAAATCTTCTCATTGCTCCAGGTCCCAGGGTGCTGATGATCTGGGTATCCGTTGAAAAAACTCACTAAGGTTTACTGGTTGGTCCCACCTCCGACCACCTAGTTATTTAATGAATGATTATGTGGATACCTGATGTTGGGGATGGTCATTTGTTAAAGGATTGTATCACATGGTTAGGGTTATTTTAAAGCTAATGCAGTTGCCCAGAATTCCAATTTCCAACTTTCAACCTGTCCATTATCTATTTATTTCAAACTTGATAATGCAATGTAAGGATTCTTGCCACTATTGAAGTTGAATTGTAAATATAGAGCTTGACTACAGAGATCTAGTTTCCATATTTACTTTTCAAGGACTAACAAGCAATTTCAGGTGCACTGTGCTTATGTATTTTACAGCTGCACACTTCAAATGTGGATTAATTTGACAGGACTTTTTCCAAACGCACCATGATTGTACTCTAGGTTCCTTGTTTAGAGATAAAATGCAGGTGCTACTATAATCAATAGCTACATGGCCTCTAAAGAAAAAGTTATATTTAGTGAAAAAAAAGTTTTGCTAAAAAAAATTTCATGTGAAAACTCAGTGATTTTATGCTTAGGATTGGGATTCCAAATTTGGGGAGTGACTGAAAGAGGGAAGGAAGGTTCAAACATTCAAATGCTATGAAGGAAACTGACAAATATTTAAACATGCAGCTGTGCTAGAACTAAGAGCATCTCCAGTGCTTCACTGGAAAATGGCCTTGAAATACATACATTTTTTGAGGTCTAAATTTTCAATGAATTCACCAAACTCCTTATATTTCATCCAAAGTTTTCAGTTCAAAACATTTTGCAATTGTTATTTGAAATGCTTTTGAAGGACTGATAAATATTAATTCTAATTTTATGCAATTCATATCAAAATAAGTATTAGATTTATGTATTAGTTACATGTTTTCAGATCTACTAACAACTCTATGACTAATATCTTGATAGGTCCTCTACTTGCAAATATCGACAAGATTTGTTATTAAAATATTTAATTACTGTTAGTTTTTTCCAACATAATTTCTATGTGTTTTGTCACAAAATCAGTGCTCTTAAAACACATAAAACTTGCAAAAAATAATAATGATACACAACAAAAATATGAAGGAAAACAAATACTATCTCATTTTCCTTCAAAACCCCATTTCAAATAAAAGCAACAAAAATTCAAAAGTTATACATTGTGTCTAAATCTGACCCAGTTCTGAAACTATCTACATGTCTAGTTATAGTCTACTTACCTATTCCCTAAAAAAACCATTAATAATATGATGAAAAACACATTATATCCCTAAATATTCCTTTTAGAAAAGAAAAATCATTTTATGCTTATTATTTATAGGTTTAAGGTCCCTCCCACTCTTAAATAATAGCCATAAAATTGAGCCCTTCCTACATCACAATATCACATCAGTTGCAAGTTCTATTTCAAGGAATACTTACAGATCTACACATATCTACGTTTATGATAAGGTTCACCTCACATTAGTGCTTTACGTTGAGTAAAGCCCATGGGCAAAGTCTAAGGACATTCCAAAAATGCAGGGTTGGACTTGGCTCCTACCTTGTCCTAGGCCCATTATTTTGGGAGTGGCCCCACCCTCCAGCTTTATCCTGCAGGAAAACTGTTCCATGATCTGCTTCCGACAAAGCCAATCGTAGTTCACACCTTCAAGTTTCCCCCAAAATACCTTCACCTCCATATAAATTATACTTTGTTGACGAGCTCCAAATTGAAGCTTATTCCAAGACACAGTGTGCATGATTGCCAAAAAGACTTTTATTGAAAAAGTAACAGGAAACAAACCCTAAAGAAAACAGTCGTCCAACTGTTACGAAAGCAAAATCTTCAAATTCATGAACAAATTTCTAATCCCTCCTCATTATTCACTAGGATGCTCAGGGATCTCCAAGTAGCGCTCACATGTTTTCTCACTCTTGGCTGCATGGACACATGCAAGCAGAAGCATTGTACATAGTTATTGGGTGAATGTATCACCATGCCAGGGCTGCTGATCATGGTGATGCATTCACTCACTAATTTCTTGCTCATGAACTGTCTCAATTTGGCTGACATAAT